>JABUBM010000363.1_pt1 | contig 10973 bp, 9 predicted proteins | sample 7240321 | NCBI WGS metagenome assembly JABUBM01 (sample SAMN07256344, study PRJNA390944) | subsurface metagenome | isolation source: Methane hydrate marine sediment | place: Pacific Ocean: Eastern North Pacific, ODP site 1244 | collected 2002
GTTGACAGGTTAATTTTTTTCTAAGGGCTTTTTAAGCTCGTTATAAATTAGGTTAACTCGTTCGTAAAATCCTTTTGTATGATAAGTGCTTGATAATTTCAACTTATATTTGTCATAATGATGCGCCCATTCATGAATTAACGTCCTCAAAAAAGTCTTAGGAGCTACATATTTTTGCGTTTTAGCTGTTCTACTATATACTGAAATTGATGAATGTTTATTTTCTTCTCCTCTTGTTCTATGTACACCATAATATTGATTCCCACTTCTTGTTAATCTTCGCTTTCCACCTGTAAATACTGGCAATGAGGGAAGTTTATATTCAGCATTTAGTTCCTCTATAACATTATTTGAGTATTGTTTTATCGTGATATTGTCTTCACTTTTTAACGCCCTTGCAAGCATTTTTACAGTTGTTTGGAATGATATTAACGTGTTCTTAGAAGGTAAATTGATTTCAGTATTGTTTGATTTTTTATAATCTCTATTCTGCTCTTTTGTCCATTCTTTATTTGTATAAGAATTCTTTTTCATGTTTTTTTTCAGAGGAGGTTTAATTTTTGGGGTTAACAATTGGTAAGGTACTCTAAATAGAATCTGACCATTAACAATGACTGTTACTGTTTTCCGATTCAATCGTTTGATTATCCCTTCTATGTTCTCTCCTCTATAAGGAAAACTAACGTTTTTTTCTGAATCCATAGTTTATCTATATCCTTATTTGAGAAGTAGTGCTTTCCTTTCTATTAATGTCTGTAATTTCCTAGTAATATAATCTTTAGTGGTTTTTCTGCCAATTTTCCGATTCTATTAGCGATGAAATAGCTTTTGTTTTCTTAAACTTTCTAGAACTTAAGATTGTGATGAGCATGTGCTTCTGAATTATCTTTGAGGTAGATTACGATATCAATTCGAAATGTTCCCCATCCTCTTGCACTGAAAGCAAACTTTGTGTCACGGTTTGTTACAACTTGAATCGGATCAGGAAAGCTTGGATGTAAGTGGTACTCGACTTTATCAACTGAATCCAGTTTAGTATCGTCTTCATCCATATAAATTGTCCATTCATACCACGTGTAGTCTCCTCTAGAGATGTTAGGCAAGGATTTTGCATCATTGTTAAATTTGAATTCTATTTGTTTATTCATAGCTTTTTCACCTTTTTTAGAATTTTATTGACTTTAAATGGACGTGTTGTCCACTTTTTTACATTACCATTATTATCCGGCATTTCAACAAGTGTAACATCAATTGAGTCTGAATAATCAACAATCAAAGGGGAACTTGGATGATTCAACGAAAGAACCCAGTTTCCGAAGTCGTCTGTAATATTAGCCCTTCCATTATATTTATTTTCTTGTACGTTGTCACGAACTAGCATTGTACATTTATCAACATTGAGATCTACAATATTAGGAAAATCAAAACCAATGATAAATGGTGTTTTAGGGTTAAAGACTTCAGATTTCTTCCATAAAAGAAGTCCAAAAACAACTATGAGTAAACCTATTAGCGCCAATCCACCAATTACAACTTCAATATGGTCTCTTCCTAAAGCAATAAGGGTTGATTCAATAATAAGTGCCAAAAGTGTGAAATAAGCAATAGGTGTTCTGACTGCTTTAATTATTTTTGTCCAGTTACCAGTTTTACTATTTTCTGACATTTCTATCCTATTTATCTTTGTAAACTTTTTATTTATATCTTATTGTCTTTTTTCACGATTTTTTTGAGGTTTCATAATGATTAATAGATTTTACAGAAGATGGAAAATGCTCATTTGGGAACTACAAATTGACAAATATCAAGATAGAACGTTTTTCTATTCTGATATTTCTATAAGTAGGTTTTCTATCCCTTTTATTGAGATACCAGTTTTTTCTTGCAACAAAGAATAGACCTTCTTTATATGAAAACCACTCTCTTTCATTTTTTCTACTGCTTCTTTGCGCATTCCTAGCTCTTCAGCTCCCTGACTGAATGAGATAGATATATCAAATAATCTTCTGCAAATAGCTAAAACTTCAAAGAATTCAATCTCTTTTATTTTCTCTCCAGATTGATTTTCATATGTCGATAAGATTTTATCTCTAATTTCTTTTGATGTGAAAGCATATGTTAGTAATAATGTCCACCCCAAATCTATTCTAAAATCTCCAATACTACAACTTGACCAATCTATAACATAATGTTCTTCGTTTTTAGTTATTAGTATGTTATGAGGGTGAAAATCTTGGTGTATAACTGACATTTTATGACAAGGAACATTTATTATTCTATCTGTTAACCATTTGATAATTGGTTTTAGCTCCCCCTTATTGAAATAATCAAGTTTCTTTTCAAAATTGGATAGATGGTTTACTATGAAACTGTATGGATTTGAGTATACATGCTTTATTTTTTCATCAGAAACAGACTCCCAATCTAAATCATGAAGATTGATAAAAAGTTCACAAAATTTGGGTATTATCTTGCTGTCAATTATTTCTTGATCACTAGTTTCAAGCGCTATAAGAAACCTTTTTCCCATGTTTTCTCCATCAATTTTCCCCATCATCATGAAAGGTTTTCCTAGAATAGATGAATCTTTTTCAACCAACAAGGGTTCAGGTACTGGATATTTTGCTTCAAAAAGTTTTTTCATTGATTTATATTCTTTCACAGCTTTATTTTCTGCAAAATTACCTAAATACATCCTTAAGATTAACCCTTCGTGTTTTTCGTTTCCATTTTCCTGAAATACTATTGTAAACGAAAATATCTCTGTCTCCCATCCATTAGTAATATTGCAAAATTCGTTGATTTGCAAATCTTTTTTGCTTGGACACGCGTTTTTAAGGTATTTGAGTATCTTGTCTTTCAGCTGTTTCACTATTACCTTTTTTCTGATGTAAGTTTTATATAGTGAAATAATAGAAAAATATTGTGTATAAGATGAAAATTATTGTATCACAAAACAAGGATTCATGGACAGGTATACTTCTTAATGAAGGAAAATTATACTATTCTTCTTATTCTTTTAAAAACAAAAAAGAAGCTGTTTCTTATTTATCAAAGATAGCAAAGGAAGAAGTGGAAGTTGAAGAAAGAGATCATCCAATTTTAGATGCTATCAATGGCATTGTGAATGGCACATCTTTTGATTTACCAAAAATCGATTTTGATTTTAGTGGATTCACGGAAAAAGAAATCGCTGTCTTAAACGAACTTCTAAAAGTACCTGCAGGAAAAGTTGTTTCCTATGGAGAACTAGCCAAAAGAGTTGACGTTCCTTATGGCGCTCGTTTTGTTGGCAATGTTATGATGAAAAACAGATTTGGGCCAATAGTTCCTTGCCATAGAGTAATTCTTTCTAGTGGTAAAATAGGTAAATTTGCTGGAAAGAGTAACCATCCGATGAAAAAACGAATGCTCAAACAAGAAAATGCTACGTTCAAAGAGTGATTTCTAGAAAAATGAGAAAAATAAGGATTATGCCTTATTTGCGGTCTTCTTAATAATTTTATTAACTATTTCAAGGAATACATTTTTCGTCGCATCATTAGTATTTACAGCGGGTTCACCTATATCGCCAGCCTCACAGATTTCAGGTATTATAGGAATGACTCCTAGAAAATCGAGAGAAAGATCTTTAGCAACATTTTTTCCACCGTCTTTTTTGAAGATGTATGTTATTTCATTACAGTGTTGACACTTAAAACCACTCATGTTTTCTATGACACCAATAATTGGAACATTGGTAACTTCAGCAAAGTTGATTGATTTCTTAACATCTAGTAGCGATACTTCTTGTGGTGTGGTAACTACAACCATTCCATCCAGATCTTTTATTGTTTGTACTATGCTTAATGGTTCGTCACTGCTTCCAGGAGGTAAATCTACTATGAAAAAGTCTAACTCTCCCCATTCGACATCTTTTATGAGCTGTTTTAAAGCCTTAATTTTCATAGGACCTCGCCAAATTATAGCTTTACTTTTATCCTCAAGTAGGAATTCGATTGAAACGATTTTTATATTACCAACTTCTATTGGAAGTATTTTATCGTCTTTTGATTGTAAAGTTGCGTGCTCAACCCCAAACATTAATGGGATATTTGGTCCTGTTATATCTGAATCTAAAACTCCCACTTTATAACCTAGATTGGCTAATGTTTGTGCAATGTTTACTGTCACGGTAGTTTTTCCTGTACCGCCTTTTCCACTTAAAACAGCAAATTTGTGCTTAAATTTGCTTAATATTCCTTCAATTATTTTGTCCTCTTCTGTTTGGATATTAGCTTGCATTATATAACCTCTATATTTCTATGTGGTCGTTTTTTAGCAACTTAAAAAGTCGATGATTCAACGACAGTGCATTAAACTGAATAAATAACCATAAAACTGAATAACAAATTCTTGTTATGCCATTCTTCAAGGATGCAAGTCATGTTTCAAAAGGTGCGAACGATGATAAAACAATTTTTAATACGTTTGTTTGTTAGTGTGAGCATCCAACAACCCAATTACGCCAAAGGATTCAAAACATACTGAATAATTTTGATGTTATTTTGACTAATGATGAGATTTTTTCAATAATAGAATAACAATTGGAATTTACGCTAACTTCTTCTTCAAAAAATTTAAAAACGTAAAGAACTCTTGATTCTAGGAAACTACATGGAGAATTTTATAATGGCTGGTGAATGTGTTCTTCCCATTTGAAGCTCTACCTTTGAAATTTAGTGGTTTCCAGATTTTATTCTTAGGAAAATCTATTTTAATGATTGGAAGTAAAGCTTTTAATTTAGCGTTTTGGCTCTACAAATCGAAGCGTTGTATGGAATTATCAGCGAACTATAGACAAAAGGAGAAACAAGGTGATTATTATGACGATTTTTCTCGAAGTGATACGTGAGATCGAAAAGAAATGGCAAAAGAAATGGCAAGAAGATAATGTTTTCGTAGGTGTTATTGATAAGAACAAACCAAAATGGTTTCTAACAGTGTCTTACCCTTATGCTACTGCCCCTCTTCACATAGGTCATAGTAGAACTTATGGTTTAGGTGATATATTTGCTAGATATAAAAGACAACAAGGATACAATGTTTTGTGGCCAATGGGTTTTCATATAACTGGTACACCAGTTCTCGCTGTATCCTGGAAAATTCAGAATAACGATGAAGAAGAATGGAAAAAATACCGTGAATACATTTCAATATATGAAAAGGATACAAAAAGAATTGAGGAAGTAATCTCTTCTTTTACAAAACCAGAAAATGTTGCTAGTTATTTTGCAAAAAAAATAATTCAAGATTTTCTAAAAATGGGATATTCACTCGATACTACTAGACAATTCACAACAGGAGATTCAGAATACAACAAATTCATTGAATGGCAATACATCAAGCTAAACAATAAAAACCTAATTACTAAAGGAAATCACCCTATTTTATGGTGCATAAACGATAAAAATGCTGTTGGTGAAGATGACATTCAAGCAGGAGATGAGCTTAAAGTAGAAGTTACTGAGTTTGTTGGTATCAAATTCATTCTTGAAAATAACTCCTTTTTAGTTGCAGCTACACTTCGACCTGAAACAATATTCGGAGCAACCAATGTTTGGATACATCCTGATGGTCTCTATAATGAAATCTCCATCAATGATGAAACATGGATAATTTCTAAAGAAGCGACTATGAAGCTAATGGAACAGAATCATAAAATTACCATAATTAGAGAGCTGAAAGGTAAAGAGATCTTAGACAAGATTGTTGAAGTTCCAATAACAAAAAGTAAAATTCCGGTTTACCCAGCTAATTTTATTGATACTGATCATGCAACTGGAATTGTTTATAGTGTTCCTGGGCATGCTCCTTATGACTATGCTGCTTTAGCTGATTTACAGAAAGATAAAAAGACAATTGAAAAATATGCTTTAAATTCTGAAAAACTGAAACAAATAAATCCTATATCCTTGATTAAAGTAAAAGGTTATGGTAATTTTCCAGCAGTTGAGATATGTCAAAAACTGGGTGTTAAATCGCAAGAAGATACTGGAAAATTGGAAAAGGCGACTCAAACGATTTACAAGGATGAATATTACTCTGGGATTATGAAGGATAATACAAGAGACTTTGAAGGATTGAAAATTGAAGAAGCAAAAGATAAAGTCGCAGATGTTCTATTTGATATTAATTTAGCAACACCTATTTATGAGACATCTACTAAAGCTTTTTGTAGATGTGGTAGTCAAATTATTGTTGCAATTATTCAGGATCAATATTTCCTAAATTATGGTGATGCTGAATGGAAGAAAACAGCATTCAAAGCATTAAATAAAATGTCAATTATTCCAGAAAAATATAGACAAAGTTTTGAAAATACTTTCAATTGGTTAGATAAAAGACCTTGTGTGAGAAGAAGAGGACTAGGAACAGAATTTCCATTTACAAAAGGCGAAGGATGGATAATTGAGTCACTGAGTGATTCAGTTATTTATATGGCATACTACACAATTGTTAAACACATAAAAAAGAACAATATAAAAGCTAATCAACTGAAACCTATGCTGTTTGATTATATCCTTCTAGATGAAGGTGACATTAAGGAAGTAAGTAAGAACACAGAATTATCAGAGCATGTTATTAAACAAATGAAAGAAGAATTTGAGTATTGGTATCCTAATGATCTTAGACATACAGCTATTCATCATATCTCTAATCATTTATCATTCGCAATCTTTCACCATGTAGCGATATTCCCTGAAAAATACTGGTTACCTGCTTTCTCATTAAACGATATGCTAAGTCGTTTCGGCGAAGCGATGAGTAAGAGTAAAGGAAATGTTATTCCCATAGCCCTTGTTCCAGAGAAATACAGTGTTGACCTAACAAGATTACATTTGGCATCTGTTGCAACACCAGAGACTGTGTTAGAATGGAAAGATACAGAAGTAAATTATGCTAAACAAAGGTTGAGGAAATTCTGGGAATATGCTTTAAGTGTAATAGATACAGCTGGAAAGAAAAACATTACCTACTCATTCCCATCAAAAATATTGCATTCTTCTGTAAAAACAAACCTAAAAAGTGCACTAGAAGCAATTGAGAAGTTCAATGCAAGAGACTATATTTTAGATGGATTCTATGCAAATATAAGAGCGATTGATGAATATTATAAAATAGCGGAACATCTACCAAAAACCGAGAAAGACGCTGTTTTAAGAGACGTTATTGAGAAGATAGTCATTATTATGGCACCAGCAATTCCTCATATCTGTGAAGAATTGAATGAGAGAATGGGGTATATAGACTATGTTTCGTTGAAACAAATTCCAGACATTGATATTTCTAATGAAGATTTACTCTATGCACTGCAATCTAAATATATAACTGATTTAATGGAAGATATTGAACAGATAGTTAAATTAGTTAAAACCAAGCCAAAGAAGATTCATATTTACATCAACGCAGAATGGAAGAATGTATTATATGAATTAGCAAAAAAAATATTTGAGGAAGAAGCAGTGCAGATAGGAAAAGTAATGTCTGCAGCTAAGGATAACAATGAACTAAGTAAGTACATGAAGGAAATTGCAAATGATGCAAAATTAATGCTGAAAGATCCAACAATATTTCGAATCAAAATACTATCTGCTAAAAATCAAAAAAATGCAATAGAAGGATATAAAGAATTCATAAGCGATAAATACAACAAGGCTAAAATCCTAATTCATATGGCTGACGAAAAAGAGATTTATGATCCACAAAAGAAAGCCCAAAAGGCCAGACCAATGAAACCAGCATTACTTCTGGAATAGTACAATTAAGGACTAATCAATTTAAAATATAATTTTTCTTTTCTTTTTTCATTTATTACGAAAACACTATTCTCCAAGCGTATAATATTGAAACATGAATAATTTTATATAGACTTTGTAACCATCTTTGATAGAAGCACTTTCATGAAGAGTACATGAAGTCATATTATATGATGGGAAAAGCACGTAAGTATTAAATAAGGCATCATGTATATTAGAAGCGAAAGTATCAAACCCACAAGATGGGTGAAAATTATGATGTTGAACAGTTCAAAATTAGACGGAATGACACTGAAAAAAATGGTTATATCTGCTACAAAAAATCTAGAACATACAAAAGAAGATTTAAACGCTATAAATGTCTTCCCCATACCAGACGGTGACACCGGTGTTAATATGTTTTTGACCATGCGCACTGTTGTGGAACAATTTAACGACGTTAATCCCAGTTCCGTTCGTGAAGCTGCAGAATTATTGACAAAAGGGAGTTTTATGGGAGCTAAAGGTAATTCAGGAGTCATTATCTCCCAATTTTTCCAAGGTTTTAGCGCTGAAATCGAGGAGTATGATGAAGTTACAGTTAAAGAATTTGCTAAAGCTCTTCAAACTGGTTCTGAATGGGCTTATGAAGCTGTTTTGAATCCTGCTGAAGGTACGATTTTAACAGTTATCAAAGATACAGCTAATAAGGCTCGAGAAGTCGTTGATGGGAACGGAGGTTGGCCAGAAATGATAATAGAATCATATAAAGAAGCTGTTTCTTCGTTAGAAAATACTCCTAATCTATTGCCTGTTTTAAAAGAGGCTGGAGTAGTTGATGCAGGAGCTAAAGGTTTTGTTAATGTCTGGTTAGGTTGGTGTTTCCAGCTTATGGACAGTTTAGGTATAAAAATTGCTCATATTGAAGAAGAGTTTGCTAAAATGCAAAAATAATCTCTCTCTTCTCCTTTTACTTATTATATTCTGTTTTCTAATAATTTTTAAAATTAATTTAAAGAAAAATGGTGAAAGGTTATTGATAATTTTCAATTTCCTTTAATATTTTATTGATAAAGTCTGGAATTTTTACTCCAAATTCTACTTTATTTCCCCTGGATCTTACTGCTATTGTCTTAGATTCAAGTTCTTTATCACCAACATTTAGTATATATGGGATTTTGTTTAAAGTAGCTTGCCTGATTTTATATTCCATTCTTTCACCACTTGTATCTGCTTTTGCGCGAATTTCTGCTTTATTGAATTCTTCTTCTACTTTTTTAGCATAATTTACATGATTGTCAGTAATTGGAATAACTACTACTTGTATAGGACTCAACCAAACAGGCATTTTTCCCTCATAGTGTTCGACTAGTATTGCTAAGAACCTCTCAATTGCGCCATATATTACATGATGAATAACGTAAGGTCTATGCTTTTGATTGTCTTCTCCTAAATAATTAATACCAAATCTTTCAGGTAAGTTGAAATCAACTTGAATGGTGGATAGTTGCCATTTTCGTCCTATTGCATCTTTGACATCTACATCAATTTTAGGACCATAAAAAGCTCCTTCGCCCTTCTTAATTTTAAAAGGTATATTAACACGTTCCATGGCATTTATCAACGCATTGGTTGCATGTTCCCAACCTTCTTCTGTTCCAATAGCTTTTGCAGGTTTAGTACTTATGAAATATTCCCATTTCTCAAAGCCAAAAGTCTTGTAGAAATGTTCAACCATGTTTATTACGTTAACAATTTCATCTTCTAGTTGGGAAGGTAGCATGAATATATGTGCATCATCTTGAGTAAAACCACGTATTCTAAACAGACCATGCAAAACTCCAGATAGCTCATATCGATAAACAGTTCCCATTTCTGAAAAACGTACGGGTAATTCTTTGTAAGAGTAAGCACGTCTGTTATAAATCATCATGTGTCCAGGACAGTTCATTGGTTTCACATACCAAAGTTCTCCTCGCAAATCTACAGGAAACATATTTTCGATGAAGTATTCAGTATGACCGCTTGTTTGCCATACAATTTCTTTGAATATGTGAGGTGTTTGTACTATCTCATATCCAGCTTTCTTTTGTTCTTTTTCCCAGAAATTTCTCAATACTTCTAGAATAGTTCGACCTTTAGGGAAGATAAGAGGCATTCCAGGACCCCACTCATCAGCTGTATCAAATAAATCAAGCTGTGGACCAAGAATACGATGATCACGTTTTTTTGCTTCTTCAAGCATCTTTAGATGCTTCTTTAAATCTTTTTCAGTTGGAAACGCTACACCATAAATTCGTTGAAGAGATTCACGATTAGCATCACCTCGCCAAAAAGCTGAAGAAACGGTTAGAAGCTTAACGGCCATAATTCTATTAGTTGAAGGAACGTGAGGACCCTTGCATAAATCCTTGAATTTTCCATTATCATGAGAGTAGAAAGCGACTTTATTACTATCTTCTATTTCTTCAAGGATTTCTACCTTGAACCTGTTATCTTCTTTTATTTTGTAGTATTCTATCGCTTCTTTGATAGTAAGTTCCTCTCTAACGAAAAACGTGTCAGCCTTGATGATTTCTTCCATTTTGGTTTCTATTTTCTCTAAGTCCTCTTGAGAAAAAGGTGTTTCAACTGCAAAATCGTAATAGAACCCTTCATCGACAGCTGGACCAATAGTTGGATGAGCACCAGGAAACAACGCTACAACTGCACTTGCCATAATATGTGCAGCACTATGATTCAGTATGTGAAAAGCATCATCAGATTTTGGTGTGATAATCTCAAGTTCACAATTCTTTTCTAAATTATAAGTTAAATCAACAAAGTCGCCATCTACTTTTCCTGTTAAGGCAGCTTTTGCTAATCCTAGTCCTATCTTTTCAGCAACTTCTAGGACAGTTTGTCCTTGTTCAATTTCCATTTTACTATTGTCAGGTAAGGTAACTTCTATAATGGTAATAAAAACACCTCATATTTTTGTTCATCAAACTCAAGAGGACATAACTATTCACTAATGATATAAAAAAATCTTTATTGATTTGTTTCACATTCACCTATTTTCATTGTCCTCGAGTAGAGAAATGATGAAAGCATATAAAAGATTTATTAAATATAATAGGAACAGATAATTGTTTTCAAGAATCTCAATCCCTCTTAATGTTCTTTTTCGATTTTGTCTGTTCATAAGATGTAAGG
>JABUBM010000364.1_pt1 | contig 10969 bp, 9 predicted proteins | sample 7240321 | NCBI WGS metagenome assembly JABUBM01 (sample SAMN07256344, study PRJNA390944) | subsurface metagenome | isolation source: Methane hydrate marine sediment | place: Pacific Ocean: Eastern North Pacific, ODP site 1244 | collected 2002
CAGCAGTCTGCTCAGGAGAGAACAACTAAGTCAAAACCGGGAGCGGCCATAGTAGATGGGCTGAGAGTGGTGAGTCAAAAAATATGGCAACCGGTTCTTCAGGCCAAGAAAGTGGCTATTCCAGTAACAATGGCGGTAATGGTAATTTTAGCCTTAATCTTTTCAGGAGTGCATTATTTTACGTCCCCTACTCCGGCTTTAGCTTCGCAAAGTACGCTGAATATACTCTCCGGAACTGTCGAAATTCAAGATCCAGGTGAAGACAAAAGTCAGCGTGGCAATGATGGTGATGTTTTAGATGCTGGTACACGGGTAAAGACGGGCTCGGATTCCCATGCGCTGCTCACTTTCTTTGAAGGTAGTACCATCAAACTTGAACCAGATACTATCGTGGAAATCCAGGAAGTGGAACTTACCGACGGAAAGCCCACCACAATTGTGTTGACACAGTGGCTGGGACGGACGTGGAGTCGCGTAGTTAAGATGACCGACCCAGGCTCCCATTACCGGATTGAGACACCGTCTGCCACGGCGATAGTAAGAGGTACCCTGTTTAGCACTGAGGTAGAAGAAGCGGGGGGCACCAGAGTAGCCACGACCGAAGGATTAGTCAGTGTGATAGCGCAGGGTGAAGAAGTATACTTACCAGCCAACCTGCAGACACACATAGAAACCGGGGCAGTGCCCTCTCTACCAGAGACGCTGCCAGACCCTAAGTCGGAGGTTATCATTACCATCGATATGCCAGCAATCGGCTCGGTAACCGATCCTGACAGTTCCAGTACAGGTATGCTGCCCGATGGTGAATCTTATAACCAGATACTTGGCTCTCAAGCATCATCTCCCTTTGAAACAGTCCAGATGATACATATATCGGAGCCAATCGATGGTGAATATATTATTACCCTTCGGTACTTAGACGAAGGAGTTGCCGGATTCAATATTCAAGGTAAATCCAAGGGGGTAGTAATTTTTGAATACAAAGGAAAGTGGGGCGGTTCAAAGGATAGCGGGTGGCTGATTCATCTTAATTTAAATGTTGATGGTGGTTACATCACGGGAGGAGAAATAAGTGCCGCAGGACAGATGGGTGATAAGTCCCCAGAAAAAGGTATACCCCATCTGGCTGAGGGAAATTCAGGCCCGGACGAGCCATCAGAAACCGAAAGCGCTACTTCTGGGGACACCGCAAATGATGAGGGACCTGATGAAGATGACGGAACTTCTACCGGTAAAAGTGAAGACGATGATAAGGATACCAAGGGCGGAACAGGTAAACCAGATGATAAAGAAGATAAGGACGACAAAGTAGACAAGGACGAGGGCATTCCCGGAGACACCCAGGATGACAAGGGTAAACCAGATAATAAGAAAGATAAAGACGATAAGGACGAGGGCATTCCCGGAGACACCCAGGATGACAAGGGTAAACCAGAGGATAAGAAAGATAAAAAAGATAAAGACGATAAGGATAAACCAGACGATGAGAAAGAGGACAGGACCGGGAACACCCAGGATGACAAGGGTAAACCAGCGGATAAGAAAGATAAAAAAGATAAAGACGATAAGGGTAAACCAGACGATGAGAAAGAGGACAGGACCGGGAACATCCGAGGCGATAATTACCCTGCTGGTGGTAAAAAAGACCAGCAGTAAACAAAGAATAATATTAATATAATAATGGCATGGGGAGTATAGCCAGATTCGATCCTACGGTTTATCGGGATACCACACACTGGCGCTACTTGCACCTTGGTGCAAGTAAGTGATCACCAGCACTGCCGTCAAAGGTAAAGGAAACCGGCGGCAACCAAGACCGCTCTACCACACTTTGATACTGCTGGGGGTAGGTTGCCTGTTTATTCTTTTTTTAGCCTTAGTTCAACCTTTTTACAGTCTAAACTTATGGCTGTCCGACCAGCTTTTCGTACCTGAACCCCCTTCGCCAAACATTGTTGTCGTTGGTATAGACGACGATACCCTGGAAACTCACGGCAGGTGGGTAAACATACCTCGCAGTCTCCACGCCAAAGCCATTAACAATCTTAGTAAAGCCAAAGCGAGTGTAATTGGTTTTGATATTCTTTTTGCCGACAGTGCGTCTGATGATGAGATGTTGGCCGCAGCGATGAAAAGCGCCGGCAATCTGGTTCTACCTCTGATTGGTACTCAGCCTCAATCGTCGACTGATCCCATAATTACTTACACTCATATCTTATCGCCGACATCTCCACTGGAACAGGCAAGCACTATCGTAGGTCATGGTAATATACTACCTGACTCTGATGGAACGATACGGCGCCTACCGCTAGTAATTAGAGATGGTAATGGCCAACTCTACCCCGCCTTAGTCTGGCGGTACTTCATGCGCTGTTTTCGGTACCGCTCCCTCAAGAGTATCTGAGGGAAGACGGAGTGCTCCATTTACTGGACCGTGATATACCGGTCAATACTGCCTACGGTTACCGGATAAACTTCGCTCCTGAAGATTCCAGTCGTCCTTATATCTCCTACGGGGATGTTATCAGCGGTAATTTTGACCCAATGGCCGTGGAAAACAAAATCGTACTAGTCGGAATGGTAGCTACCGGTGAGCTTGATAAGTGGGCAGTTCCGACATCATCCGGCAAGATACCCGGCGTTTATATTCAAGCCGCCACGGTGGACAATATCCTGAAGAATCAGTTCCTAGTCGAAACCGGCATGGGGACAACGCTCCTGATTCTGTTTCTGCTCTTAGGTATCACTGGATTTGCCTTGCCTCACTTCGGGCTTCGTTGGGGAGGAGTAATAGTGGGTGTTCTATTGACTGGCTATCTCGTGGTTAGTTTCCTCACTTTTGATAGAGGGTATATCCTTAATATAATGTATCCACTATTGATGCCACTGGTAATTTACGTCAGCAGCTCTCTCACCCAGAATGTCGCTGTGGCAATTGAAAATACCAAACTAAACCTGAAAGTGATGGATGGATACAAGAGTACCATCAAGGCCCTGGCAGCATCTATTGATGCCAAGGACCATTACACCCGCGGCCATTCACAGCAAGTAACGGAGTTAGCCTTGCTGGGAGCCAGGTCACTCAACATGTCACGGGAGGAACTGGAGATTCTAGAGTATGCCGGAATCCTTCATGACGTAGGTAAAATAGGCATACCAGATAACATATTGTGCAAGCCTGGTCGCCTAACCCCTGAAGAATTCGATATTATACGACAGCACCCCGGGATAGGCGCCAACATAATGGAGGGTATCTCTTTTCTTGAAGAAGCAAGAAAGCTCGTCCTGCACCATCACGAGAAGTATGATGGCACCGGTTATCCGGACGGCCTGATGGGTAATGATATCCCTCTGGGAGCTCGGTTACTGGCGGTTGCCGACGCATTTGATAGTATGACCAGCAATCGTTCCTACCGGGCCGCTATGAGTACCGAAGACGCCCTCAACGAGTTGCACAAGGGCTGCGGCACACAATTTTGCTCTATCGCCGTGGCCGCGTTCGTCTCCGGCTTTGACACACACGTTACCAAGGCTTCCCCCGGACGGTCCCGCTAATCTGAAAAAATCGGCCATTCCGTAAAACATTACTTACCGTCCGGGTATATGTTATTTCCTCTCTAAAGGATAATCACGTATCGTTATTACACCCATGTCCTAATGTAGTATACCCACAGCGAAACACATACAACCCGAGGTTACGTGGGTGTATTGACTTCTATTTTGAAGGGGAACACATTTCGGAAGTTGTGACCATAGAATGAACAAGCTGCGCGAAGTTGAAATCCTGCTGAATCAGGGAGCTAACGTCGGCGAAGCCTGCCGGAAGATCGGGGTCACCGAACAGACCTGCTACCGGTGGCGCAAAGAGTACGGCGGTATGCGGCTTGAACAAGCCAAACGGCTCAAGGGCCTGGAGAAGGAGAACGCCCGGCTGAAGAAGCTGGTCGCCGACATCTCCCTGGATAATGCCATTCTGAAAGAGGCGTCGGAGGGAAACTTCTAAGCCCGTCCCGCAGACGTAAGATAATCCAACGGATCTGCCAGACACTGGTAGTCTCGGAAAGACGGGCTTGTAAGATACTCGGTCAAGCCAGAGCCACGCAGCGGCACCACTCACCTCCACCCTCTGATGAGAAACGACTTACCGAGGAGATTATTACACTGGCAACTAAATATGGACGGTATGGCTACCGGAGGATAACGGCCTTGTTAAACAATGAGCAAGGATGGGGAGTGAATCATAAGAGAGTAGAAAGGATCTGGCGAAGGTGGTTGATACCCTAATCGTTCCTTATTAATCTGTAATTACGCCTCTCTATGACTGTTGACAACGGCCACTCAAAGTCATATTGTTGACCTGCGCTATCCACATCAAGCCAAAGACATTGGAGGGGGTGAGTCATGTATCGAGGTCACATTATTCCTCTAGTGGCGTTACTCTTGCTAGTCGTTGGTATCCTTGCGGGCTGTGGAGGTCCAGCTAAAGGTAGCGCTGAGTGGCATGCTGACCGGGGCTACAAGCTGTTCAATCAGGGCAACTATGATGAGGCGATAAAAGAGTGCACGGAGGCCATTGAACTCGCCCCCGACTTCGCCGAGGCCTACAGTAACCGGGGCATTGCCTACGTCCAGAAAGGTGAGCTTGACCAAGCCATCGCTGATTTCGATAAGGCCATTGAGCTAAACCCGGAACTTGCCAAGGCTTACAATGATCGAGGATATGCCTACTATTTGAAAGGTGAAGTGGCCAAGGCGGTAAGTGACTTTGAGAAGTGCATTGAGTTATCAAAAGACCCTAGACTCGTTGCCAGGGCACAGCGGTTGCTAGATGAGCTAAGGTAATAATCTTCTTTTTTCTATTTTTCAATAATTATAACCAGGATTTAGAATGAATCTCAAAAAGACAGTGTCATTTGTAAAGAAGACAACGTCATATACAAAGAATACGGCATTACTTGGAGAGAGCGTCGTGGAGTACTGGTGGCACTATTTTAGTAACAGACGCTTTCCAAAGAATCAGGAATTCTACGTTGTTTACACTAACGTAGACCACACCATCCCCTTTCAGCCCAATTCAGCTCTTGACTATTGGCTTATTAATTTTAAGTTCATTCCAACTTCAATAAAATTAGGAGATGCGGTGGCCGGTCGGTTCTTTAATGATATCAGGCATGCATATGTGGATATTGCCAAAGAAGGACGCTCCTGCTTTAGAGAAGTACCGACAATTATGCCTCATTTTACTGAGCATAGTGGACATGCATTGCATGTGGCTCAGACATTGCTAAAACCAATAAACTGCTCTCCCTCCCTGCATACAGCAGCTCCTTTTTTTGCCTACAACCTGGGCGCAAAATATTTTCCTGAAAAAGAACCGGAGCTACGCCAACATATTGGGGATGTTGTCTCAACTGTTATCAAAACAAAACTCCATGCCATGATTGATATTGCATTTGGCATGTTTCTTTCTAAAAAAACAATTAAAGATAAACTCGGCCTCGAGTTTTATGATTTGGAATCTTTCTTCACTCAGGAACAAAAAAGCAAGGATAAAATACCATATGAGCATATGTACAGAATGTACCATGAGATTAACGAATTAGAAAAGACAAAGGAGGGTGAGGAAGGCAAGCTACCAAAGATTATGGAGCGCTATTTTCAAGAAATAGGTTTACCTCGCGTTAAGCGAGAACAAAGTAACTGCCTCTATGATCTCGAACAGAAAGTGCTCATCTATTCTCCCGAGTTTAAAGTTGGGAAAGGGCTGTTGTAGTATGCCTATGCAGCGCTTTTTCATAAAAAGCTTCCTTTTTTTAAGGTATAGCCTCACGCTTATCGCTCACGAGTGAAAGTTGGCGGATCTTTTTATAAGCCCATTAAACCAAAATGCGTGGTGTGATATTTGGATTGAACCAAGCAGTTATGATTAAGCAGTAAAATTGATAGTAACTCTTATATTCGCCTGAGTGAAAAGTTTCATCTTAGCTTGGCAACGGAATAATTGGATGTAGAGTAACAATATGGGCAACCGTGCATACAGGTGTTTTGTATAGACATATGTTTAGTGTCAGCATTGTTCTGTGCTCAGATGTATTTAAAAAAGAACCGAATTTCTCAGATTTGGCACGGCGAGTTCTATTCTGTTATGGTTTGGCGTTAAAAATTTGCGGATGGAAGAGCAGATAAATTAATGAACCGAAGCACGGAATGAATATAATCACTATAACCCAGGGTGGTTTGTGCCCGCCAAAAACTTTTTCTCGCGACGCTATATCTGACAGCAACAATCCTGCTAATATCCAATGAATTATACCGAATAGAACAATCCGTAATATCCATTCAACGTCCATTTCAATAAGCCAGCAGGTACTCTTTTTCCTATCTAATCATACAATTATCAGTAGAAGAAATCTAAACAATTATATATGATTATGAGGTGTTTATTTCAGTGGAAATAGTTAAAAAGGGTTCGCCGGCGTGCGTTCGTACTCTTTCTACTTGGTGCTTATGTTCCGGAATACAGAGATTTGACAAGCAGTCCCATCGAGATCAACATAAGGAACCGCAACTACTTGAAAAATCTTGCCGCCAGGAAGGGCGCATTCCCACCTGGCAATTTCTCGACTTCCGTTTATTATATCCTTTATTCCGCAATTGTGCTCACACGGCGTTTCGCGGTTACGCAGTAATTTATAACAAGTCAAGGAGGTACCTTTGCCAAAATCCCTCACCATTTTGGAATTCATATACCTTATTACATAGTCTGGACCAGTGATAAGTACACCATCCCCGATTCCATTAACGATCGATAACGCCTTACCCTTTAACCCTTTGATTTTTGTTTCGAGTAAAACGCACTGCTCGGATTTGTTGCGTATTATACCGGTAAGAACACCAATAGAACCGGCGCCTGCGGTAAAGAGCACGGTCCTGAGCAAAGGGTCAGGAAAAGGTGATATGAAGAAAGCTCGAGGTAAGAAAATAGCAAATGATAGCAATGTTACAATTACAGCCCCTTTAATTCTGCCGGTATAACCGGCATAGATTATGGGGGCCAGAAACAGGAGGCGATGAATGTCATGAATGCCGTAGAAAAAATCTTGGCGCAAAGCTTCCCAAACTGCCCAATCCACCAGTTCGCCGAAATAGTAAAACGATGTGCAAAACACCAGGAGTAAAGGCAGGATAAATAATCTTAAGTTACTCTTGTTCATTTCATTATCCTGTCACAGGCCAATTCAGGCTCATACAGGTAACCAACCTGGAAATATATGGTATAGGCTTAATTTTGCTGGTTATCAATTCACCAATGTCATTTTGACTCGCTCCTTCTATGACGGTAATAACATCATAAGGACCGGTTACCTGGTCAGCCGATTTCACCCCTTGTAGTTGCTCAAGGGCACTGACCACTTCTTTAACTCTGCCCCCCTCAGTCTCAATGAGGAAAAAAACTCTCATTGCCATTGGTTTTCACCTCCTCTGTGCCAGTTAATTTATCTCCATTCTTCACAAGGATGCTTGACGCGGCTTATCATTGTCTCTCGGAGTAACCAACGATTTCGATAATCGTTGCAGCATCGCAGCTAGCTTGCGAATTACAAGCACAAAGATGGCGGAGATACCTACTAGAGGTAGAAGAATTATGTACGCTAATCCTTTCAGCGGTCCCGTTACTGCCAATGTTAATTGCGCTCCCATTTTAAATTACTTATTGACGGCTAATCGTAAAGCTATATTCTTCTCGCGAGCAAGACGTTTTTCTTTGGCTTCCCTCACGACAGCATGAATACCACTCACGTTCAGGTACCAGATGAAGGCGGCCGGAATGAGTATCACCGGGATTGCCAGTACCAGTGCCACTACAAACTGCCATTCCATTTTGACTCCCTCCTTTCTTTTTAACCCCTCTGCCTTCCCGTCCTTTTACCTCCACTATCAGAGTAACACGCAATTAGGAAGCTAGACTTCCGCCACGATGCTTAATTTAGCACTTTAAATCTTAGTTGTTTATACGTAATTTCAATATTAGGATTAAGTATTTATACCTATCGGGAAAATATTAGCGGGCTGATATATATGTAAGTACCGTATTCAGGTACTAGCTGGCCTGGTTTCAGGGGGTAGAAAATGTATAGTGTGCAGCGATAAACTGCCATGGAGTAAAAGAAGGCTTCAGAAATAACTATGGATGGTAAGCTTCGTAAAAAGGCAGGCAGGGCAAATGGACATAAGCCGAGAGTTTTATAATGGCAGCTCCATGATGACGTCGGTTCCTTCACCTTCCTTCGATGATACTTTCAGAGTGCCGCCAACAAGTTGAGCTCGTTCCTGCATTCCAGCCAAACCAAGCTTTCCATTTCGGGCGTAAGCCACCATTGTTTCAGGAAGCTTGAAGCCTTTCCCGTTATCACTTACCGCTATCCTTACCTTTTCTTTATCAAAGTCGACCTTGATTTCTGCCGCGCTCGCGCTGGAATGCTTCCAGACATTTCTTAATGCTTCCTGCGTAATGCGGAAAAGTACCAGCTCGATTTCTTCCGGAAGACGCCTTCTCTCTCCAAGCACAGAGATGCCGATACGTATCCCCGAATATTCAGTGGTTTCAGAGGCCAACCATTCCAGCGCTGGTACCAGACCAAGCTGGTCTAGCGCTGCCGGGCGCAGGTCCTGACTCAGCCGGCGAATCTCACGGATAACGTCATTGGTCTGCTGCCATATCTCTTCCAAGTCGTGCCTGTGCTCTTCCGGAAGCCCCTTTTTATCAGAAGCCAGATTGTCTAATCTGCGTGAAAGTACCACCAAAGCCTGGACGGTTTCATCATGCAGCTCGTGTGAAATACGTTTCCTCTCTTCCTCCTGAGCTTTCGTCACCTGTTGCAGGTAAAATCGGAGGTTTTCTTGCATTCTACCGAGTTGGTCCGCCACCTCCTGCTGTCTCTGGTAAAGACGTGCGTTTTCCACGGCAATGCCAATCTGATTCCCGATGGCTGTTAGCTGTTCAATTTCTTCTTTCTGGAACCGCCGGTAGCTATGCATGGCTATGTCAAGGGTCCCGTTGACCTCACCTTTCGCGCTTAAGGGTACTACCAGCATGGAGCGGACGTTATATCTGCTTACCACTTCCCTGGCAAGTCTGGAATCTTGAGATGCATCCTCAGTAAATAGTGGTTTACCTGTCTCAGCTACTATCCCACTAAATCCCTCCCCTATCTTTAGCCTGTCTATCCCGCGGGCAAGCTCCTCTGTAAAACCATGGTGAGCGGATAGCTCAAGTTCCCTGGTTTCCTCGTTGAGCAGGAATATCCAGGCGGCATCGACCTGCATAACATCCACAACATTGTCTATCGCCGCAGTCAATACCTGCCTCAGTTCCAGCGATTGTGATATGGTGCTGGAAATTTGATTCAATGAGGAAAGCCTTCGCTCGTTTTCCCTGATGGCCTGAATATGTGTTTTAAGTTCCTGATGAGCTATCTCCAGTTGATGGCGGTACTCTCGCTCTTTACGAAGTGAAGCGAAACTTATGGTCAGTACGTTTCCGATAATAAAAACGGCACTGGTTTCAAGGATAGCGTCTGTTGGACTCGGCGAGATAAAAATCGCACGAGGCAGCAGGCAGAAAAGGGCAACCAGAGAAGTCGCCAATGCTCCGGTCCAGCCGAAAAGGAAACCGGCCCAGACAATAGGTGCCATGAAGAGAATTCTCTCGAACGCGTGTCGACTTAAGCCCATGTTGGCTATTAGTTGGCCGATTATCCCCGGGTATCCTTCGGGTTCAGTATAGTGTAATACCGTTAGAAGCAGAAGTATGGCGAGGATAAGCCAGGTTCCGGGCTTTTTAATGACGCTTACAAGTCGACTTATTGAAGACAAACGTGTTGTCATCTTTTTAACATATCTTTGGGTTTTCAGTCATCCTGGTATGTCATCAACAGATACCCAGCCCTCTTTTATGGCACGTACCACTGCCTCGGTTCTCGAGCTAACCTGCAGCTTGTTGAAGATATGACCCAGATGTGCCTGTACGGTACGCAAACTCAGGCACATCTCATCGGCAATATCTTGATTACTGAGTCCTCTGGCGGCTATGTTTAACACGTCCATCTCACGATTACTCAGTACTTCAGCTGGCTTTTTCCTCTCCGGTTTACCTTGTGCTAGCGAAAACCTGTTCAGTACCTTGCGGGCAATAGCCGGGTGCAGCACTGATTCTCCATTATAGACCTGCCTTATAGCTTCAACCAGCTCACGACCACGAACGCTTTTTAGCAGGTAGCCAGCGGCTCCGGCTTCCAGGAGGCTGAATATGAACTGTTCGTCGTCATAAGCAGTGAGTATTAAGACCGTTATACCGGGATAAAGTGACTTTATCTGTTTCGTGGCTTCAATACCGTCAACCTTGGGCATTGATATATCAATAATGGCTACATCTGGCTGCGATGTGCCGGCTAGATTAATTGCCTCTTCCCCATCGCAGGCTTCAGCCACCACTGTTAAATCCGGTTCCTGTTCAAGAATCTGGCGGGTACCCTCTCGCACTACGGCATGGTCATCAGCGATTAAAATTCTTATCTGTTCCAAAACACTGCCCTCAGTATTTCGCTGCTTATATCATACATCCTTTCGATTGATGTCTCAATGTAAGGCGGAGTTTTATATGTATCGCAAGGGTAAGATTCAGGTAAGTAAAAATGCTTAATAGCAAAGGAGGAATAAGCACAAATGCCTATACTTTTGGAATTAAAATTAGGTATCGCGGCGGAAGTCCAGCCACTTAGCTGAATGTTACTCTGAAAGTAAAGATAACAAGAAGTAAAGGAGGGATGAAAGATGGAATGGCAGATTGTAGTGGCACTGGTACTGGCAATCCCGGTGATACTCATTCCGGTTGCCTTCATCTGGTACCTGAACATTGGTGGTATCCTCGCCGTACTTCTGCTTCTAACGGTATTACACTATACTGAAC
>JABUBM010000365.1_pt1 | contig 10963 bp, 12 predicted proteins | sample 7240321 | NCBI WGS metagenome assembly JABUBM01 (sample SAMN07256344, study PRJNA390944) | subsurface metagenome | isolation source: Methane hydrate marine sediment | place: Pacific Ocean: Eastern North Pacific, ODP site 1244 | collected 2002
GGGGGGGAAGCGCTGGAGGAAAATCTGTCCTTTTGGAGCAGTGAGATCAATGCCCTTAAACAGTTCAAGGACGCGGCTAAAGACACGGTTTATGATGACAAAGCTCATTCAGAGCTGAAGGCAAGGCAACTTGAACTTGCGAGTCAAGATAGCGAACTAAGGAGAAAGATGGATATTTTCTCAGGACGGCTGGGCGAGGTAGAAAGGAAGGCGAATCAGATTCTATTGTTAGAAAATGATTACCTGCACTGCGACACATCTCAGGATATTGGCACAATCAAAGATAATCTGTGGGCCTTTATACACAGAATTGAAGAGGATAGGGACAACAATCTGGCAGTCATGGAGGTCTTTGAGGAGCTTGAGCATGAAGAGGAGGAAAAGGTCTCTCATCTTTTTGGCAAATATAGCCCTATTTCCAAATATTTCTCCGCCATAACAGGCGGTATCTACGAGGAAGTGGAACTTGTTTCTGATGAATCCGGAGAAAGGAGAATCAGAATTAGGTTCAAGAATGGTAGTACATTGTATGCTGATCAGCTAATGGGTGGAGCATACGACCAGTTATACCTTTCGGTCAGGCTCGCCCTTGGGGAGGAACTCTTGGAAGGCGGTAAGGGCTTTTTCATCATGGATGATCCTTTCATAAAGGCTGATAAGGAGAGATTGCAACGACAAATCGACATATTGAAAAGGATCTCTGAATCAGGATGGCAGATCATCTACTTTACTGCAAAAGATGAAGTAAAGGATGTTCTCAAAAGGGACATACAGAGTGGCAAGGTCCAGTATATACCAATCAAAGGCATATTCTCTCAGTAGGTTGTTACTATTTGACTCTTCAGGCACGTTGAACAATCGTCCAGATTGTTCAGTTCAAATGAGACTAATTCCTACTTTAGTAATGACGGAATATATATCCCTCACAGCACGTGAGCATTGAATAAGAGCTAAACAACGTGATACCCTAAGTTACGGTCTTACCGCGTATACAGTTGCTGTCAAGATAGCTACAGACAGAGGGAAGAGGTCATGCTGGAGTTATCCCGAGTGGCTCCGCACGAGTGGGAGTTTGTCTACCCGGCTATATATGATGACTTAATGGATGAATTCCACACAGCATGTGAGTCATATGAGGAAGGCAATCTCGACGAAGCTGAAAGGATTTTCCGCGCCGTCCTTGCTCAAATGCCAGACCATCTAGATGCGATTCATCATTTGGCGTTGGTTCTATCCGAGCGAGGGCTGCTCGCTGAAGCTCGTGACCTGTGGGGACAAACCAGCCGCATCGGTCACAAGGCATTCCCTCAAGATTTTAAGTTGGGGAGAGACCGCCTCGCATGGGGATGGCTACAGAACAGGCCGTTTCTGCGATGCCTTCACGGACTAGCCTTAGCCAGATACGATGATGGCGAAATAGGGGAGGCTTTTGGACTATTCCAAGAATTACTTTCTCTGAATCCTAACGATAATCAAGGAGTTCGGGCTATAGCTGTGGGGGCATTGTTCAAGCTAGGTAGATTTGAAGATGCTCTTGAGATAACCAAGCAATACCCTGATGATGTGATGCCTGAGACTCTCTATGGGCGAGCCTTAGCTCTTTTCAAGCTGGGGCAGCGACAAGAAGCAAGTGTAGCCCTTCGGGAGACTATTGAATACATACCTCTGGTAGCGAAGGAACTTCTGAAGGTAAAGCATCGCTTGCCGAAGATGGGAATGCCGGATGCGGTTACAATGGGAGGGGCGGATGAGGCTTATTACTATTGGGAACACTGCGGGCAATTCTGGGAGGAGGACACCGAAGCTCTTGAATGGCTGAGAAAAACAGTGAGACAGGCTACTAAGCCCCGTCGAGGTACAGGCTGATACAGGAAGTATCTTTGAGGGCCATATCAGTGGTCATTGCTCCTGTGACAGAGGAGTATTTACCTGGAATACAGCTGTGCATTGAACACTTGCTTGAAATGTATAATTGAGGCTATTCCAGTGGTAAGGTAAGCACAGCCAGCTGTAGTAAAACCGGAATCCTCAGCTAATAAAGATGGTATTGTATCTACTGGAGATAGTATTTTCTTATCGAATTTTACTATTTGTACTTGTATCCAAGATAAAAAAATAGGGGCGAGAGCCTATCTCTCGCCCCTATTCCTTTAACCGTCTCCTAGAATTCAAACAACGCCGGCCGCTCCGCCTTCTTCCGTATCTCCGCCTCTTCTTTCTCCTGTCTTCGGTCCGCTCTGTCCCTTTCGGCCCTGGCTTTAATTCTCTGCCGGAAAAGCCAGGCCTTAAGCCTGTTTAGCTCTCCTATCTGGTAGTCGCTGATTGAGTCTACGGCAATATCAGCCGGCATTTCACTCTTGTTCCATCGCTTGTAGCTCTGGCCAGCGATATAGAGGTAGATTTGGGTCCAGTCGCTGTCCATTGGCTGAGTCAGGGATAGCGTCATGAGATAGGCGCAGGCTTCAGCATCGGTACCTGTCGGCTCTTCCCCTTTCAGCGCTTTCATGTCCCCCATCATCCTCTCCAGGGTAATGGCTGTCTTTAGCCAGTCCGGTAAGGTATCTCCCCAGCCACCTGGAAAGACAATAATGGGGTCGGTAAGGCATCCCACAATATCGGAGATACCTTTCTCCACAGTTCTATTCAATTGTGGCTAACCTCCTTTTTTAGTCCTTAAATCTGGTTATGTGCAGGCAGGCATAGTGCGCCCTGAAGTTATCTATCGGGCTTTGCCAGAAGCCGTTGCGGAAGTCCAAGAGATAGTGCCAATAACCCTGGTAATCCTGCTCCCGAACAGCCATCAGGTAATCGGTGAATATCCTGACACAAGCCGATCTACTTCCCCATAGTACAATGACGCTGGGAATATAGGTCTGGTCACCCTTGAGCCTGATAGGATGCCATTCCAGCTGAAGCCTGGGTAGCTTGAGATTATCTAGCCAGAAATGCCTACCGCCAGCATCATAAGAGCCAATATGGATATCCTTCCCCTCCAGCTCCTCCAGTATCTCCATCAGGCGATTGATGGCTTCTCTACGCTTCTTTCGTAGCGGTATCTGGACCGTCTTTCGCCCCAGTCTCACTGTAGTGGTCGGTTCAGGCTCGGCAAGCTTCACACCGTCAAACAAGTCAAGCTGACCTGTCATACTTTTAACCCCTTTCTTTCAGATTTTGGGCATAGTTGCCCCTTCGAAGATGTGTGGTTTTTAGGCTACCAGGCTTAGCTGGCTACCACTTTCAATTCTCTTTCTCTCTTTGTCTACCGCTCCATCGGGTAGAGACTCGCGAACGGACTGTATCCCCGCCTTGAGCCGACCTTCTGGTTCCCACTGGCTGCCGCCAATTGCACGGTCTATCTCTCCGATAATCCTCAGCAGATGCTGGTCAACATATTGCGGTAAGTTCGGGATGTTCCTGGCTTCACTGGCGACAATCCTGGCCTGCTCTAGCGGTTCAACGACTTGGTCAACGTATTCCTCGACCATATCCATCGCCTCATTGACCTTGAGAGCGCTCCATTTGACTGGCATAGATTTACCTCCTTTCCTTCAGTATTTGGGCATAGTTGCCCCTAAGAGAATGAGCTTGGGTAAGCTGGCCTAGCTCTTGAGAGCCATATTGATGGCTTCCTTCACGACCTCAGACCAGCACTCCAGTCCCTATTCCACGCCTTTCCTCACCTGGTAGAGAACGTCATCGGTTATAGTTTCCTCGCGTATCCCCATCTCCCTGGCGCACTCGATGACATCTTCCCCGGTAAGGACAAAGATAGTGTCCTTGTCCGCCATACTGGCTTCCTCCTTTCCAGATATTTATGGAGTGCCTACTTTCTTTGGTTGTTATCCGTACTGTGCACCTGTCCAGTTGGACTTCCATTGAGTACGCAACCTCTGATGTGTCCCTGCCATTGAGGTCTTATGTCTGACCAGGTCTGCCTCTGCCATCGGGCATCGGCACTCCCTGCCCGTTTTAGCCAAAAAAAGAGGGAGTCTTACTCCCACGCACTGGGGAGTAAAACCCCCTGAAAATAGCAAAAAAGCGGGGTCTCCCCCGCTTCTCTGCGTTGGCTGTTTTCTGTGTTCAAGCGTTCAATTTCAGACTATTAAGCTACGGCTACTGGTTCTTTTACCTTGCTTCGCTTACGCTTCGGCTTCTCGGCTTTGATAACTGCTTCCGCTTCAGCTACCGCCTCGGCCTGCTCGGTGTCCTCGACTTCTGGCTCTGGCTCGGCGGTCTCTGTCCTAGCTTCTGGCTTCTGGCTATCAGCGGTCAACATCGGCATTACTACCAGTTGATAACCATCCACGACAAAGAGGACTGGCGACTTGCCATCGGTAAGTTTGAAGTCCACCATACCCCCGCAGGCTCTCAAAGCCTCGGTAAGGTATGAGCCGTCAATTCTTACCCTGACTTCCCCACCCTCAATATCGGCTGGCATAGTAACTTCCCCTTTATCATCGGGACTGGACATCACTATACCGCCGTTAAGGTGTAGGTCTATCGGGTAAGACTTGCTATCGGCTAAGACTTTCAGTGAGGCAATCGCCTTGCCCGCTTCAACAGTGTCAAGGTGAGCGGTTATATGTGCCTCGGCAGGTATCAGCTTCTCATAATCAGGGAATGTCCCATCAGCACCCCGCCACTTATACCGAGTTATCTCGGTATCAATGACAAGGCTTACTCCGTCAAGGCTTTCCCCGCTTGCCTCAAAGCTCAGGTTGACCCGATACGCTTTCCTCAAGGCATTAGCTATACCCCGCAGGTCATCACGAAGTATCAGGGCTTCACCCTCTCCGTCATAGTCCAGCGTTACCACCGCCAGTCTGAAACCATCGGCACTCACCAATGTGAGCTTACCCTCACCCGCTTTGAAGAGGACACACTGTAAGACAGGTCTATTATCCTCTTTAGCGGTAAAGGGTAACACTCTGTTAAGGGCTTCCGATAGCTCCAGTCCGCCGATGTTCGGCTTGACTGTTCGGTTAGGGCTTATCCTGACTTCGCATAGGGTAAGAGGTGTTTTATCACCCACCCAAGCCGAGTCCTCAAGATAACTGGTATTGCTTCCGCAGGTTACTTTAAGCCTCTTTTGTCCGTTAGTCTGCGTCTCGCTAGCACTATCGGAAGCTGGCACTATCTTGACTATATTTGAACCAGCTAAAGCCTTGAGATAACCGAGTAAGCCTCTACGCCCTATAGTATAGTCCAGAAGCACTACCCTTTCGGATAATGCCCGACTTAAGGCGTTTACCAGTGTAGCCTTATGAGCTACAAGTCCGTTACCTGAACGCTTGCCCACGATATTCAGTTGTTCTATTTGACTAACCCCCTATTGGCTATCTGGCTAGTGGGCAAATCTGCCAGCTTCACCGAGTAGTAAGCTACCACCTAGCTGAGATACTCTAGCCTAAATGGTGCTTCCACTATATTAGTCGGGATTTGGAGCTAAAACCTTTCACCTAAAAAGCGGTTTTTGTTCTCTTTTTCTAAATCGGCATAGGTAAATCATTTCGGCATTAGTAAGGGCTTCTCGGCTCTCTAGTTTGTGAGCTATTGCCAGAAGCCTTTGTGGAAAGCCTAGCAGGAAAGTTTTGGCGTCAAGCCAAGCTCCGAGGTCAAGAGCCTTGTCATCGGCTATCAGCTCTCCAAGTTTGGTAGTATGTCCTTCACTGTCTATGATGGGCTTATCAAGGCTCTCTAACTTGATAGCTTTGGGACACTGGGTATAGAGGTCATCCTCTTTACACTTTCGCCTTTGGGCTTTACTACAGCTTCCGCAATTCAAGCCGTTACTGATTTTATAGTAGGTTCGCCAGTAGTCGGCTACAGTTCGGCTGGCTATCCGATACATTACCGCTTCGGTAAACGGCTTGTGTCCATTGTTACGCTCTACATCGGCAAGGGTCATTATTATCGTGTGAAGTATGTCCTCTTTGTCCTGGGGCTTCACCCTGTCGGTAAAGCGTGAGGCTACATTATAGTAGGCTAGCCATTCGCCCTGTAGATGGTCATAGCCGTTACTGTGGACTGGAGCTTGCCTTTTATATCCGTTAGACCTAGACTTGAACTGGCGGGGCTTTGACGTGGCTGTTATACAGCTTGCGGGCTTAAGACACCACGAACAAACGCCCTGCCTTGTTTTTAGAGTCCAGACCCTATGACATCGGCTACAATGACCTTGAGGATTGCTGTTATCGCCGTCTGGTGCTGTTGGTGCTACTACGCTTGAACTCATACTTACCCCCTTTCAAGAGGGCAAGCGTTCAGGTCAGAGCTTCATTATTCGGTTGTTAAGGTGCGTTTTCAGCTTCAGTTTTCAAAGCTAAAATTGTTTTATGGTATTGCCATTATTTAACAATTGGAACTTTTGTGATACTAGAGGAAGCAATTGCATCCTCCCCCCCGGAGGGGTAGGGAAATGGAGAAACAATGGGAAAATATTTGAGTGAGATTTCAGACTGAATTGAAACTTAGCCTGGTTAACAGTGAAAAAGTCAGAGGCTCAGTAATCAAAAAATTAGGGGGTTGTTGGGGTTGGCTGATGGTTTTTATGCCTTGTAGTATGAATTCCGTTTGGCGCTGCGCTGCTGCCTGGAATATCCGTAGAGAGTCATCACCGGGTCGGATATCTCAGCTTCTGACGCCTTCCAACCGGTCTCAGTAAGTCGGTAGAACACTCGTGATGGTGCCGGTGGGTAATCATCCTGAATTGTACTCGGTTCAACAACACCGCTTTCTTCAACCCAGCCCAGTCGTTTCAAATGACCGAAGTACCGGGTAAAGCTCGAGTACCGCATTTTAAACAGCTTGTAGGGGATTCTGGTCAGGTAGTGATTTAATCGCACGTTGTATTCTTCCTCTGAAAAGGCAGGTAGCCCTTTTCTTATGCGTCTCTCCTCTTCCCGTTCTACCGCGTCCTTGGCATGAGCTCGGTGCAGGGCACTTTTGTACTCAAAGTGAATGTCAGTCATTGGAGCACCGACATAGGGGTCGATTTGTTTTGCTCCTTCCGGTCCGTTGCCTTTAAGAAACTCCATAATGAACCAGGCGGTCCTAAAAGGCCGTAGAAAGCCGCCGACTTGGGGTCTAATCTCCACCATGTTACTTTTCTACCTCTTTCTGTCCTTTTGTTGACCTATTAGATTCATCTGCACTCTCTAAAAATTTCATGAGCGCTATCTTAGGTATGAGTACACGCCTACCTATTTTAATGTGAGGAATTTCCCCGGTTAGGATGCCTTGATAGGCGGAATTACGCGATATACCCAGTATTTTAGCAACCTCACTAACAGTTAATGTTGCCCTTTCGTCATTTGTTATCATTCCGTCCTACACCTCTACCTGTAATCACTTCTGGGTGAGTTAAGTATTGACTTTTACTCCGTTGTCTGGTACTATACCAACTATAAAGAACATATATCATGTTGTAAAGGAACAAGATAAAGTAATCTTAGGAACATAAATGATATGCCAGGTAAAAGAGGCCCTAAAATATCACAGAAGGTCAGGAGAGAAGTAAGGAAAAGAGCTCTAGAGCGCCCCCGGGGACCCAGGGGTGCCCTTGCAGTAGAATTACAGACTTTGATACGACGCTGGGGTGAACCAGTGCCAAGCCGAGAAACGCTTGAGAAAATTATCTCAGAGATACGTAATAGTGATGATGATCAAGATAGACCTTGGAGTCTTGTATCCCTACCGTTATATCCAGTGCTCCCTGAAGCAGTACCATATGTATTAAGGGTATGGGCAAGAGCAATTGAGAAAGATAATCCAATCACGATTAGAGAAGCACTATGGGTAGCTCGGCTTTATTCCATATTTGAAGCTAACGCAATAGGAAACTTGGAGAAGACATACAAAAAAGGAGAGATTGGAGCAACGCAGTACCAAGCTAAATTTAACCTGACATTAAACGATATAGATAGCATAGACTCACTATTGGACTTTGCCCAAGTATACGCAGTGAATGAGAAAATACTCAATCGAGAAGATGATTACCCCAATACAAAGGAAGAAATACTGTCTTACTGGCTAAACGATGCAGAAGCGTACGGTATTTTGCCTGATGGTCCGCCGTCAGCAGGTGACCTAAGTACCCGGATTAGCCAAGAATTTAGGGAGATGTCTGAAAAATCAGAGCAAGTAAAGGAGGCAAACCATGAGAGGCCACATAGTCAAGAGGTACAAGGATAGCTACACAGTCGTCTTGAATTTGGGTACTGACCCCTCTACCGGGAAGCGTAAGCAGCAGTGGGTTAGCGTCAAGGGAACCAAGAAAGAGGCTGAAAAGAGGCTCTCAGAGCTTCTCAACCAGCTTGATATGGGCACCTTTATAAAACCTGGTAAGACTACCCTTGCTGAATACCTTGAGAGGTGGTTAAAAGATTATGCTAAGCCTAACCTCTCACCTCGAGGCTTTGAACGGTACACCAGTATTATCAGTAAGCATCTTATCCCCAACATAGGTAATATATCACTAACACAGCTAAGGTCAGAGCATCTTCAGAAACTCTACGCTGAAAGGTTTAATAGTGGCCTTACCGCTAGAAGTGTTAGATATATTCATGTGGTTATCCATAAAGCTCTGCAAACCGCCATTAAGTGGGGACTGGTAAGCCGCAACGCGGCAGATGGTGTGGACGTACCCCATGCACGGCGCTCAGAAATGCAGACATGGGATGAAGATGATATAACTTTATTCCTTGAGGCTGCCAAGAACACGCCATATTATGCTCTATTCTACCTTGCCATTTTCACCGGTATGAGGCGGTCTGAGTTACTAGGTCTCAAATGGAATGACGTGGACTTCATACTAAGCCAGGTTTGCGTAAGCCGTGGTCTGCACCAGTTGAAGGATGGCAGCTATATATTCACAGAACCTAAGTCAGCAAAGAGTCGGCGCACCATAGCCTTACCACCTTCAGCCACCTTGCTACTCAAAGACTACCGGGAAAAACAGAAGCTAGAGCGAATCATGCTCGGAATACCGCTAAGTGATGATGACTTGGTATTCAGCACAGTGGAAGGCAAGCCCTTGCGCCCTAATACAATCACACGGGCATGGAAAATACTGGCTGCCCGAGCCGGTGTTAAAGTTATCCGATTACACGATGCTAGACATACCCACGCCTCACTTATGCTCAAGCAAAACGTACACCCAAAGGTAGTGCAAGAACGGCTCGGCCATTCTACTATTGCGATTACGCTAGACACTTACTCCCATGTGTCGCCAGGGCTTCAGGAAGCGGCAGCCAAACGCTTTGACGATGCCTTCAACACCCGATATAATGAACATGAAAATCAGGCCGTTGAAAAGTTTGGTTAGCTATCCGTTAGCTTTTTTAGTTATGTCTACCTGAGGGAAGATCTATCAGAGCAAAATTAGCTTCAAAAACAGTCTTGGAGAGGTGTCCGAGTGGTTTATGGTGCCGCTCTCGAAAAGCGGTCTCCGCTATAAGCGGAGCGTGGGTTCGAATCCCACCCTCTCCGCCATAATATATTTGGGGAATTACTAAGGATGGGTAATAATCAACAATTAGTGGAAATATCATTGACTGTGAATAACCTTTTACTACAATACATAAAAATTCATAACAATATTTTTAAATTCTCGTTAAGAAGGATTATTCCTATACCATTCATTTTCAAGGCGATAGACTTTGAAACTCATGGCAGAGAAACAGAGAATATTTTATCTCAATTAGAAGAAATTAAAGTGTTAACACGGAGAATAATACCTGAATTACCGCTGCTCAGAAGGAATACTTAGAGCTACTGTCCAAGTATATTTCTGCGCTTATAGAAACTTTGGAAAGTTTAAGGGTTATCTTGGGCATGCTGTATGCTAAGAGTGAACGCCTTGCAAGTTATGATTGGCAACAATATAAAGAAAATTTGGCTCATTATGAAGATGGCAGAAAAGCGTATGTGATTTTGGGTAGAAAAATGAATGAATTGTACCAAAGAATAACCTAACTAACCTATCTCTCGGAGAGGTGCTGGAGTGGTCTATCAGGCGCGCCTGGAGAGCGCGTGTAGCCTTTGGCTACCGTGGGTTCGAATCCCACCCTCTCCGCCACCCTGCTTTGAGATAAGAAACTCTATCTCCTGATTTCTTCCTATAGTAACCTGTCCCCTTTATCCCTGTCCTCTCCCCTTCTGCTCCAGGTACTTTTTAACGCTTTCGCTTATGGTGCCATCAGGTAAAACGTAATCAGGAGATACGTATCCCTCTTCTTCAAACCTTTTCTTTCTCACACAACCTTTACCACCCTTCCAGCAGTAATTCTCCACCCATTTCTTATCAATTAGACCTAAATCATAAGCCCGTTTTACCCCGGAAGTCTCGTTATACCATCTACAAAAATTTTTACCCTTCATTCTCTTGTCTCCTGTAGAGTCCTATTTCTCTATGCATTGCCAGTCATACTGGCATTATCTAGCAATAGACACTTTAGGTGGTTGACATGGCTTTGTCAACGCCCTAGGGATAGGGTTACTAAACAATCCTAATTGTCTTCAATCTGCCTCTATGCTAGAATGGCATTGCTTTTAAGATGAGTAAGAAAGACATTAAATACTGGGTGGGCTTTAATCTTATATCTGGTATTGGACGCGTTAGGTTAGCCCAGCTCGAGAACCACTTTACCAATCTGGAAAATGCCTGGAAAGCTAACCCAGCCGAGCTGAAGCAGGCGGGTCTGGATAGTGGTTCAATACGTGCCATTACCTCTTGGCGTCCCAAGGTTTCTCTGGAAGCAGAGATGGAGAAACTGGACCGCTATGGGGTGAAGGTGCTTACCTGGCATGACGAGGATTATCCGTCTCGGCTTAAGGAAATATATGATTATCCACCGCTAATCTATGTCAGAGGCTCTCTGCTCCCTGAGGATGAGTGGTGCCTGGCGGTGGTGGGAACTCGCCGGGCTACTGTTTACGGGAGGCAGGTAACAGAGGAAATAGT
>JABUBM010000366.1_pt1 | contig 10956 bp, 13 predicted proteins | sample 7240321 | NCBI WGS metagenome assembly JABUBM01 (sample SAMN07256344, study PRJNA390944) | subsurface metagenome | isolation source: Methane hydrate marine sediment | place: Pacific Ocean: Eastern North Pacific, ODP site 1244 | collected 2002
ATTAATAAAGAAAAAATACTATTATCGCTTTCTAAAAATGTTTTACGCACTGAGTGAATTATTCTCTTTCCTGTATTAAAATTCTCAAAATAATTATTAAAACTATTCATAATCGTCACCTTTTTCTTTTTTAAAAGCAAGAGTCCTAATTAAATCCAAAACATATTTATTATTCTGATTTAAAGTTTTAGATTGTATTTTTATATATTGAATTCCATTTTCTTCAAATTTTTCAAGTATTTCACTTTCTACTTCAATTGTATCTCCTAAAAAAACAGGTTCTGTATGTTTCACAAAATCAATGCTTTTACAAAATAAAGAATATTTATCTATATCTTGAGAAGCAATCCCTACAGAAAGAGAGATAATTAACGGACCTACAACAAGAACCTTATTATGATAAGAAGTTTTTGCGAATTCAACATTTAAATGCACAGGGTGATGATTCATAGTCATTAAGCAAAAAAGATTATTATCACTTTCAGTAATAGTTTTTTTCTTAAAATGAATTATTTTTTGCCCTTTATAAAACCATTTTCTTTTCTCTATTTCCAATTTATTTTACCTCTCAACTTTTAAAAAATAAAAAAATTAAATTTCTTAAATTTATATAATTTTAACTTTTAACAGATTTGGTAATTTTTTACTCTTTTTAAGAAAATTTCTATTCGATACTTTTATAATTTTACCCATTTATTTTTTTATAAACTACGCTCTATTTATTTAAAGGGTAATATGCGTTTTTTAGGGATAATTCTTTTTAATTCTCCCAACTCACTCTTATGAGTTTATCTCTTAATATTTCAACAAAGTCTATATATAATGAGCAGGATTCCCTACTACAACTGATTTCTTTTCAACATCTTTTAAAACAACCGCACCTATACCAACTATTGAATATTCTCCAACATTTATATCTTCTCTGAGTGTTGAATTAAGTCCTATGTGACATCCCTTAAATAAATTAATTCTAGCTCCAACAACAGAATGAGCAGCAATTGTAACATAATCATTCACAATAGTATCGTGTCCAATAAAACAATTAGTATATGCATGTACAAAATTACCAATTTTGACAGCTGCTGATGTTGCGCAAAAAGGGCAAATAAGAGTACCTTTACCAATAGTGGTCATTCTATTAATAAATGCCCTGGGATGAATTGCTGTCGCATTCGCATCTAATGGTATATTTAATTTTCCAAATCTTTCTATCCTATTTTCTTTATCTTTAGTATTAAAAAATAATGCATTATGGATATAATATCCTCTATTAACATAATCTTGTATTTCATAAGTTGAACCGATTATTTTATGATTACCAATAAATTTCCCTGGTTTATCAACATCGGAAAGATAACCTTCAATTTTCCATTCGTTAGTAATATTATTTAAATCCTCAAATACAGTCATTGCTATTTCACCACTGCCTTTCCCTCCTACAATTAATAACCTTTTTCTCAACAAAAACACCCCTTCTTCATTTTCTTCTTAACTCTTTTATAATATTTCCTTTTATGCTTGTTTATATCTATTCTCGTAATTTTAAAAATTTATTTTTATATTATTTATAGGAATATTATTTGTCTTTTCGATTTCTAATTAAATCCTTTGAGTGAAATTAAAAATCCGAATTTTGAAAATTAGATACTATTATTAAAAAATTTAATTTGTTTAATTATTCTCTATTTGGAAAAATTTTAAACAACGAATATCGCCCAATTAAATGTATCAACCTTAATTATTTAGTCTATTATATTCATAATTTTCCTATAATTTAAAAACTACTATACCAATAATTATCAAAACTATTCCTAATATTCTATTTTTCGTTATTTTTTCTTCTAAAAATATTCTGCTTAATAATAAGATAAATATATATCCAGATGATTGGATTATTGCTCCATATTTTAATTGAACACCTTTATAAGCATAGATTATTAGCATGGAAGATAAAAGAAACATACTATAAGCTATAAAAACTTTAATGTTTAAAATTTCTTTTAACCAATTTTTGTGATTCTTATTAGCACTTTTTTTTAATAATATTTGAGATATAGAAGCAATAAAAACCGCAAATATAAATATAAGCACATAGCTATTCATTTTTTGATACCAATACTATTCCAATAATTATTATAACTGCTCCTATTATGTTATTTATTTTAATCTTCTCTTGAAAAAAAAGTACAGCCCATATAAGACCCCATAAAATTACTATTCCTTTTGAAGAATAAGCAACAAATAACGAAAATTTTTTCAATGCTAACTGCCAAAGAAATGAATAAAAAATCAACATAGATATAACAACTAAATACATTTTAAAAAATTCTAATGAAAACAGGGTACATGCGGAAGCTTTTTTAGAAAATATACTAATTATTGAAAAATATAAAAAAAGACTTTGTAAAAACAAAAAATCTTTAATTCTTTTTTTTATTTTTTCCATCAGATTATTTCCCTTTAAAATTATATTTCTCTTTAATGACATATTGCGGCTTTTTATTTATTGATAAGAATACTCTTCCTATATACTCACCTAACAAACCAATGCTTAACAATTGTATCCCTCCAAAGAATATTATGACTGCCATTATAGATGTCCACCCAGCTGGTATCCCAGGATTAATTATTTTTCTAATGATTATAATTAATAAATATATAAATCCTGTAATTGAAAGAAATAACCCAAAGATACTAGAAATCCTTAAGGGTTTAACCGAAAAACTTGTGAATCCATTAAACCACAATTGCAGTAGTGTTATAAGTGTATAATTAGATTTACCAGTTTTTCTATCTTTATGTTGAATTAATATATTGCCTACATTTTGGGTAACTCTAAAAATAAGCCCTCCTAAATAAGGATAAGCATTATCATATTTAATTATTTCATTAGCGATATACTTTTTTATAATAAAATAACTACTCGTTGTTATATTTTTGGGTTTTTCTGTTAATATATTTGCCATTTTATTATTTATAAAACTACCAAATATTCTAAAAATTGATTTATTTTCTGTTTTGTATTTCGCAAATACAACATCGTAATTATTCTTCTCCAGTTCGTCTATCAACTTACCCATTTCATTAGGAGGTGTTTGTAGATCATCATCCATAGAAATTATATAGTCACCGGATGCCACTTTGATTCCAGCTATTAAAGCATTATGTTGTCCAAAATTTTTTGAAAAACTGATTAATTTGACAAAAGGTAAATTTTTACAGATATTTTTACATACTTCCAAAGAATTATCTTTACTATAATCATTTACCAATATAATTTCTAATTCAAATTTTGAATTTAATTTAGAAACTGCAATTTCTATCTCATTAACAACTTCTTCAATTGTTTTTTCCGAATTATAAACTGGTATTACTATAGATAATTTTTTCAATTATTTCACCTTGATATATTTTAATTTTATTGAAAATAAATTAATATTTACACTGTTTTAATTTCCTCAGCTATACTTATCAAATATCTTCCATAATCTGTTTTCTTTAATGGTTCAGCTAATTTTAATAGCTGTTCTTTATCTATATATCCTTTTCTATAAGCTATTTCCTCTATACAAGCCAAATATAATCCCTGTCTGGTCTGAATAGTTTCCACAAAATTCCCCGCTTTTTGCAAGCTACTGCAGGTTCCAGTATCCAGCCAGGCCATTCCTCTGCCTAATATTTCAACTTTTAATTTTCCTTTTTTTAAATATTCATTATTAACTGCAGTTATTTCTAATTCTCCTCTGTCAGATGGTGTAATATTCTTTGCGATTGATATTACTTCATTATCATAAAAATATAATCCCGGTATAGCATAATTTGATTTAGGGTGTTTTGGTTTTTCTTCTAATGAAATAACATTTCTTTGTTCATCAAATTCAACTATTCCAAATTGTGTAGGGTCATTTACATAATATCCGAATATGGTTGCTCCCTCATCTCTATTTACTGCTCGTCTTAATTTCCCGATAAATTCTTGTCCATAAAATATATTATCTCCTAAGATTAAGGCAACTTTATCCTTTCCGATAAATTCCTCTCCCAAAATAAAGGCATCAGCTAAACCTTTTGGTTTATCTTGAATAGCATAACTAAATTTCAAGCCAATTTGTTTTCCATTTCCCAGTAATTCTTTATATAAATTAATATCATGTGGGGTAGATATTATAAGAATGTCTTTTATTCCTGATAACATTAATACAGATAAAGGATAATAAATCATTGGTTTATCATAAAGAGGTAATAATTGTTTTGATATTATTTTAGTTAAGGGATAGAGACGGGTACCAGAACCGCCGGATAATATTATTCCTTTCATAAAGGACTCCCTTCATTCCAACCGTTACAAATTGCAGGGTGCAAGTTATTCTAATTATATTCGATTATCATAATTATTAGCAAGCCAGGTTTTATAAGCGCCACTCTTGATACTATCTATCCAGTCTTGTAATTTAGGTACCATCTGATAGTCTTTTTTAAACCAGTTTCGAAAGTCTCTTCGGGCTGCCAATCTAATTCATTTTTTATTTTAGTAGAATCTATAGCATAACGCAAATCATGTCCAGGTCTATCTTTTACAAAAGTTATCAATTTTTTATATTCGAGGGGATTTTTCCCGAGTTCTTCAGCTAGTAATTCGCAAATCTTATTGACTATATCTATATTCTTCCATTCATTATCCCCGCCAATATTATAAGTCTCTCCAACTCGACCATTTTGAATAACCATCCAGATTGCTTTGCAGTGATCTTCTACATATAGCCAATCTCGTACATTCTCCCCTTTGCCATAAACAGGAAGAGGTTTTTTTTCAAGTGCGTGTATAATCATTAGAGGAATTAGTTTTTCCGGAAATTGATAAGGACCATAATTATTTGAACAATTAGTAATTTTTATAGGTAAATTATAGGTATGTAAATAAGCCCTTACTAGGTGGTCGCTTGAGGCTTTAGATGCAGAATAAGGACTATGTGGAGAATAAGGAGTAATCTCAGTAAATAGGTCAGTTTCACTTAATGATAAGGAACCATAGACTTCATCAGTGCTAATATGATGAAATAATTTTTGTTGATTAAGTTTGGAAGGAGAATGGCTCCAAAATTTTCGGCATGCCTCAAGCAAGTTGAAAGTGCCAATAATGTTTGTTTGAATAAATTTAGCCGGGCCAAGAATACTTCTATCAACATGACTTTCTGCAGCAAAATGGACAACTATATCAGGATTGTATAGGGTGAAAATTTCTATTACTCTTTTGCAGTCAGCAATATCCCCTTGCTCAAAAATATAGTTAGATGAATTTTCTATATCCTTTAGATTTAGAAGATTAGCAGCATAGGTAAGTTTATCAAAGTTAATAAAATTGTGTTCGGGACAGCGAGGAACAAAAAGATTTAGAAAATTCGAGCCTATGAACCCCGCTCCACCGGTTACTAAGATATTCATTATTTTCTCCCCACTCCTTCGTAGACAAACCCTAAGGCCTTTACTTTTTCTGGGTCGTATAAGTTTCTTAGGTCCAGTAGAATAGGAGATTTGAGTAATTTTTTTATTTTAAGTAGGTCAAGATTACGGAATTGATTCCATTCGGTTAAAATAACCAATGCATGACTGTTTTGAGCTGTTTCGTATTCATCCTGACAATAGGTTAAGTTGGGAAGGATTTTTTTAGTATTATCCATTGCCAGGGGGTCAAAGCATTTTATGTGCGCGCCTTCTTTGAGTAAGAGCTGAATAATATCAACTGCCGGGGACTTACGAATATCATCGGTATTTTGTTTGAAAGCCAAACCTAATACGGCAATAGTTTTACTTTTAAGGTCGCCCAGATAGTATTTTATTTTTTCTACCATTAATTCTCTTTGACGCTTGTTGGCAGAGATTACTCCTTTTAAGAGCTTAAAATCATATCCGCAGGTAGAAGCAAAATGATAAAGGGCTTCGGTATCTTTAGGGAAACAGGAGCCGCCATAACCGGGACCGGGATGGAGAAATTTGGGACTGATACGGCCATCCAAACCCATAGCTTTGGCTATCTGATGCACATCTGCCCCTACTTTGTCACAGAGATTGGCAATCTCATTGATAAAGGTAATTTTGGTAGCCAAGAAGGCATTACAGGCATATTTGATTAATTCTGCAGTTTCAGGATTGGTAATCACAAAGGGTGTATCAATTAAGTAGAGGGGGCGGTAGATTTCCTGCATTATCTTTAAGGCTTTGTCACTGTTGGTGCCAATTACTATTTTGTCAGGATGGGTAAAGTCATAGACTGCCGAGCCCTCACGGAGGAATTCTGGGTTTGAGACGATGTCGAAGGGATATTTCACCCTCACCCCACCCTCTCCCCTCAAGGGCGAGGGATAAGAGGGATGGATTCCCGCTTTCGCGGGAATAACATGTGAGGAAGCGGGAATGACGGAGGAAGGGATTGCCGCGCTCCCTTCGGTCGCTCGCAATGACAGAGTCTGATATTTATTAATAATTTCTTTGATTTTGGCAGCTGTACCGATGGGAACTGTGCTTTTGTTGACTATGACTTTATATTCATTCATAGAGGCGGCAATTTGCTGGGCTACCTTTTCAATCTGTTCGAGATTAGCTGAACCATCATCGTTAGAGGGAGTTCCTACAGCAATGAAGATGACTTTGGATCCTTTTACCGCTTTTTTCAAGTCAGTGGTAAAGGAAAGTCGACCAGCTAATACGTTTTTCTTAATTAAAGTTTCTAAGTTTGGTTCATAGATGGGGATACCACCAGAGTTTAACATATTTATTTTTTGTTCATCCTGGTCAACACAGGTTACGGAGAGGCCAAAGTCAGCAAGGCAAGTTCCGGTGACCAGTCCCACGTAGCCAGTGCCGATTATAGAAATTTTCACTATTTTATGCCACCTTTTGTTTTAGTTTAACAAACGAAAATTATGTCGCAGTATGCTTGGTCTGCCAGTCTACCAGTCGGCCGGTCTGCCAGTCACTCAGTCTACCGGTCGAAGAAAATCAAAAAAATACAAAAGTTGCAAGTTACGGGTTTCGAGTTGCGAGTAAAGAAACAAAATACAAAGAAAGATACAAGATGCGAGTTCATTCAGTCTGCCAGTCGGCCAATCAATGTTCAAGATGTGAACTTAAAAATATTATATTATATTCGAGTGAGAAATGCAAGGATAAATTAATTGACCAATCGTCCTATTGACCGATTTACCAATTAAATTCAATCTAATAATTAAAAATAATCAACCAATCAAGATAAAAACAAAATTAAAAACAATCGTCTGATCAAAAACAATTAATATTTATAGTCCTATCATAAATAGGAATATTTATAATAATCTGGGATAAATCTGGGATAAATCTGGGATATTCGTATTATCTTAAAGTATAGTAGACCCCTTTCTTTTCACCTCTTTTATTCAACAACCTCTTTTTAACCATTGTATTTAAATCAAACCTTGCTGTTTCATTGGATATTTCTGGAAATATTTCTCTATAATTTTTGTTTGTAATCTTTCCGATTTTTTTAATATACTCCATAGCTACAATTTGCCTTTTATTTAACTCCAAACCTTCTAAATATTCCTTAGTTATTTTTCCTCTAAATGTAACCACAAGATTCCCGGATATTTCTTCAAATAAAGGTTCAGGTAAACCGGAACTTAAACATTTTTTAATCATTCTATTGGTTCCCGTCCCCCATTGTTCGATATATTTAATCAAAAAGAAACATCTTCCAATTAGTGGGTTCCTCAAAACCGAATCATGCTTTTTTCTTAAATCCTCTACTGTTAATGGTTCTGGTAGAGGACCACAACCCCAAATTTCGATTCTATCATCAAAAACTCTAATCTGAACATTGCTGGAAATTTTATAATTACGGTGACAGAGGGCATTAGTAACAGCCTCTCTTATAGCTTCGATAGGATACTCCCATCTCTCTATCCTTTCGGTTCCTTTAATTTCTGCGTGTAATTGAATATGTTCCTTAACAAATTCTAAGGCATCTTCTCTTTGGTCAATTATATTTCCACCAAAGACCTTCATATCAATAAATTCTAAAGGTTCAGTCCCTTTAAAGCGGGCACATCTCGTCTCTGCCTGTAAAAAGAATTTTTGAGGATTCTTGCCGAACAATAAAATTGCCGCATTGGTTAATTTATCTTTTTTAATGAGATTCAATTTTCCCAAAGTCTCTTTGGGGTTTATATCTGGGTTTATATCTAATCTTCTTTCAAAACTCGCTCTTTCTAAGAATCTTTTTACTTTAATATTATCTATATCGCCTAAGGTGGCTTCTTTGCAGATTTGAGAATCAAAATACAGTTTGTCTTTATGTTTTTCTAAGATTACTCTTTCGTATTCATCTTTGGACATTAGGAGTGTTGATTTTCCTACTCGTTTGTAGGGTCTACCAAAGGCTAAAACTAAGTGATCGGATGATTCTTTTACCTTAACGATGATTATTTGCTTTTCATCTATTTTCTCAACAGTTATATGGGGATGGACTTTGGGGTCAGTATTTTGGGTAATTTGATTAACAAGGCGTTCAACAGTGTCTTTTCCAATTTCAACACTAAGCGCTTTCCCAGAGTTAGAAACACCGACAAAAATTCTGCCACCTTTTGTATTGGCAAAGGCGGAAATGGTTTTGATTATTTCTTTTGATTCGCTTGGTGATTTCTTAAATTCAATAGTTTCTGATTCGCCTTGAGAAATTATCTTTTTTAAGTCCATTAGTGTTCACCTTTATATTGTTTGTAGACAAGCGAGACGCCTGTCCTACGGATGATGCGGGTCGGATGAATCCGACCCCTACTTCACACCTACTTTAATCCTCCCCCTCAAGGGGGAGGAAATTAAGTAGAATTTTTAAGGACCGATTCTATGTTGATTAGTTTAATATTTTTTTGTATATTTTTATATTTACTTATTTCTTTGGTTAATTTCTCCGGGTTGTTGGTAGAAAGTATGATTATTTTTTTACTGGAGAGATTATTATGGTTAGAGTACTGAGTTAGAAAATATTCAATCGAAATAGTCTTCTGGCCTAAGAATTTTTCTTTAGATGGGTCATTGGTTATAATAGCATTTAATTTTAAGGGGGTGCTTATTCCGGCATAGTAAGTGATTTCAGCTAGCTGACCAGTGCCATAAATATTTATCGTTTTTTCTCCTTGTTGGTAGAGTTTTATTAAGTAAGCAGTAAGTAGATCCTTGGTATAATGATAATAGTGGAGGGTTTCCTGGAAACGGTTATACATCAAACGGCTGACATTTGCCATACCTTTAGGGGTAATAATGTATAGAAGCTTTCTTCCGGTATCTTTTTTTGCTTTGATTAAGCCGCGGTGAATTAGGTTTTTTATGATGGCGTTGGTAAGGCCTAAAGAGATGTTGAGTTTGCGGGATAGGGAACGCTGGGATAGGGAAGAGTCGTCCTTTATTTCCAATAATGTTTTTAGGTCGTGTTGGGACATAGGGACTCCTTTCAGTCGTCCAGTTGCAAGTTTCGGGTTGCTGGTTTCGGGTTGCTGGTTTCGGGTTTCAAGTTTTTTAAAGATTTTATTAAAGCAATTAACATATGAATAATAGATTGAATTTTTGCTATAAGAAATTTATATTCTTCGTTGGTAATATAATTTAAATCCTTAGAAAGTAATAGCTGATATTCTGTTTCAAAGGCAGAGCCTTTGGCTATTCCTAAGAATCTAATTAGATTACCATTGTCCAATTGCCCACATCCTTCTACAATATTTGTTGGGATAGATGATGATGACCTTCTAATTTGGGAAGTCAGTCCATATTGTTCGTTATTGGGGAATTTCTGAGTAATGTTGTAAATGTCTACAGTTAATTGATGGGCATCTTCCCAGACTTTTAGTTTTTTGTAGTCGGACATTTAGGACTCCTTTCAGTCGTCCAGTTGCAAGTTTCGAGTTTCAAGTTGCAAGGTAAGAGAAATATTTCCTTTCAGTCGTCCAGTTGCAAGGTATAAGTTACAAGTTATGAGTAATTAGTTTTCAGTTTACCCTGCTTAGTAGATACTCATTCTTCCAGATCCTTCAAGATTTTTTCAAAAATAGGTTTTAAAGGAGGTATTTTCTCTTTAGCAGTTTTCCATACTATTTTTAACTTAACTCCAAAATATTCGTGAATAACTTTATTCCTCATACCTGCCATATCTTTCCAGGGTATTTCAGGATAGTCCTTTCTGATATCATCAGGAATATTTTTGACCGCCTCACCAATAATCTCAAGGGCTCTTACTACAGCAAAGACAGTTTTATCGTCTCGGGTAAATTTCTCATATGATATGTTCTTAATAAAATTGATAGATTTATCCATGGCACCAATAATATCCTCAATATAATCTCCTACCTCTCTTTTCATACGGGTATCACCTCTTTTAATATGTGCTTACCTATTCTTGGCTTTAATCCAGACCTTTCTACTAAATCAACCTTCACACCAATAAGTTCACTCAAATAGTTTTCCATGTTCACAAACTTTAAAAGATCAACATCCGCATCCTCTTCAAATTCCACAAGTATATCAAGGTCGCTTTTTTCCTTATATTCCCCTCTCACATAAGAACCAAAGACGCCTATTCCCTTAACTCCGTATCTTTCTTTTAACTCTTCTTTGTGTTCCTTTAGGATGTTTATAATCCTCTCAAGCTTTAAAGTTTTTGTTTCCGCCATATCTCATACCTCCATCAATTTTTTACGCGAAAAGGGATAAGTACAAATAATTAAATTATATAATTTATGTTCAGGATGTGAACTTAGGTAGATTATACTGTAAAAGAATTGTGATGTCAAATGAAATAAGGTGCGAGTTGCAAAAACAGTCTTCCAGTCTTCCAGTCACCCGGTTTGCCGGTCTACCGGTCGGGAAAGATGCAGGGGAAGATGAACTAATCGAATTATTCTAAATTAAGCTCAATTTGAAGGGCTGTGTTAA
>JABUBM010000367.1_pt1 | contig 10936 bp, 8 predicted proteins | sample 7240321 | NCBI WGS metagenome assembly JABUBM01 (sample SAMN07256344, study PRJNA390944) | subsurface metagenome | isolation source: Methane hydrate marine sediment | place: Pacific Ocean: Eastern North Pacific, ODP site 1244 | collected 2002
AAAGTATACAGGGTAAGTATGGGATTTATGTAGAACATAAAACTCAAAGAGAATACAAAATAGAAGAAGGCATCAAATGACCACAGGATCCCCATACCGGCGGCTATTCTTACTGCTTCGATGTCATTGGTAGATCGAGCCATCAAATCACCGGTCTTGCTGCGGTCAAAAAAAGTAGGCGAGAGAGTATGAATATGAAAAAGGAGTTTATTGCGAAGGTATTCCTCCACCTTTCGAGAAGATCCGATAATGTGATAACGCCAAAGATATCGAAATACTGCTACCAGGAGAACTAGCCCCAGAACGTAAAGAGCATACCTTCCAAGAAGTGGTCCCGTGGCCTGTCCCAGGGAGAGGGAGTTTATGGCGCCTCTGACCACCAGAGGTATGATGAGCTGGGAGGTATCGACAATGAGAAGAGAGGTAAGGCCAATAATTACCCCTCTTTTATACCTCAAAACCAAAGAGACAAGGTCCTTGAATTCCTTCATTTTAGAAAGCCTACCTCCAACCTTTTTCAGAAAGCTTCCAGGGGTAGATTACAGAGAGTCTTCGGCTAGTCCAGCCTCTCTACTTTTGTCAAGTTGGTGATTCTTTTGGCTATAATGATACTGCACGCTTTTTTAAGAAGAACAATAGTAGAAGTTATTACTTCAATATAGCCAAACAGGGATTTCTCAGGCAAGATGGCAGGCTACCAGGTGCCGACTAGCTATCTCCCTGAGTTGTGGTTCACGCTTTCGGCAAATGGACACAGCATGAGCACACCTGGTGTGGAATCTACACCCTGAGGGAACATTAATAGGGCTGGGAACGTCCCCCATCAAGATTTTTCCTTTCTTCCTGTATCGGGGATTGGGCACAGGTATGGCGGAAAGGAGAGCCTGAGTATAGTAGTGCTTTGGACTGCGAAATAACTCTATCTTGGAAGCCATTTCCACTATCTTACCTAAGTACATTACGGCGACTCTGTCGCTTATGTGTTTTACTACACCCAGATCATGAGCTATGAATAGAAGGGTAAGTCCAAATTCTTTTCGCAAATCCTGCAGCAGATTAATGATCTGGGCCTGAATGGAAACATCCAGAGCTGACACAGGTTCGTCTGCCACTATGAACTCAGGGTTTGTGGCCAGAGCTCTTGCAATTCCTATTCTCTGTCTTTGGCCACCGCTGAATTCATGAGGGTATCTGTTCATTTGGTCTGGCGTAAGACCGACTTTTCCCACAGTCTGTATTAGCTTTTCTTGTCTTTTCTTTTTGGAAGCTAACTTGTGTACTTGCATTGGCTCGGTAATAGTTGCTCCCACCGTCATTCTTGGGTCAAGGGAGCCAAAGGGGTCCTGATAAATAATCATCATTCTTCTTCTGAACTTGACCATTTCTTTTCTTGTTAGGTGTGTTAGGTCCTGACCGTCGAAGTAAATACTGCCGGCAGTGGCATCTAGTATTCTCAGGAGCAGCTTTCCACAAGTAGTTTTCCCGCATCCAGACTCCCCCACGAGACTAAGAACTTCCCCTTTTGTTATGGAGAAACTTATACCATCTACAGCTCTAACAGCTTCTTTATGCCCGAAGAGTGCCCCGCCGGCCCAGAACCATTTCTTCAAATGCCTCACTTCTACCAGGTTCTCCATTTCATCCGTTTCCTTTGACCAAATGGCATTTTACCAGATGATGGTCTTCCACTTGTACCAACTCAGGCATTTCTTGTGAGCATTTTGTCAGGCGCAAATCACACCTGGGGTGGAATGGACATCCGGAAGGGAGCTCGAGGAGATTGGGTACCAGACCCTGAATTGTATCGAGACGTTCGGTCTCTACGTCGAGTCTGGGTATGGATTTCTGCAATCCTTTGGTATACGGGTGAAGTGGGTTGGCGAAAAGCGTCTCTATATCGGTAGTCTCTATAATGTGCCCTGCATACATGACTGCCACACGGTCGCACATTTCCGCAATTACTCCAAGGTCATGAGTTATCAGCATCACAGAAGCGTCGAATTTCTCCTTCAGTTCATGTATTAGTCTTAAAATTTGAGCCTGAATCGTAACATCCAGTGCAGTGGTTGGCTCGTCAGCAATAAGTAAGGCGGGGTTGCAGGATAAGGCCATAGCAATCATCGCCCTCTGTCTCATTCCTCCGGATAGCTCATGAGGATAGCTGTCTATTCTCTTTTCTACATCAGGCATTCCCACAGTTTTCAGTACTTGTATTGTTTTTTCTCTTGCCTCTTCTTTTTTTAGTCCCTGATGTAGTTGAATTGATTCCATAATCTCATGACCAATGGTAAATACAGGGTCTAGCGAAGTCATGGGTTCCTGAAAAATCATAGATATCTTTTTACCCCTGATTTTTCTCATTTCCTTCTCATCCAATTGTAAAAGGTTATGACCTTCAAAATAGACTTCTCCACCCACAATCTTTCCGGGAGGATTAGGAATTAGTCTCATAATGGAGAGCGCGGTGACGCTTTTACCGCATCCAGATTCTCCAACAATTCCCACGGTTTCTCCCTTGTTGATGGTGAAACTGATGTCGTTTACAGCTTTCACCGTGCCTTCATGGGTGGAAAAGTCTGTTTCCAGATTTTTTACCTTAAGCAGTTCTTTCATGTCATACTCTATATCCTGAGTCTGGGGTCTAAAATATCTCTTAAGCCATCACCTAACAGATTAAGCCCCAGTACTGAAAAGAGTATAGCCATACCGGGGAAGGTTGCCGCCCACCACGCTCCGCTCACAATATAGGAATAACTTTTGGAGAGCATAGCTCCCCATTCCGGTGTTGGGGGCTGAGCACCCAGCCCCAGGAAACCCAGTGCCGCGCAGTCAAGAATAGCCGTTGCCAGCATCAGGGTTCCATATACAATGACCGGTGCTATACTATTAGGCAGAACATGGCGAAATATGATTCTGGAATTAGTGGAACCTATTGCCTTTTGTACTTCGATGTATTCCATTTCCTTGATGTAGAGTACCGAACTTCTTACAATTCTAGCCATTTGGGGAGTATAGACAATGCCTATGGCAACCATAGCTTTGTCCAATCCCTGGCCTATGACTGCCACGATGACTATAGCCAAAAGCAAGGCTGGAAATGCAAACATTATGTCAACTATTCTCATAACCGCCGCATCCACTCCTCCCCATAGAGAATTCTACTGAGAACACATCTTCCCAGAGCATCGGTTCCCAGGGGCATACCTTCTATCGCTTCCTCACTCCAGAATCCGGGCTTCAATTTGTTGAATAGTTCCGGAGGAGAAGGACTGGGACTGTTGGGGGCAATATAGTTTGCCAGTATTGCACACGAAACAAGGATAAGAAGGATTACCAGGCCAAAAACTGCTGATTTATTGTATTTAAATCTTCTTATTAGCTCTCTGGCTCTTGTCTCTCGTTTTCTTTTCATTTTTTTCTATTTGTAATGAATTCTTGGGTCGATATAGATATAGAGGATATCGGTTATCAGATTTACAATCACAAAAAAGAAAGCAAAGAAGAGCACACATCCCTGCACAGCAGGATAGTCCCTCATACGCACCGCGGTTACAACGTATCTACCTATTCCAGGCCAGGAGAAGACCGTTTCTGTCAAGATAGCCCCGGCAAGCAGCAAGCCAAAGTTTAGTCCAATTACGGTGATTACCGGAATCATTGCATTTCTCATTGCGTGCTTGTAGATTACTACTCTCTCTGATAACCCTTTGGCTCTTTCGGTGCGGATAAAATCCTGTCTCAATACCTCCAGCATACTTGACCTGGTTACTCTGGCGATGGTTGCCATGGGTATTGTTGCCAGAGCAATAGAAGGCAGAATCAAGTAACGAACTGCGCTTAGCAATCCTGCCATATTCCCGGTAATTATGCTATCGAGGATATAGAAGCCTGTGATACGATGAAAAGAGATGGCAATATCCATCCGCCCTCCAATAGGCAGCCATCTCAGGAACACTCCAAAAATCATCATAAGCATGATACCCAGCCAAAAAACGGGCATTGATACCCCGAAGAGTGCTATTCCCATGAATGTGTAGTCGAGAGCAGAATACTGCTTGGATGCAGAAATAATACCGGCTACACTTCCCACCAGTATAGCCAGGACCATTGCCGAGAGAGCAAGCTCAAATGTACTGGGAAATCTATCAAGTATCTCTTTGGTCACATATTCGTTAGAGGCGATAGAGCGGCCCATATTGCCGCGTAAAACATTGCCGAGCCATATCCCATATTGAACATAGACAGGCTTATCTAATCCGTATTTTTCCCTTATCGCATTCATTGTCTTTTGGGATGCATGTTGTCCAGCTATGGTTCGGGCGGGATCACCGGGGGCAAGATGCATTAGAGAAAAGGCAATAATTGAAGTTCCGAGTAGAACCGGTATTAACATTAATAATCTCTTTGTAATATACCACTTCAATTCATTGTTACCTTTTCTGTTTGAGGTAGATTCTTGAAATGTTTTTATGTTGCACTTATAGCACCAAAGGGGTGATTGACATCACCCCTTTGGTGTAAAAGACTTAAACGAAAAAAGTCTCTTTTATTCTATCGATACAGGATAGAAGAACTTTCTCGACGTGGGATGGAGGGTATAACCCTGCACGTTTTTCCGGAAGACTACATTCTGGTTCGAGTGAGCCAGATATACCCATGGGGCAGCTTCGTGTACCATTTGCTGAAATATTCGGTAGTATTGTGCCCTTTTCTCCACATCATAGGTCTGTAGTGCCTGGGAAAGTAGGAATTGTGCTCCTTCATCATTGTAGAAGCCATAGTTTCCGGCTGCGCCTATTGAACAAGCATTTGCTCCATACAGCACATTCATAAAGTTGTCCGGGTCTCCATTATCACCTGTCCATCCCAGAAGACACATCTGATGGTTTCCAGCTTCGGTTTCCTGAAGATAGGTGCCCCAATCCACTTGATAGAATTTTACGGTTATACCCACAGCGGCCAGGTAACTCTGAATTGCCTCACCGATTTTGGGAGGGTCGAACATGTAAGGCCTTGATACCGGCATTACATACAGAGTAACCTCGAAGCCGTCTGGATATCCTGCCTCTACTAGAAGCCTCTTTGCTTTCTCGGGGTCATAGGCATAGTCCTCTACATCATCATTGTATCCCAGCATGAAGGGAGGCATTCCGTTCTTTGCCACTGAAGCGGTTCCCATATAGATATTATCCGCTATGGACTTCTTGTCAATGGCATGGTTGATTGCCTGTCTTACTTCCTTCTTGGTAAGGGGCTCAAAATATCCGGGAGTTTTGACCCAGGGCTCATCCGAATCGCGTACGCCGTTTCCGTTAGCATCTTCGTATCCATAACCGGTATTCATAGCCATATATCCAACATTCATTCCTGGTTCTGTCAGGAGTTTCAAATCTTGATTGGCTTCTATTCTGTCAAAATGAGCCGGATCTGGATACTCTATTCCCTGCACCTCGCCCACCTCCAAAGCCATAAGTCTTGCCGAAGCATCGGGGATGACCTTGAATATTAGTCGGTCCAGGCTGGGCCTTTCACGCCAATAATTATCATTAGCTTCCAGAGCAATGTGGTCATCCTTCACCCATTCAACGAATTTAAAGGGACCTGTTCCCACCGGATGTTTAAAAGCATCCTCACCCCATTTCTCCGCATTGGTGGGACTGACAACATTAACGGTGAACATAGCCAGGCTGGTCATTATTGAGGCGTTTATTGTTTTCAGGACCAGTTTCACCGTATAGTCATCGATCTTTACCATTTCGTCTACATCGCTGAACATGTACCCCCAATACACCCATTCGCCATATTGATTATAGGGATGAGTCGTATCATACTGTCTGGCAAAGGAAAAAACGACTGCATCCGCGTTGAAATCTGTCCCATCGTGGAATTTAACCCCGCGTCGTAATTTGAAGGTAATTTCCTTTCCGTCCTCAGATGTTTCCCATGAGGTAGCCAAACAGGGTTGTATCTCTGTGGAGCCCGATTCATATTCAACCAGGCCTTCGAAGATATTGTCCATTCTCTGGATAGATTCTCCATCGGTTACATCGGCAGGGTCCAATCTAACTGCATCTCCGGAGCTGCCAAAGACCAATATTCCCCCAGCCAGGGCGAGTGAACTAACAAGGGTAATGCTGCATACCAGGCTGGTTGCTACCAGCAAGCTTTTCCATACTTTTCTTTTCATTGTTTTTTTTCCTCTCAGTACCTTTTTTCTGGATTGTAGGCTCTTTAGCCGGATTTCAGACTCTTTTCTCACCTCCTATTTTTGGTATTATGGGTTCAAAACAGCAAATTTTGATACGTTCCAGGGCGGTATTTTTAAGTTATCATTGATAAATGAGTTTGTCAATTATCAATGCTGTTTTGTTGCTCTGGAGCCTGATTATTAAAGATCACTTCAAGTAATCCGATTGAACAGAGTTTTGCTCCAGAATTTGTCTTGAAATGGTAACGGTTAGTGACCCAACTGCACCCGGAGCCACCTGGTACTTTTGGAAATAGAGAATCAGGTTGTGACTGTCAAAATTGAAATTCTTGAAATTGTCGAAAACAGGCGCTGTACCCTGGTTCAGCATCTCTTTTAGGTTGTCATCTATTTTCCATTGCCTGGATTGAAGTTGGCTGATGATGTCCTGGGCTGAGATTCTGGATATTTTCTTCAGGGCTTCTGGAGGAGAAACAAAGAAATCCTCAATGCCCATCTTCTTCTTTTTGACAATGTCGTAATTGAAGGCCTGAATCTCTTCATTGCCATGAGCTCCACCAGTGAAATAGTATATCTTTATCAGCAAACTGACGTATTCATTGTTAAGCTGAGCCGCCTGCCAGGAGGCAATGAATTCAAAAGGCTGCTCAGGATCCTTGGGTACTGGCTCGTCGGCAGGCATCGTATCCAGCCGGGCTTTCCAGTTATCCTGGGATTCTTTTTTGAAACTATCAATCTTGCCCGAAATAAGGGTGGCAATTTCCTGATTGAAATTTGGGTCGGCTGTCTGGAATTGTGGATATTCGGCCTGGATAGAGAAAAAGCTATCTGATTCTTGAATAGACTCAATGTTTAGCGGCAAGGAGCTGATGCAAGGCTGTTTAGCACCATACGCTCCGCTGCCTAGCAGCAGTACCATGGATAATAACCACCCAGTACTTATGGACAGAATCAAGAACTTTCTATTTTTCATAATTCCCCCTCTCTTCTTGATTAGAGCCTATTATAGCAAGAAATCTGTCAGGAATCCCCTGTTTCTACTCGATAAGAGCCTTGAAGAAGTCTTCTTCTTCCCAAACCTTGAATCCCAGAATTTTCCATACACCTTCTTCTCGTGCCACTATGAACTGCATATCCTCGCTTCGTTCTTCTCCGGGAGCTAGTGCCCAAACATAGTAGCTATTTACTCCAGTCCATGTTCTCTGGTAACGAAATGTCTGGATGGCGAGCTTGATTAACTCATCTTCTGGCCTTGAATCCTGGTCTGTCTTTTCCTCAAATCCTTCTATTGTCAGAGATACTAAGTAATCAGGGATTTTTTTGGACCAACATTTCCTGGCTGTTTCCTCATCGTTCAAAAGGGATGCTTCCAGGAAAGACCTTAATGCATTTTCTGGGGTGGAAAGGTCAAAGAAAACCAAAGGCTTTGGGGTGGTCTGCAGGTGACTGTCCAGCACTTTTTTGGCTTCATCCAAGAAAGTCTGTGCCTCTTGATAATCTTCATTTAAGAAGGAGTTTTTCACCTCATCCAAAAGATTTATGAACTCAGCTGCCTTATCAAACGACTCTACGATATCTTTTGGCAAAGAAGGAGTGGGGGAGGTTTGAGGCTTCTTGGCTATCTTTACCGGTTGTTCGAGAGTTTTTCGGGCATTATCCAGGTCCTGGGAAAATTCAGGGTCAACTTTGTATCCAAGTTCCACAGCTCTGTCATGATGTTGAGTAGCCAGGCCATATTCTCCTTTTTCATAATAGGCATTAGCTAAATTATTGTGCGCGGCAGAATAATTGGCGTTTATCTCGACAGCCTTGGTGTAGGCTGCAATAGCCTCATCGTACATTTTCTTATAGTAATAGGCATTGCCGAGGCCATTAAGGGCCAGGGTATACTGAGGATTTATCTCTATAGCCTTCTGGTATGCAGCAATAGCCTCATCGTACATTTTACTACGGTAATAGGCGTTGCCGAGGTTATGGCATGCGCTGACATATTGAGGATTTGTCTCCATGGCCTTCTTATAAGCACCAATAGCTTCATCGTACATTTTCTTATTGTAATAGGCTATGCCGAGCTCATTATGGGCCTCCGTATATTGAGGATTGAACTCGATAGCCTTTTTATAAGCATCAATAGCCTCATCGTTCATCCCTTTCTTGCGATAGGCTACACCGAGGTAACGATATGCCTTGGTATATTCAGGATTTGTCTGAATAGCCTTCTGGTAGGCTGCAATAGCCTCATCGTACATTTTCTTACCGTAGTAGTAGGCTAGGCCGAGGTTGTAGTGTGCGTTGCTATACTCAGGATTTATCTCTGTAGCCCTTCTATAAGCAGTAATGGCCTCATCGTACATCTTTTTACTGTAATAGGCGTTGCCGAGGCCACTGTATGCCACCACATATTGAGGATCTGTCTCTATAGCCTTCTCATAAGCACCAATAGCCTCATCGTACATTTCCTTACCATAGAAATCTAGACCTGTATCGTAATACTCCTGGGCAGTCTGTCCGTAGCAAGGAATACTCACCAAAGAAAGAACCATTAATATCAACAAACCTATTTTTGCCGCTTGCATGATTTATCTCCTGGTATAGTCTCTTTTTCCGCTTTCCTTCGCCTATGGATGACCTCAGTTGTGTTATGTAGGAACATGGTAGCATTTCTGGAGCTTCTGTCAAATTTCCGGTTGGATTTGAGAAGGAAATTGTACTTTTTCAGCCACCTCGATTTAGATCATGTTTGGAAAAGTGGATATTGACAGATCCGGCACAAATTATATAGTAAGATCTGTTTTATGAGGCCAGGTAGGCACACATTACAAGCAGGGAAAAGCGATTGCCACTGCGGTTAGATAACGAGCAACTCCTTCTTATTTGAGGACAATAAGCTAGTTCTAAACTCATCAAAAAAGGGAGGTCAAATTAGATAGAATTCGAACAAGTGTTTGAATTGACCCTTAAGCATGTTTATCTCAGGGGTATAATCTATTGAAAAGGGAGGTATGTTATGGGTTGGAAAAATGTCCTGATAATTACCTGTCTCATTTCTTTCTTGTCGTCTCTGGCTGCTCAAGGTGAACCGAAGCCTGTAAGCGATAAGGAACTTGCAGTAATATTGGCAAATTTTGAGCAATATGCGGAAGAAAGTATGGCTGGCTGGGAAACACCAGGCATGGCTGTAACAATTGTACGAGGAAATGATATCGTCTATAGCAAGGCCTTCGGCGTTAAGACACACAAGGGAAATGATCCGGTTACCACAGATACTATCTTTCAGATCGGTTCGACATCCAAGGCGTTTACGGCGGCATTGGTAGCCATGTTAGTGGACGAGGGCAAGATAGGATGGAAAGATCCTGTTATTGAACATCTGCCGGATTTTGAAATGTACGATCCCTGGGTTAGCAGGGAGTTCATGATAGAGGACGTGATGGCTCAACGAAGCGGGATGCCTCCTCATGCGTTAGATGCACTGGTACTGTTCGGTTTTGACAGAGATTATATCAGACATGCAATTCGCTATGCAAAACCTAGCAGCAGCTTTCGTTCCGAATTCGCTTACCAGAACAACCTTTTCCTGGTAGCTGCCCAACTGATAGAAGAACACACAGGGAAAAGCTGGGAGGAAAACATCAAAGAGCGTATTTTTGAGCCACTTAGCATGTCTGATTCCAGCATGGATATGAAATCATTTCAAGAGGCCAAAGACGTAACTTCCTTGCACCATAGGCTTGGGGACAAAATCATTACTCTTTCCAGGGACTGGCCATACTTACACTGGACATATGTATATGGGCCGGCAGGGGGTATTAATTCGAATATAACCGATATGGCCCAGTGGCTCAAGTTTCAGGTCAATAACGGTGTATTTGATGGTAAGTCCTTAATTACAGAAGAAAACATGAATTTTATGCATACGCCGAAAACTATTGCCATGTTATTTGCCGAAAGGAGAGAATATTATTGTCAGGCATGGGTTTATAGAGAAAACGCTCCCTACCCGATTGTCTGGCACAATGGCGGTACGACAGGGTGTAAAACAATGGTGGCAATAGTACCTGAGGCAAAGGTCGGTATAGTCGTTCTTTCCAATCTAATAGACTCTAATCTGCCCGAGGCTCTGGCCTTCCGCTTCCTTGATATGTATCTGGGCAATCCAGATGTGGATTGGAGCACGGAAATGCTTGTTAAAATGAAGGAGGCAATGAAAAAGAGGGAAGCCGAACTCCTGCTTCCGCCCGAAGATGCTTTACCGGCTATGCCCTTGCACAAGTACGTTGGTGATTACCAGAACGTTGTTTACGGCCAAATTAATATTAGCCAGAAAAAGGGAGGTCTTGTTTTAACTATAGGGCCTAAAAAGGTGGAGATGTATCTGACGCCCTGGAATAGAGATGCGTTTTCCGTACACTGGCCGTTTTATGGAGATGTGGGGGATCCCGGTGTATTTGCATTGTTTCAATCCGATCCTGAGGGCGCGATAACAGGCGTAACCGTTAATCTATTAAATGAAGATGGATGCGGTGTTTTTGAGCCAATAACTAGATCGCCCTGACCTGCCGCTTATTGATTGTATCATTTCTTGAGTTGGAGTCACTGGCATAATAGGCCCGGCAGGGGTGGTTGGTAACTAAGGGCATTATAATGATGGAACAGAAGCTGACTTTCAGGAATAGAGAGAGTGCCTGGCTGAAATCTTATAACTAAAGACAAAACTATCACTTGTAG
>JABUBM010000368.1_pt1 | contig 10910 bp, 9 predicted proteins | sample 7240321 | NCBI WGS metagenome assembly JABUBM01 (sample SAMN07256344, study PRJNA390944) | subsurface metagenome | isolation source: Methane hydrate marine sediment | place: Pacific Ocean: Eastern North Pacific, ODP site 1244 | collected 2002
AGGGGAGCTATAGGATTAGGTTCAAGCAATGATTTCCATAAACCTTTTTCTGAGGATAAATATTTAAGTTGTGACGTTCCGTTAAAGCTTGATTGTGAAAATGCCGCTGATCATAACGTAGGACAGATTGACTTCGAGGATGAGAACGGGAAATGGAAAAGAAAATATTTTATCATCAATTGCAGTATCGGAATCATCGCTAAAGCCAATTACCTGTTTAATTCAAAAGAAAAAGTTATAAAGTGGCTGAAATCTAAGTGGGTGATGGGAACAATCTGGTATGCTGCGCTAAAGACATTGTTTGCCGCTAAAAATGTTCCAGCTGAGATTAAAGTTGAGAATAAAAAGATTTCTACAGAAGTTACCAGTTTGAGTGTTGTTATCAATCCTCATGTTAGTGGTAATTTCTGCTACGATTTCAACATTAATTCCCAGAGCGATTATTTAGGTGTTGGTCTTTGTGAAAGGATGGGAATACTCGCCAGATTAAAAACAATTATCTCTTTAACTCGCGGCAAGTTCATGGGCTTACCGAAAACTCGATCTTGGATGGCAAGGGAGGTCGAGATTAAACCAGATTCTCCAACTCCTTTGGAACTGGACGGGGAAATCTATCTAGCGCGAAGAATCAAAATCAAATTGCTTCAGGGAATTTTAAAAATAAGCCAATGATGAAAGATATTTTAGAAAACTTGCAGATTTAGATAAGGGGAATATGATGAAAATCCAGAAAATAAATCCCTTTCCTTAAGGACTTATCATGGCTAAGAATCGGTATGCGAGCATCTTGAGCATAGCTTTTTGGAAAGCGTTTTGGTCAACAATGAGACCCTATCTTATTTTTGTCTCAGGAGCCGCGGGGTTGGTTGGACTTGCGTTCATTGAAGATCCCAGAATTTTCAGGGTCGTCTCAGGTTTTATTCCCCTGTTTTTATCCTATGGATTAGGACAGGCTCTGACAGATTGTTTTCAAATGGATACCGATGCACTTTCCTCCCCCTATCGTCCCCTTATAAAAGGAATGATTTCGCGCAAGCAAGTTTTAAGTGTTAGCCTCGTAGGATTGACTTTAGCAATATTAATTCTGACATATCTAAATCCTATAATCTTAGTTTTTGGAGTTTTGGCAGTTGTTGGCTTACTTACCTATACGGCATTAAAGAGAACATGGTGGGGAGGGCCGCTTTGGAATTCTTGGATAGTGGCTTTGTTGCCTTTTATGGGGAGGCTGGTGGATAGAGAGTATCGAGTCAGGCAAATCCTTAACTTAGGAGACTCTCCTTCTTTGGCTTTCCTTTTAGCGGTGCTCGCAATTTTTTTTGGCTATGCTAATTTTGTAGTGATGGGTTATTTCAAGGATATTTCAGCAGATAAGGAGACTGGATACAGGACTTTCCCTGTGGTTTTTGGGTGGCTGCCAGCTGCTGTTTACAGCGATTTTACCGCTATCTCAGCTGCTTTTCTTACAGGCTGGGCAATGCATTCAATCGGCACTCTCAACATTTTTGGTGTTGGTATTTTTGTTGCTGCCCTGGTGATCAATGCTTATGCTCAGATAAAGATACATCAGACTCGAGATGAAAGAAAAGCTCATGGTCCGATAGCTAATATTGTTCGCTCGTTTATTCTTTACTGTGCAGCAATTGTCATAACTCTGAAGATCGATTGGCTGGTTTTTATCGTCGTCTTCTATATTTTATTTGAGTTAGTTTTAAAATTTAGACCTGAAAAAACACAGGTGTGAGACAATGAATATCCTCTTAAACAGATATTCTGATGATGGAAGAGATCTTCGAAGAAGGAAGAAGCTGCGATTAGACCAGATTCTCAAAGGCTTTTGGAACTGGAAAGGGAAGTCTATGCTGGAGGTAACACTACAATCAAATTTTTGCGAGGACTCTTGAGGTAAGCCGATGATGAAAGATATTTTGGAAAATTTAATGATTGATAGAATTGCCAAGAATTTTCTCAAAGCGCCTCATAAACTACATGAAATTCATGAAACAGATGCAGAATTAATCGATATGGGAGGAGGAAGTGATAATTATTTAGCAATCACTACTGATGCTTTGGTTGAGGAGATTACCAGCGGATTATACGATGATCCTTATTTTATCGGATGGATGCTAGCTATGGTAAATTTTTCGGATTTAGCTGCAGTCGGAGCAGCGCCCTTGGGTCTTCTCATCTCAATTAGTTATCCTCCAGCTTTAAACGAAGCCTTTATGACAAAGCTGACAGAGGGGATTTCTGATGCCTGCCAGCGGCTAAACACTTTTGTTCTGGGCGGCGATACTAACCAGGGAAAAGAATTGTTCCTCTCTGGGTGTGCTGTAGGACTTGTTCCCAAAAAATCGATCATTAAAAGAATAGGTGCTAAACCGGGAGACAAATTATACCTTACTCATCCTGCTGGTTTAGGTAGCGTCTTTGCCTTTTTGCGATTAGCTAAGCAGGATTTTAAGCTGCCAGAGCTATTCTACCAGCCTCTGGCCAGGATAGAAGAAGGGAAAATAATCAGGAAATTTGCAAGCTGCTGCATGGATACCAGCGATGGTGTAATCCACACTGTAGACACCCTTATGAGGTTAAATCGTTGCCAGTTTGTTCTGGAAGATAATTGGGACCAAATTTTGCATCCGATCACCTTGAAAGTGTGCAGAGCTCAAAATTTGCCTCCGTGGCTGACTCTGGCTGCAGTTCATGGAGAATTTGAGCTATGCTTTACCTTAAGTCATGATAATGAAAAGATCTTTCTCCAGGAAGCAGCCAAAGCCGGCTGGGCTCCAATCTTATTAGGTGAAATTATCGAGGGAGAAGGTGTAAGAATCAGGAGCGGAGAACGATTAGTTCCTGTTGATACTGCTTCGATCAGGAATTTATCAGAGATAGCAGGTTTTGATCCAAAAAGTTACATAAATAAATTACAAGAAATTGCCCAAAAGGTTGAGATACGATAATTCTAATTTATGAATTTTGGATACACAGTGGAATAATTTTATGCTCAAGGATAAAGTAATAATCATCACTGGTGCAGCTGGCGGCATCGGTTCAGCTACAGCGCATCTTTTTACCAGGCATGGCGCCATTTTAATTTTGACCGATATTCACAAAGAGGGGCTGGAAGAGTTGGGAGCACTTTTGAAGGATTCGGGAGCGGAAACACTGCTCATCGAACATGATGTTGCGGATCCCGAATCCTGGCAATCGCTAATGGAAAAAGTCAGGCAAAAGTATAACAGAATTGATATTCTTATTAATAATGCGGGAGTTGTTCAACCCGGTGCTGCGGAAAGAATTTCTTTGGATGAAGTCCAAAACCAGCTTTCAGTAAATCTCTCAGGAACAATCTATGGATGTCGAGCTGCCTTAAATATTATGAAAGCGCAGAATTTTGGAAAGATTGTCAATATTGCGTCGTTAGGGGGTATTGTTCCTTTGCCAGGTGAAGCGGTTTATAGCGCCACAAAATACGCTATTCGAGGCTATTCTCTTTCACTCCATGCAGAATTGCGTCGCTCTCCGGTTGGAGTAGCTGTGGTTTGCCCTGATTCTGTAGATACTCCACAACATGCTTATGAACTTTTATACGATGATGCTGTTCTTTCTTTTCTAGGAAAGCCCTTAAGGCCTGAACAAGTTGCGAAAGGAATACTCAAGGCTGTTCGCAAAAAAAAGCCAGAAGTACTGGTCCCGACCGGGATGGGAATTTTATGCAGAATCGGAATGGCTTTTCCCCGGTTTTTCTTTTCTCTTTTGCCCATGCTGGAGAAAATGGGGAGAAACACGATAAAAAATAGACGGGGAGAGAAAAAAAATTGTCAAATAAAGACAATGCATTACTGATTCATGAGACTTCAGGGAGATAAAGGAAAATGCATATTAAATATACGAAAACAGTAAAATTTGCTGCTATTATGGAATTAGCAATAGCTATGGGAATTATTTCCTTTTGGATTGCCTTCTTTTGCGCAGATTTAGTGAACATAGATGATCCGCACTTAGAGGAAATCTATATGGCCTTCGAATCAGCTTTTCCTGTAGCTGATATATCCCTATCTATAGTATTAATTATTGGGGGAATTGGCTTGTTGAAGAAGATGCCTTTTGGCTTTTTATTTTCCCTTTTGGGAGGAGCTTCGCTTATATTTCTCGGGCTTCTGGATGTCTCTTTTAATACTCAACATGGAATCTATCTTCTTGGAATCGGAGAGGCTATTCTGAATATTTTCATAAATTTACTGTGCCTTGGCGGAGGGATTTTTCTTATTGTTACAATATGGAAGAATAGAACATATTGAAAAAATAGGCACAGTAATCCTCACTTTCTTATATTCCTGCCTTTTTTAACATACTTTTAACAAACTCTTAACAACTTTTTGACAACTTATGATTTGGGGGGGCTATATTATCAGTGAGAGGAAGAAAAATAAAAAATCCATGAATAAAGAGACGCATAGTATAAGCAACAGGATATGAAAATGGCAAAAATTTGATGGTTCAAGAGTGCTGATAACTGGGGCATCGTCTGGCATCGGCAGAGCAACTAGTATTGAATTGGCTAAAAGGGGAGCCATATTAGCTTTAACAGCCCGGAGACTAAAGACTCTGAGAAAAGTGTCTGATGAGATAAAGGATGCTTTTCCTGATGTCCAGGCTCCCCTTTCTATACCATGCGATGTCTCCGATAAGGAAGATGCAATCAGGCTCGTTAAAAGATGTGTGGACTATCTTGGTGGAATCGACATTCTAATAAACAATGCAGGCATAGGTGTCTATGGAAATGCTGAGATGACTACATTAGAAGACTTTCGCTCTGTAATGGAAGTAAATTTTCTTGGCTCTATTAATTGTATTCTGGAAGTTCTTCCCTGTATGAAAGAGATAGGGAAGGGGCTAATTATCAACATCGCTTCCGTTGCAGCCTTGCATGGCGTTCCCTACATGGGAGCTTACAGTGCAAGTAAAGCCGCTCTTGTCGCTTTAAGCCAGAGTCTGCGTGCCGAGCTCGCAAAAAGTGGAATCTCCATAATGATTGTCTATCCAGGGTATACCCAGACAGACTTTTTCAAAAATGAGAAGAAGGTAGGTGGTGCCCGTCGACCTGCGGGTCCCTATGCTCCTGCCAGAAAGGTAGCAAGATCTATTATCAAAGCTATTGAAAGTGAAAGGCCGGATATGGTTCTTTCTCTTGGAGGCAAGGCTTTGAAATTTTCTCAAAGTTTAATGCCCAGGTTAGTTGAGAAAACTATGCAAAGAATAGCTTATAAACTTGCAGATAAAAAGGAGGTATAAAATGAGTAAACCAAAACTTCAGATAATCGTCCTTTTTCAAAATCTTGGAGAGAACCAGGCTTATTTTGCCCGTTCCCCGGCTCCACCACTATCGGGTGCCCTTGTGGCAGGCTTAACTCCACCGATAGTAGAAGTAGAGCTTCTCCACGAGATGGTTCGCCCTATTGATTACAACACAGATGCAGATTTCATCGGTCTCAGCTTTATGGATTACTGTGCACCCCATGCATTTAAAGTTGCGAGGAAATTCAGAAAGCTGGGGAAGATAGTCGTAGCAGGGGGAAAATATCCCTCCACATTCCCGGAAGAGGTGATACCCCATTTTGATTCCGTGGTTGTGGGAGAGGCAGAACTTGTGTGGCCCCAGGCTGTTGAAGATATGGTGAAAGGTAAGCTAAAGAAGGTTTATGTGGGGCCTGCAGCACCTTCTTTAGAAAATATCCCTCCTCCACGCTATGACCTCATTGAATCAGACTTTGCAGTTCCCGTTGTAACTGAAGCGACTCGGGGATGTAAGTACAGGTGCAGTTTCTGTCAGCTCACGATCAACCCCACTCCGTTTCGCGTTCGACCGATAGAAGATGTGATTTGTGATCTGACTGCCACAACTCGACTTCCTTTCCATAAGCGCAAAATGGCCATGCTCCTTGACAATAATCTCGGAGGAGATTTGGGTTATGCCAAAGAACTTCTAAAAGAGATTGCAAAATTAAAGCTCTGGGGATTGGGAACACAATTCAGTTTTGACTGTCTCCACGACGATGAGTTTGTGGACTTGTTGGTTAAGGCCCGAGGCGCAATGGCTTTTATTGGACTGGAGTCTCTGAATGAACCAAGCCTTTCATCAGTCCATAAGAATCAGAATAAAGTGGAGGAATACAAAGAGCTTTTTGAAAAGCTTAAAAAGCGCGGGATTCTGACATTTACAGGCTTGATGCTGGCTCTTGATGAGGATACAGCTTCTTATTATAAAAGCTTGCCGAAGAAGCTTGATGAAATTGACCCGAGTTCAATTCTCCTCTCAATCTCTATCCCAATTCCCGGAACACCTTTCTATGAACAAGTAGAATCAGAAGGGCGCATATTTGACAGGAACCTTTCTCATTATGAGGGTGACCACCTTGTTTTTAAACCAAAACGAGTTACCCCTGATGAAGTCTTTGAAGCCTTCAGCAGAATAAATAAATATTTCTATTCGTGGAAGAGCATTCTCAAACGCTGGTGGAGGTTTATCTCCACGATGTCAGCCGGTAGGAACATATTTAAGTGGTTATTTAATTCTTTGTTGATCTCCTTTATTCTCTTTAAGTTATCTATTTTCCAACGAGACCACGCCCAGAAAAAGGTGTACTCAATTTCTGCTTAGTACAGATGAAAAACGGGGGCAGGTTCTATTTTTTGAAATCATGTTTTAAAATTGAGGTTTTCAAGGATTTAAATTATGTTAAAGAGCAAAGGAGGGGAAAGATGATAAAAGGATTACTTCCATTATTATTAATTTCATTTTTTTTCTTCTTATTCTGTGTTCCCAACAATGCTAATGCCTTCCCTGAAAACTCTAATGCCTCTCCTGAAAGCGCTAGTGCCTCCCAAGAAAGTGAAGATGTAGATACAAAAAAATCCTTGAGTGCCTTTCCGATTCTGATGTATGACACAGACATTGGCGTAGGGTATGGCGGAAAAGCAAAATTTGTAAACTATCTCTCCAGGAAAGAATCCTTTGACTTGATTGTCTTCAATTCAAGCAAGGGAGAGAGGTGGTATGTCTTTACTTTTTCTATTCCTGATATCGAAATTCGTCAGGGTAAAATATACTCTCTCTCCTTCGACCTTAAAGCTGAGTACGATAAATATATAAAGTACTATTTTTACGGTACAGGACCGGATTCTAAGAAGGATCATGAGACCGGGTTTACTTATGAAAAAAAGGAGCTCCAGTTGAGGTTTGGAAGAGGTTTTACTCCCCGTTTCATGATGGAAGCTCACTACATCCTCAGGAATATCAAGTATTTTAAGGTCGAAGAAGATAGACCTTTTTCAGAGATGCTGGAAGAAATAGGAGGGAAGTTTTCACCCTTTGTTTCCCTTGTTGCCCGCTATGATACCTCTGACAGCCAGATCCACCCTAAAAGGGGATTTCGTCTTATTTTCCAGAATGATGTTGCATCGAGCTTTTTGGGAAACAAAAATGCTCGCTTCTACCGCTTTACTCTGGATTTCAGAAAATACATCCTTCTCTTTGGACAAAGAGATGTCTTGGCATTTCGCACGCTTGTTCAAAAAATTTCGGGCAAAACCGAAAAAATTCCGATTTTTGAGTACTCTGTTCTTGGAGGAGGCTCAGAAATAACCGCGATGAGAGGTTACAGGTTAAATCGTTTTCAAGATAAGGGAAAGCTTTTGGTTAATGTCGAGTATCGTTTTCCTCTCTGGAGGAAATTGGGAGGAAACGTTTTTTTGGATGGGGGGGCTCGTTGGCCATCCTGGTCAGGAATAAGGCTCGATAAAGCTGTTGTTGATATCGGCTGGGGATTGAGGTATTATCTTCAAAACTTTGTTGTCAGGTTTGATATGGGTTTTAGTAATGAAGGCATGGGAATCTACTTTAATTTCGGCCATGTCTTTTGAAGGTCGTCTGCATGAAAGAAGATAAGGATATTCTTTGTTTCTGGCTGCTTGCCTATGGTTTTTTCTTTGCTTATTTTCATATCATGCCACCCTTTCTCAAGACCTATCTTAAGAGCCCTCTTACCTGGGGGGATACACTTGATTTTTTAACTCCTTTTGCTGTCATCCCTTTAGCCTACATTCTCTATTCACGTGCTAATAAAAATTTACACTCTGGGCAGCCTCAACAGCCCTCACCCATAACTCTAAGGATTTTACCCAAGGTTTTATTAGCAATCGGCTTTCTTCTTTTTGTGGATGGTCATGGCCTCCATCTCTCTGCTAATTCAATTGCCAGGCTTCTTCATAACATGAAGGAATCAGAATTGTATAAGGCCGCATATCTTTTTGATGAAATAATCAGCCATTTTATGTTGGATGGGGGTGTTTTCCTGATTTCTGTTGCCTTAATTATTGCTGCCTTTAAAATCTCATTTAAACCTCTCACCTGGAAAAATTTTGCTTTTCTCTCGTTAGGAGCTACTTTTTATGGCTTTGCTTTTACAGCGAATGGGATTGAAGGGCAAACAGTAATTTTCACTTTTCCTGCTGCTGGCGTTGGTTTTCTTCTTTCGCTACTCCTTTATTTTCACAGAAAAAAAGAAGGCAATCAGAATCCCTTTATTTTCTTTTTCATGAGTGGCTATTTATTGAGTTTAATTCTTTTTGCTTACTGGGGAATATCCCGCTCTGGCTTTCCTCAATTCAGCGAGTTGGGCTGGATTTAATCAGGCCAGATCAGCGAGCAAGCCGGTTAAAAATTTCCAGAATTTTTCAACAGAGCCTGTATGAACTCTTTCTTCAGGAGAATGGGGGTGCTCAATAGTCGGGCCGAAGGAAATCATATCCATCCCTGGAAATTTTTCTCCTATAATCCCGCATTCAAGGCCAGCGTGGATAGCGCCAACCTCTGGCTCTTTTTGAAACATTTTCTTGTAAACCTCTTTTAGAGTCTTGAGAAGAGGAGACTGGAGATTGGGCGTCCAGGCTGGATAACCTTCAGGCTGAGCAACCTTTGCTCCCACAAATTCGCCCGAGGCTGCGATTGAATTTCGTACGGCCTCCAGGGCTGAGGCCACAGAACTTCGGCTGCTGCAGATTATTTGAGCTTTGTCTTTGTGAGTGTTAATAATAGCCAGATTAGAAGAGGTTTCCACAAGGTTTTCCATCTCAGGATGCATGGCTATAACCCCATGAGGAAGAGTGAAAATGAGGTTGATGAGATCCTTCTGAGATTCTGGAGTTAAGGGATCTTCTTTTTGCTTATCTGATTTTTCGAAAGAAAAACTCGCGTCTTTCTCAACAGCCTTGTATTCGAATTGGATTTTGTCAAAAGCCTTCTGGAAAAAAGAGGATAAACCTTGACTCTGAGCCGGATCAAGGAGAAGATCAGCCCATGCTTCCCGGGCTATAGCGTTTCTTTTGTTGCCGCCTTCCATGCGGACAAGACCAAACTGATATTCATTCATGGCCTGCCAGAGCATGCGGGCAAGTAATTTTACGGCATTTCCACGCCCCTGGTCGATATCAATTCCTGAATGTCCTCCTCTAAGACCGAAAATTTTCAGTCTGTAAGGCTCGCCGCCCTTACTTTTTTTCCTTTTTAGGGATAAGGTTATTTCTGAATCAGCTCCGCCTGCACAGCCGATAGTGAAAGCTCCTTCATCTTCACTGTCAAGGTTAAGGATTTTCTTTCCTTTAAGAAAATCAGATTCTATCTTGGTTGCTCCGGTCAGGCCTGTCTCCTCATCTACGGTAAAGAGAAATTCGAGAGGACCATGCTCTAAACTGTCATCCTCCATCACGGCGAGGGAAGCGGCTAAACCAATCCCGTTGTCTGAACCGAGGGTGGTTCCTATTGCCTGAATCCATTCTCCTTTGATTTCAGCCTTTATAGCGTCTTTATTAAAATCATGCTCAACATCAGAATTTTTTTCGCCGACCATGTCTATGTGTCCTTGTAGAATAATCGTGTCAGCTTTTTCATGGCCTGGTGATGCTTTTTTTTCAGTGACAACATTTCCGACTTTATCCCTTTTCCAGGCTAAATTCCGATCCTTAGCCACCGATATAATGTAATCGCCTAATGCTTTTTCATTACCTGAACAGTGGGGAATCTTCAGGATTTGTTCAAAATGCTTCCAAAGAAGAGATGGTTTGAGTCCTTCAAAAAGTGATGACATTTCAAGCCTCCTATTAATAAGTAAAGATATTCTTTAAAGAAGAGGAAAGATAATGACATAAAAATATTAGCGATTCAAGAAAAAATTGGGGACGTTCCCCGAAGCACCATCCTTGAAGGTTGGGGACGTTCCCTAAGGTACCATGCTTTTTTATTAGAATGGGAATCGTTAATTGTTGATTTTTAGATAAAGATGAAATCGAAGAATTAAAGGAGGGCACTTTAGGGAACGTCCCCCATTAATAATATTTGACTTTTCTTTTTTGTTTCCTTTAAAATTCATGTGCTTTCGGATGGAAAAATCATTAAGCTTTGTTTTTGAAGAAATCCATAATTCGCGTCCAGAGGTAGTTTCTTCTGTGCCTGGCCGGATAAACATCATCGGAGAACACACCGATTACAATCAAGGCTATGTCTTGCCAGAGGCGATAAACCTGCAGTCTTATGGACCAGTTTGTTTCATTTTTTGGCGAGAAAAGAAGTCAAAATCTTGTATGAATAGCAAGTTTTATTATTGACATGCTGCTTTTTATATAATAAAGAGAAGGGAAGGAGAATGATCAGAGGGGATTTTCGTCTAACTAAACAGAGCATACTTGGAAAAAAGATTTTTCTGTTTTTTCTGAGGTTTTTTTTAATTCTCGTCATTTTCGGCTTCCAGGCACAGGATTTGGATGCCGCAAAAAAAATTAGGGTAGTAACCAGTGTTTTTCCTCTTTTGGAGTTTGCCGGGGCAGTTTCAGGTGAAAGGGGAGAGGTAAGCCTG
>JABUBM010000369.1_pt1 | contig 10903 bp, 12 predicted proteins | sample 7240321 | NCBI WGS metagenome assembly JABUBM01 (sample SAMN07256344, study PRJNA390944) | subsurface metagenome | isolation source: Methane hydrate marine sediment | place: Pacific Ocean: Eastern North Pacific, ODP site 1244 | collected 2002
CAAGCCACTCTTCATCTGGCGTCATTAGGGTTTGTGGGTTTATACTCCATTGATGTCCACATTCCTCACACAGTAAATCTACCCTATCAACGATATCGGTTCTCATTATTCCTCCTTTGTAATTGCTCCTTGGAGCTAGGCTGGTATCCACTCACCGGCTTGAACCCCTCAGAGCTTTGAAATGTCCCCACCAACATCTACATTTCCTCTGTGGAGTAGGTGCTAGGCAGCACCACCAGCCTTTTCCCCTCGGCGTAGTGATGGGACCAATAGCCTTTACCCTCTCGAGGGAATTTAGTTCCTCCCCTCCAGTCTAATTTGGTTGTAGTCTTAAGACAGTTAGGGCAGACCAAAACAAGCCACTCCTGACCTGGCAACAATAGGGGTTGTGGGTTTATAGTCCATTGATGTCCACATTCCTCACACATTAAATCTATCTTATTAACGATATCGGTTCTCATTATTTCTCCTTTGTAATTGCTCCTTGGAGCTAGGCTGGTATCCACCCACCGGCTTGAACCCCACAGGGCTTTGAAATGTCCCTTAGTCTCCTTTAGGGACCCTCTTCAGGCTTTCGTATGCTCTCTTTACCTCCTCTACTGATGCCTCATTGTCTAAGGTAGTGAGGTCACCAGGGCTCTGCCCTGAGGCTACCGCTTTGAGGACACGGCGCATAATCTTGCCACTTCTTGTTTTGGGCATTGATTCTACAAAGTAAATCTCATCCGGGGTGGCGATGGGACCAATAGCCTGGCGAAGATGTTGAACAATTTCCTTTCTCAAGGTAGATGAAGGCGATCTCCCCTCTTTGAGGGTAACGAAAAGAACAATGGCTTCCCCTTTTATCTCATCCGGCTTGCTGGTCACCGCCACCTCGGTTATGGCTGGATGGGATATAGCTGCATCCTCAAGTTCCGCTGTCCCGATGCGATGTCCGGCTACCTTAAGCACCTCATCAGCTCTGCCTAATACCCAGAAATAACCATCCTCGTCGCGCATAGCGAAGTCTCCCGTATAGTATAAACCGGGGAAGCGTGACCAGTAGGACTCTTGGTAGCGCTCTGGGTCGCCATAGCTATCAACCAGCATCCCCGGCCATGGCTTATTTATTATGAGTAACCCGGTTTGACCTGGGGGTAACTCCTTCCCATCAGCATCAACTACTGTGGCATCAACCCCGGGAAGGGGCAGGGTTGCTGACCCTGGCTTTAGAGGTATTGGCTCAATCCCGGGCGTAGGCGAGATCATAATGCCTCCTGTCTCCGTCTGCCACCAGGTATCAACAATAGGGCACTTCTCCTTCCCGATATACTTGTAAAACCACTGCCATGCCTCAGGGTTTATCGGTTCACCAACGCTGCCGAGAAGCTCAAGGCTGGACAGGTCATGTTTTTGTAGCCACTCCTCTCCAAAGCGCATAAACATCCGAATCGCTGTTGGCGATGTATAGAAGATAGTAACCCCGTATTTTTCTATAATATCCCACCACCGATCAATGGTTGGGTAATCAGGTGCCCCTTCGTAGAGGATGATGGCGGCACCATGGGAGAGGGGGGCATAAACTATGGAGCTATGACCGGTTACCCAGCCAACATCGGCGGTGCACCAGAAGACAGACTCCTCCTTTATATTGAACACCCACTGGTATGCCGAGTGATTGAACACAAGGTAGCCACCGGTACTGTGAACAATACCCTTTGGCTTCCCGGTAGTCCCCGAGGTATAAAGGATGTATAGCGGATGGGTAGATTCCATTGGCTCAGGTGTGACAAACCGTTCGGCATCATCAAGCATAGAGGAAAGCCATATATCTCTGCCCTCAGTCCACGGCACCGCTTCTCCTGTCCTTTTGACCACAATTACCTTCTCAACAGAGGGGCAGAGTTTTACCGCCTCGTCAGTTATTTCCTTAAGTGGTATTATCTTGCCCCGCCGATACCCCCCATCGGCGGTGACAACGACCTTTGCCTGGATATCGTTGACCCTGTCGGCTATTGCCTGGGCACTGAATCCGGAGAAGATTACGGTGTGCACTGCCGCAATTCGGGCGCAGGCGAGCATACAAGTAGGGAGCTCCGGAATCATAGGCAGACAAAGGGCGACCCTATCCCCTTTGCCCACCCCAAGCTTCTTCAGCACTGAGGCAAATCGGTTGACATCCCGGAAAAGGGTAGAATAGCTAAGCACCCTTGTCTCACCGGTCTCACCCTCCCAGTAGATTGCCACCTTACTCCTCCGCCACATCTTTACATGGCGATCAACGCACTGGAAAGAGGCATTGAGCTTTCCCCCGACAAACCACTTTGCATATGGGGGCTTCCAATCCAAAACCCTATCCCAGATCTTATACCAGTCCAGCTTTCGCGCTTCCTGTGACCAAAATCCCTCGGGGTCGTCCAGTGAATAGCGATACAGCTCCAGATACCGCTTCAACGGCCACAAACGCATGCCTGTGGGCAGATACCTAGCACTGTCTATTCCTCTGGAATTAGCCATACTTTCTCCCTTTCCTTCTTACTGCTTAATTCTATTCGTTATCTTGTAGGTTGTCAAAGCTGAGGAGTAACGCTTCTTCAGGAGGTGAGGTCGCAGACTTGTTGAGTTAATAAACAATCTTCAACCAAGGGCTTTTCTATTATGGTAAAATGTATTTTTAGGAGGTTTTTTATGGTAACTAAGTTAGTAGTTTTCGATATGGATGGGACTTTGCTGGCAGACAGGCTTATTTTTGCCTTAGCCAACAGGTTTGGCTTCAGGAAGAAGCTGGAAACAATTATGGACGGGAGTAGCCCAGAGTATGAGAAGACCAGGCGCATAGCCTCACTGCTTGAGGGAATTAGCCTTGAGCAATTTTATGATGTCCTGGGTCTTATCCCCCTTTCTGCTGGTACTGAGGCTGTAGTTAGAGAGCTAAAGCACCGAGGCTACATATTAGCCATCATCAGTGATAGTTATACTCTAGCCACTGACTGGTTAAAGGGAAGATTAGGCTTAGATTATACTATTGCCAACGAGCTAAGCCTGGAAAATGGCAAGCTAACCGGTGAAATAAAGATGCCACTAGGCTGGGGCAAGGGAGAAGAACAATGCTTGAAGCACTCGGTATGCAAGCTAACTGCCCTGGTTCACCTGTCACAAAAAACAGGGATACCTTTAACAAGGTGCGTGGCTATTGGTGATAACCTTTCTGATGTGTGTATGCTTGAGAAAGCAGGACTGGGGATAGCCTTTAATCCCAAGCACCCCAAGCTGGAGAAAGCGGCTGATGTGATAATAACTGAAGACCTTTCCCGGATACTACCCATTATTTAGGGTGCTTCCACTGTTGTCCCCGGCCAGATTTTGCTGCCCGGCTTCAATTTACAGCCACTGACCACAGTTACATTATCACCCAGAATTGAGTCCTCTATAGTGCTATTGTCATTTAGGCGGCAATTGTCAGCCACAATAGACTTCTTTAAGCTGACCCGCTGCCCTAGCTGAGCATTTCGCCAGATAATGGCTTCCTCAATCACAGTATCTTCCTGAATTGTGCCGCCAGAGCCGATAACCACGGGTCCGGTTAGCTTGACCTTATGCCCAATAGTGCAGTTACTGCCTATTACTGCCGGTCCCCTTATTTGAGCTGTAGGCTGGATGTAGCTTTGCTCCCCAACCAGCACCTCCTCACCTCCAGGACAACTATGCCGGGTGCTACTGCCACTGAATAAGTCCCGATGTAGCTGAAAGTATTTTTCTGGAGTGCCTATGTCTATCCAATAGGCAGAGGAAGGATAGGCATAAATTGGCTCACCCTGGTCTAAAAGTAGTGGAAATAGCTCACGCTCAAAACTGAAATTAGCTTGATGTGGAATGCGGCTCAGGACTTCAGGTTCTACAATGTAGGTGCCGGCATTTATCATATTGGTAGTTACCTCACTCCACTCAGGCTTCTCTAGAAAGCGTGTAACCCTCCCCTGGGCATTGGTTTCTATTAAACCATAGCTGGTGGGGTCATCCACTGGGGTAAGGGCAATGGTTACCTTTGCCTTTCTTTCCAGGTGAAAGCCCATCATAGCCGTAATGTCCAGGTCAGTGAAAATGTCGCCATTTAGCACTAGGAAGGTGTCATCTAAATACTGTTCAGCATTTTTCACTGCCCCAGCCGTTCCCAGAGGGGTATCTTCTACAGTATAGCTAAGCCTGACCCCGAACTGGCTACCATTGCCAAAATAGCTTTTTATAGGTTGCGAAAGATGTCTTTGAGCCAGGATTATATCCCTTATCTGATGCTCACTGAGATAGTGGATAACATGTTCTAAAAATGGGGTATTAAGCACAGGAACCATAACTTTAGGGGTATTGCAGGTAAGGGGAAGTAGTCTGGTTGCCTCTCCACCCACCAGAATGACTACTTTCATCACTATTCCTCAAGCACCGCATATGTCCGGAGATGCTCCTTCATAAAATTAGCAAAACTTTGAACATCAGCCTTTTTGGGGGGAAGGGCAAAGCGAGGTCTGGGTACTTCCTCATCAGGCTGTAGCCCACCTTGGTCTATCAGTCCTTTTAAGACTTCTTGTTTAAGCCTTGGGCTACACAGGGCACTATGATAAATTGCAGATAAGCCAGGTAATAGCATCCGTCTCAAGTGCATTCTGCCCCTATCCTCGTGAAGGTGGGGGTTCCTAGTTTCTATCTGGAATATTTCTATGCCCTGTTTAGCTGCTGCCTGATGAGTGGTGGATAAAATGCCGCCAAAGCCTTCAAAAATAGATATTAGCTCCTGTGGTTCAACAGCAAATCCTGAGGCATAAGGTAAGATTTCAGCCAGCTTTATGGTCATAGCGTGCTCTCCGGCATTAGCCGTTTTTATAATCTCAGTTTCAAATCCGGTTTTTTCTGAGATTAAGGCATTCATGTATTTATTGGTAATTTCGGAAACCCGTCCCCACTTCTTAAAATACATCCCTCGTGAAATTTTAGGTTTATAGTGCCATAGGACCCTGACCATTGCGTAGGGGGACTGGGCTAGGCTGAAACCTGCGGCATAAATTTTTACATATTCCCATACTGCTCCAGGGATATAGTTATCACTGTCAATAAAGGCTACATATTCCTTTTTGTTCAGCATTGCCAGCAGGATACCAATTACCATGCCCTCACTTTTTCCGTCCCGGACCACCCCCTTTTCGTCTAACATATCAGCATATCCAGCTTGGGCTAGACCCTGGGCTAGTTGTGGGTCTTTCTGGTGGACGATAAGAGCCTGGCGCTGACTAAAATGGCAGAATTGGGCTAGGGTATCCCGCTCCATCCTAAATCTATCCACACGCCTTCTCTGGCTGTTAGACACTACTATTATCAGGCAATCATGAGGAATACCGCTGACAACCCCCTCAAAGAGCTTTAACTTTTCATCCTTTATCGGGATGACAATAGCCATCCTCCCCTCAATATCCTTAATTACCTCGTCTTCAATCTTATGTACGGCTATTTCTTCTTTACGAGGGGTCTCGCACTTCTTCCCCGAGTCTAACTCTAGAACCCTTTGCAGGTCATTTATTCTGACTGACCCGAAGCGTTCGGTATATCTCAGGCTCTCTATACGCATTATTCACCTCAGACCTGGCTTATAGCAGCGCTTATGCTAGCACATTTTAGATTTTACCACAATCAGTTGCCTAGTTCTGTCAACTGATATATTATGGCTTTGCCAGACAATTCACTCCCCTCAAGGCTAATATCAGACACTTAAAACCCTGGTAACCAATATGCTATACTTAATCAGTGGCAGTAGAACCATAGTAAGGACTGAGAAATAGCAATGGCTAAAGATTACTATCAAATTCTAGGGGTACCAAGAAATTCCACGAACGACGAGATTAAAAAAGCCTACCGAAAGCTGGCTATGCAGTATCACCCCGACCGTAATCCTGAAAAAGAGGAATGGGCTAATGGCAAGTTCAAGGAAATAAACGAGGCGTATGCAATTCTTGGCGACCCTGAAAAAAGAAGCCAATATGACCAATTTGGCACCGTTGGCAATATTGGCGATATCTTTGGCAGTCCTTTTACCAGAGGGACTTTTGAAGATATGATAAGGGATTTTGGCGGAGCTGGGCTTAGGTTCGACTTTTTGGATGATATATTTAGCGATTTCCTGGGAGGTAGCGGGTTTTCCTTTAGGAAATTTAGTAAGGGATTCGGCGGTTCAAGAGGAATGAAATTTGAGATGCCTGGAGCAATTAATCTAGAGGAATTATTTGTCCAAGCTCAGAAAGCTAAACCTCAAGATGTTCACTATGAAATAACTATTACCAAAGAACAAGCCGCTCAAGGAATAGAAAAAGACTTAACCCGGAGAGGCAAAACATTGAAGGTAACAATCCCAGCCGGAATAAAAAGTGGAATGAAAGTAAAATTAAGGAATGCTCGTCAGATTACCGATGGTCAGCCAGGAGATATCCTAATTCAAGTTAAGGTTAAATAAAGACCGCTATCTAAGAAAGGAGATTTTTAAAAATGTCTTCATATGCCTATTTTCACAAGCAGTTCGTTCCCTTATCCGAAGCCAAGATAGGGGTTATGACTAACTCCCTTCACTACGGGACTGCCGTTTTTGAGGGCATCAGGGGTAACTGGAATAGTCAGCAACAGCACATTTACCTCTTCCGCCTTAAAGAACACTATCAGCGAATGCATCAGGGCTGTCAGGCATTGAAGATTAACCTGCCCTATACTATTGATGAGCTATGCCAGATAACAATTGAACTGGTTAGAAAGTCCGGTTTTCAAGAAGATATTTATCTCCGCCCATTAGCCTATAAGAGCTCCGAGGCTCTGGGTGTGCGGCTGCACGATTTAGAAGACGACTTCCTCATCCTGGCTATTCCCTGGGGACGGTATTTAGATGTAGATAAAGCCAGGTGTGGTGTTTCTTCCTGGCGATGCCCCAAGGAAGTACCACGGGCTAAGCTTACCGGACTTTATATCAATAATGCCCTAGCTAAAACGGAAGCCATTGAGAATGGCTTTGACGAGGCAATTATGCTTACCTCAGATGGTTATGTCGCTGACGGGAGTGGTGAGAATATCTTTCTGGTTATAAATGGCAAATTGGTAACACCAGCCAGTTATAATAGTATTTTGATGGGTATTACCCGCGATACCACAATAAAACTGGCACAAAATGAGCTGGGTATTGAAACCATAGAAAGACCTATTGAGCGCACTGAGCTTTACAATGCTGATGAGTGCTTTTTAACCGGCACTGCCGCCAATATAACCCCTGTAGCCGAGATAGACCGCCGTAAGATAGGTAACGGTGAAATCGGTGACATAACAAGGAAATTACAACAGCTCTATTTTGAGGTAATACGAGGCAATAATCCAAAATACCTTAACTGGTGCACTGCTGTTTATTAAAAATAAGCCGGTGGTAGAGGGTTAAATGATAGTCAATGAGATTATTACTATCATTATTGCCATAGTTATTGGTTACCTGCTCGGTTCAATACCATCAGCCTATATTGCAGTTCGCTTAATAACGGGCAAAGACATTCGTCAGCTGAGTGGGGGTAATGTTGGCGGTCGAAATGCCTTCCAGCAGGCGGGGTGGGGAGCTGGGGTAGCTGTAGCAATTTTCGATATTGGTAAGGGAGCAGCGGCGGTGGCTATAGCCCAATGGTTACTAAATGTCCCCCTCGGAGCTATAACCATAGCTCAATACTCACTAGGTGCACCTGAGACCTTTGTCCTGCTAGCTGGACTGGCAGCAATATGTGGTCACATATGGTCTATCTACCTGAAATTCACCGGGGGAAATGGTCTAGCTACTACCATAGGTGTTCTAGCTGTCCTGATGCCCAGGGAGCTACTAATTACTCTCGCCATAACGGTTATACTAATAATATTCACCCGCAACTCTGTCCTGTCTATAAACATCGGACTCATTTCGGTGCCCTTATCTGCCTGGTTGCTGGAAAAATCAGGGCTACTAGTTGCCTTCTCCATTATTGTGCTGCTAATATTAGTCCTCCATTTTCTGCCCACAGCCATGACTGCTATAGCCAAGGCTGGGAGTAAACAGAATCTTGTCAATGAACTCCTGCGGAGGGATAAAGATAAAAGGGGAGAGAGATAAGCTATTTCTCAGCTGGACTTACCTGCAAAGACTTCAATAGGCAAATAATCCGGCAGCTTCCCTCCAGCGTAGTTGTGTAATTATAGGCTTCCTCAAGTAGCTGACCTATAGCGAAGCTGCCGTGACCGTGAACCATAATAATCCTGTATTGCTTTAACGCCTGACTAATTATATCAGTCAGACCCCCTGGTCTGACATCCATATGCCAACCCAAGACAGGGGTCCGATCCAGAATAAACTGACCTTCAATATCATTGGGCACAATCTCGGTTTCAGTTAGTGACAAGGCAATGGCATGAGGCAAATGGGCATGAACAATAGCTAGCGCTGTGGTTTCTTGATAAATGGCACGGTGGACAGCTAATTCCACCGAGGCTAGAGGTGTATTCCGGTCATTCTTACTTATTCCAGTCTCTATCAAATCATGTTCCTCCAGGCAACCGAGCTGGCTACCGCGGCGGGTAATGATTATACGCTCTCCCAGTCTGATACTCAGATTTCCACTATTGGAAGAAACCAACCCTCTGGTGAAGAGGTCGCGCCCTACAGTCTGAAACTGGGATAAAATCATAGCTCCTCTTGGATTATTAGACTACGCCGTTGCTACTTTATACCCACTAACCATAAAAATCAAATTAACTGCCTGATGACGGCAATGACCTTGCCCTGAATCTCAACATTCTCTGGGTCAGTGTATATCGGCTGCATCTGACTATTTGCCGGCTGGAGGCGGATGCGCCCTGGCTCAACATAAACCTTTTTCAGTGTAACCTCCTTTTCCGCCTTGAGCCATATTGCTGCCATCTCCCCATTCTCCACCACATTCACATACTGCATCAGTATAATATCACCATCATTAACCAAAGCATCCACCATTGACAAGCCCCTCACCTTCAAAGCATAAACCCCTTCTCTGCCCTGGGTCAAGTTTTCGGTTACCTCTAGGGTCTCTGCTGATGCAGTAATATCCCAGGTATCAGGAGCGGGCACTGGTATCGGCTCACCAGCCGCTATTTGACCAATGATAGGAACTTGAGACCGCGAGACAGGAGACCAAGCCAGTAACTCAATACCACGCGACACCTCGCGATGGCGACGAATATATCCCTTCTCCTCCAATATCCCTAAGTTATAATCTACAACCGATGTCGAGCTAATCCCGCAGCTATTTACTATATCCCTGATGCTAGGCGGATAACCCTTTTCTATCAAAAAACGGTGAATAAAATCAATGATTTTCTGCTGTTTAGATGATAATGTCTTCATCCCTTTAGCGAACATTTGTTCTATTAAAACTCTACACTAAATAAGATTTCTTGTCAATACCCATATCTCACCTCTGAGCTTGGGATTACTCTGTTGCAGAAATCATGACAGGGGGCTGGTCTTCGCTCGCCCAGTAAGGCTATTGCTCTACTCCAAGTACCTCGGCAATCTTACCCAGTATATGGCTAGAAATACCATGAATCAGTTCCATATTTGCCATCAGTATCTCTCCCTGGCTTAGTCCCTCGGCCCTCATGGTCTCCCAAGCTTCCCCCATTTCCTCGACCATAGCCGAGAGTTCAGCATCGTCCAGAGCCTCGAGCCTGCTTTGCAGTCCTTCACCATAGGCTTGCCATTCCTCCTCGGTTTCCGGCTCTGTGACCATCCAAAACGCCATAAACTCGGCATAGGCTGCGGCTTGAGCAGCATTGGCCTCTAATTCCACGACTTGGGCCTGGGCTGCATCTCGTTCGGCTACCACTGCGTCATACTCCTCTTGGGAGACGCCGGCAGCGCAGCCACCAAGGGCTAGCGAAGACACCAGCAGCAACACCATGCCGATGAGGAGCTTCCTTTTCATCCTTGCCTACCTCCTTTAAAGAATTTTTTGCGAGCCAGCCCCCTACCACCTTGCTGTCTCGACTAATCTCTTCTTGCCTGTTGATAAAGCACTGTTCCCCTATGGGCGAATCACCCAGCCTTTTCTGGCTCGGTTTCAGCCAGAGACAAGGCTTCATTTAGTTTCTTCATTAAGCGCGATTTGCGCCGGGCAGCATTATTGGGGTGGATAACCCCTTTTTCAGCCGCTTTATCTAAAGAGCTGACGGCAGCCATTACCACCTTCTGTGCCGATTCAAGCTCGCCCAAGAAAATAAGCCTTTCCGCCTTGGTTATGTTAGTCTTACATAGGCTACGAATAGACTTGTTACGTAATCGCCTTCTTTCATCCACCTTTGCCTGTTTTTGAGATGATTTAATAACTGGCAATATCTACCTCCTTATATATCTTTTACAGCCCTTCAGGTTGAGGGGCTAGCCTTCATAGTCGCCTCATCCCTAGCCCTAGTCACGCTTATCACCCCTCGGACGCCTTCAATTTTTGACAAGAGCCGACTTAGTTGAGCTAATCCCCTCGTCTCTAAAGTAAGGAATGTGGATGTGGTATAGTCATCATGATTAATAAAGTTCACTGCAGTAATATTAACCTTCTCTTCAGCCACAATAGTGGTGATATCACGCACCAGCCCTACTCTATCCCAGGCTTCAACTTCAATTCTAACCGGATATACCGAGTCAGTCTGCCCCCACTCCACCGCAATCAGTCTCTCCTTTTCATCCTCATGAATCACATTGTAACAATCCTGACGGTGGATTGTCACCCCCTTACTCCGAGTAACATAGCCTATAATGTTATCGCCAGGCACAGGATGACAACACTGAGCCAAATGAGTAAGCATATCACCAGCACCCAACACCTGAACAGTTGATGCCGGTGGCTGGGGTGGTGTAACT
>JABUBM010000370.1_pt1 | contig 10902 bp, 10 predicted proteins | sample 7240321 | NCBI WGS metagenome assembly JABUBM01 (sample SAMN07256344, study PRJNA390944) | subsurface metagenome | isolation source: Methane hydrate marine sediment | place: Pacific Ocean: Eastern North Pacific, ODP site 1244 | collected 2002
AAATCAATGTTGTAATAGTTTATAAACAGATTCTATTTAAACATTTTCTGAAAGAAGCTTATGTACTTCCAGTACCTGCGGAAGTAACATTTTCTTCCCATCATTCACCAAATTAATATCCGCCTTTTCTTTTCGTTCTTTTTCAGTTAACTGATAATTTATCCGTTCAATCACCTTTTCTTTACTAACACCGTCACGCTTACAAACCCGTTCAATTCTTATTGCTTCAGGAGCAGAAATATTTATCACCTTATCAAGAAAACGATCGGTACCTGTCTCAAAAATTATTGCTGCTTCCATAATAACATAAGCCGATTTTGCCTGACAGGCACACCATTCAGTGAATCGTTCTAAAACAGCAGGATGAACGGCATTATTAACAATATCCATATTCTTTCTGTCGCTGAAAATTAAACCAGTCAGCATTTGCTTATTAAGTTTACCGGACAAGTAAAGCTCCTTACTAAAAAAACCGGTAAGAACTAATCTAATTTCCGGATCAGTTTCCAGAAGGATCCTGGCTTCATCATCTGCATAGAACACTGGCACATTGAGACAACGGAAAATTTTACATACTAAAGATTTTCCGCTACCAATACCTCCTGTTACTCCAACTTTTTTCATTTTTTCTCCACAATAAACTCAACACTTATCGGATAAATCTGGATATTGGTAACATATTCCGGTGCACTGGATAACCGAACTTTAATCTTATTAGAATAGCTACCTCTAACAACTGAATAGTCCACTATTGCTCTGAAAAGATTAACAGTCAGCTTATCATAATCACTTAACGGAACCCTGCAGGTAACATTAATTGAACCCGGAAATGTCTTTAATTCAAGGGTATCCGGAATATTAACTACATTCACAGGAACAGAGAATCTGGCTTCAGTGAAACGTTCAACCGGTACATTAACAATAACTTTCCTGGTTGAAAGATCAACATTTTCAATCGGAATTAAATCAAAGTTCTTTCTAATATCCTGGTCAACCGAAGTAAACTTCTGAAACTGTGTTTCAACCCATTCAATTGTATCGATAACAACACCCGGTCCGGATATTATTACACTATCCGGTTGAGAACCAATTTTCCCTCCTATCATATATTGCTGCCCGAATTCAACATCAGTATTAATTTTAACCGGTACTTTTTTCTGTACACGCTCATCAAATTCAAATACCAGAGTGTCAGGAGAAATGTCAAGTACCTTAAGATCAGAACCAAATTGCTGATTAACTCTTGCCAGCGAACTGGATGTTAAAATGAAAAATTTTGATGCACTGCCATCGGAAAATAGCTGGTTAACCCTTGCAAGTGAGCTGGATGTTAAAATAAAAAATTTCGAGGCACTGCCATCGGAAAATATATTATATGAATAATGAGTAATATCAAATACAATTGGTGTTAGTCTTCCAACCATTTTATACTTTAAAAGTAAAAATCCCGGGGCTTTTACCAGAAGATCAAACTCACCCGGTAATTCTCTTACAAGCACCTTGTTTCCAGGAATATTATCGTATTTAACAGGGTATGTAATAAGGGTTGTAGTATCTTTACTCAATTCATTCAGAAACCAAAACATAGTTGCTAAAGCCAGAAAAAAGAGAAATACCAGAACCTTCCTGTCAAGTTTGAACTTAACCCGGGACAATTGATCCTTGGCATTCTTTATAATTCTTTTCTTCAATTCCTGGTTAGAGTTTTGAATTTATTTTTTCAAAAAATAATATAACCCTGAATGTTTATATTACCTTTGAGTAGCTATATCACTGGCATCTCTAAGCACTGCACTCTTATCAATTTTGAGACGTATCTGTTCACCCACATCAACAACAACGACATTATCTTTAATATCTTTTTACTACCTTACCATAAATACCACCTGTAGTAACTATCTTATCACCTTTCTTAAGCGACTCCCTGTAAGTTCTCAGATCCTTCTGCTTTTTAACCGATGGTCTTATCATAAAAAAATAAAAAACTACAATAATCAAAATAAAAGGTAAAAATGTCATTAAAGGATTCTGGTCCCCAGTTGTAGGAGCCATTAGTAAAACATAGAGTAAATTGTTCATCACTAAAATTTTTATTATTATTTAAATTTCAAAAAAATGCTTGTGCAAATTAATAACAAATTTCATACAAGACCAAAGCTATTAATTTAATGTCTGTCAATAATGTCAAACAAAATATGAATTAAAGCACCAAATAGATAAATAACAAATAGCAAATTACAAAAAACAAATAATATCCAATGTTTGAAAAAACAAAATCCAACCAGCATATATACAAAAATTTGTTTGGTTTTTGAGTCATTAGAATTTGAGATTTATTTGAATTTTGGTGCTTGTCATTTGTGATTTTTAATAGCTATTTAAACTCTCGGTAAAATGATTGGTATTCCCATTGTGCCTACAACCAGTTCAAAGGTATCCCATTTATAAAATTACTGCTTCGTTCTGTACAATAAAATTTTGCTATTTCCAGGTATTCATTCAAACTCACTTTGACAGGAATATCAGAGAACCCGATCATTTCAGATATAGCTAGTTGCATTACCAGAATGTCCATAAATGCAATCCGGTCAATGTCCCAGTTAATTGTATATTTATCTATCAGGTTTCTATAATCTGTTTCTTTAAGTATACTTTTACGAAACAGATCCTTCACGAATTTCTTGTCCTCCTCCTTCTTATATAATTCAAATACCGGCCCATTGTACTTATGATTTGATCTGTATTTCTTAATTGTCTTAATCAACATACTGGCAATAAATTCAATATCATCATTCCAGAAAATACTTTGTTCCTCTATTGCCTGATGCAGATCTTCATAATCAGCCACATAGCAAGCAAGAAAGTCAATGACAATTCCCTTATCTGCCTCATAATCACTATCCTCCGCTTCCATATAAATTTTATACTCTTCAGAGCCTTCTAACAGACTTAATAAATTCTTAACCAATCCAGGATAGTTCGCCCAGGAAAGATTCCTGTTCTTTACATATTTATGTAACCTGTAATTATCCCGAAATTGCAGGATAAGCCTGTTTTCTATAAAACGGTTATTGGGATACAAATCATCATGAGCAGGTATCTGTTTATGCTTTGCTAATTCAATTTTGCCTACAGCAGCATCCCTGATATCAATGATCAACAAGTGTAGTAAGTGATAAAGATCATAAGTTTTCTCAATACTGAAAAACAGATCCTTTTCCGATTGACTAATTGTTTTGCCCTCTGATTTATAATGGGCATAAAGTGCCTGCAATATCTTAATTCTCAATAACCTTCTACTAATCATGCCTAAAGAACCACTTAATAAAAACTGTGCAAATTTAATCCAATTTTTATGATAAAAATAATTTTTCACTTCAAAATGAGCTATTCAGCCATAAATTTCTCTCTGAACTGTTTTTGATAATAATAGGAATTCTTAAAATATTTTTTACATTTGAACATTAAATTTTTAATTATAACTCAAAAATTTATTAATGATGGAAGACGGACTAGAAAAAAAGGATGAACAAGTTGAGAATAATGATGGTCAAAAAAACAACAATCGGGAAGAAATTTTCTCGGAAGTTGTACGAGCCGGGCGCAGGACTTATTTTTTTGATGTCAAAGCAACAAGGAAGAATGAATATTACCTGACAGTTACCGAGAGTAAAAAAAGATTTAACAGAGAAGGTAGTTTTTTCTATGAGAAACACAAGATTTTTCTGTATAAAGAAGACTTTGACAAATTTTCTGATGCACTGGTTTCTACTCTTGGTTTTATTAAGGATAAACAACCAAACGGCGCATCGACAGAAGACGAAAATACAGAAACCAATACTAAGAACGAGACTATCCCGGACGATTATACCAATGTAGAGTTTGAGGATCTGGAGGAGAATAAAGAATAAAAATTGCAAGAAAACCTGCCTTACGCCGGTTTTAACTCATATCATATCAGTATAAAGGGTGAATTGGGTAACATACACTCTCGTCCTATCGTACAATCGTACCCTGGTTTAGTAATCATCTTCTCTTCTTCCCACTCAACTACTTACTCAACTACTCACCTCTTCTCTCCGCTCTTTATTCCAAAATGTATTGTTTAGAAGCATTATTAATAGTAGGTTTGCAAAATGAAAAATAAACTGACCGGCAGATAGCATCCAGGGTTCATAAAATGAGATTATCACACTTAAAAAATAATGAAGAAGGAATAATAATACAGAAACCAATGCTAAAGACGAGACTATCTCAAACGATTACACCAATGTAGAGTTTGAGGACCTGGAGGAGAAAAAAGAATAATAATTGCATGAAAACCGGTCTTGCACCGGGTTTTCCTCATATCAGTTTAAAGGGTTAATTGGTTGATTGGTTAATATTATAAGGGATCCGGCCAGCCGAATGCAATTCGGCTCTACTTCTCATCTTCTCCTTTTCACCTCTTCTCATCTGCTCTTTGCACTTTGCTCAAATAAGGTGTTGTTTAGAAACATTATTAATAGTAGGTTTGCAAAACAAAAAATAAACTGACCGGCAGATAGAATCAGGGTTCATAAAATGAGATTATCACAATTAATAAATAATGAGGAAGGAATAATCACAAAAGTGAGAGGGCGTGGTGCGTTCAGGAAAAGGATAATGGAAATGGGATTCGTTAAAGGGAAAAAAATAAAAGTGATTAAGAATGCCCCCCTGAAAGATCCTATCGAATACTCCATTATGTCATACAAGGTTTCCCTGAGACGTAGCGAGGCACAACTTATTGAGATTGTTACAATTGAAGAGGCAAAAAAAAATGGAATTAAAAATTTCAATGGAACAGCAACTGAAGAATTTTTTGTGCATACTGCCAGAACAAAAGGAAAACATATAAATGTAGCCCTCGTCGGAAACCCTAACTGCGGAAAGACCACCCTGTTCAATCATGCCTCCAACTCACGTGAGCATGTCGGGAATTATGGCGGAGTTACAGTTGATTCAAAAATTGCTACTTTCAAACAGGGTGACTATACTTTTGAACTTATTGATCTTCCCGGAACATATTCTTTATCAGCTTATTCACCTGAAGAGATTTTTGTAAGGAAACATATTTTCGGAAAAATGCCGGATGTTGTGATTAATGTGGTTGACGCATCTAATCTGGAGAGGAATCTGTTTCTTACTACTCAGCTGATAGATATGGATATACGTGTTGTTATGGCGCTTAACATGTATGATGAACACCTTAAGCGGGGCGACCACTTCGATTACAATTCTCTCGGTAAAATGATTGGTATTCCCATTGTGCCTACAACCAGTTCAAAGGGATCGGGGATAAAACAACTTTTCGATAAAGTAATTGATGTTTATGAAGACCGGGATCCTGATTTAAGACATGTGCATATTAAATACGAAAAAACGATTGAAGATTCGCTTAAGATATTGCAGGATATTATGTGGGAAAATAAGGCATTAACTGATAAAGTTTCCTCACGGTTCTATGCAATTAAACTACTTGAAAAAGATAAGGCTGTTCATTTCTCTCTTTCCAGATGGCCCAATTACAAAAAGATCGATGATATTACAAAAAGAGAAATATCCGGTATTGAAAACCAATACAAAGAAGATACAGAGTCACTTATTACGGATGCAAGGTATGGGTTTATTGCCGGTGCCCTGAAAGAAACATATAAAAGCGGGACCGTTGAGAGGAATAACACAAAGCGAATTGATGATTTTATGACTCATAAGCTGTTCGGATTCCCTATTTTTTTCATTGCTATGTTTATTATGTTCTTTTCCACATTTGAGCTGGGAAAATTCCCTATGCAATGGCTGGAAATAATAATTGGCTGGTTCTCCGGCTGGTTGAATGGAGTTATGCCTGACGGACCATTAAAAGCGCTTCTGGCTGATGGTATTGTAAACGGTGTCGGAAGTGTTATAGTATTCTTACCAAATATACTGATCCTTTTCTTCTTCATATCACTTATGGAAGATACAGGCTATATGGCAAGGGCTGCTTTTATTATGGATAAAGTAATGCATAAGATCGGGCTGCATGGGAAATCATTTATTCCGCTTATCATGGGATTTGGATGCAATGTACCTGCAATAATGGCTACACGCTCAATCGAAAACCGTAATAACAGGCTGCTCACTATTCTTATCAACCCATTTATGTCTTGTAGTGCACGACTTCCCGTTTATATTCTTATTATTGGTGCATTTTTCCCTGAAAACCCTGGGATCATTCTGTTTCTGCTGTATTTTACCGGAGTTATCCTGGCTGCAGTTGTTGCAGTTATCCTGAAAAAAATATTTTTCAGAACCGAGGAGGTGCCTTTCGTCATGGAACTCCCACCCTATAGAATGCCCACCATAAAATCCACTCTCAAACATATGTGGAATAAAGGATTCCTATATTTGAAAAAAATGGGGGGAGTAATACTTGTAGCTTCAATAATAATATGGGCACTTGGATACTACCCAAGGAATGTATTATCATATACAATCGACTATGATAATATGATTGAAGAAATTATTAATCAAGCTGAAAAGGAAAAAATATTGGTTTCCACCACTGAAACAGGAGCTTTAGAAAGACTTGAATTGCAAAAAAACAGTAAAATTAAAATACTACAACTCCAGCAACAAACAGAACATAAGGAGAAATCATATATTGGACAAATCGGGTATTTCATTGAACCGGTTATCAAACCATTAGGGTTTGACTGGAGAATGGGGGTCTGTCTTCTCTCCGGGGTAGCTGCAAAAGAGATTGTCGTTAGCACAATGGCAGTCCTTTATCAGGCAGGAGTTGATTCGGATGGGAATTCCGAAACCCTGGCACAAAAAATTAAAGAAATTCGCTATAGTGAAGGCGAAAGAAAAGGGGATCCTATTTTCAATCCTCTTGTAGCTTTAACATTTTTAGTATTTATCCTGGTCTATTTTCCATGTATCGCAGTTATTGCAGCAATAAAGAAGGAATCAGGTAGCTGGAAATGGGCTGGTTTTACTATCGTATATACAACAAGTCTTGCATGGATACTCTCTTTTATAGTTTATCAGGTTGGAAGTCTGTTTGTATAGTAGTTGAAAGTTTATAAAGTTTGTAAAGTTAAAAGTTTGTAAAGTTCAATGCTTACTTTATAATTTTTAATTTTTAATTTTTAATTTTTAATTTTAACCATGATACAGGTAATAATAACATATCTCATCATCGGGTTTTCAATATTGTATACACTTTATCATATGATAACAATATTCCTGCCCAATAAACAAGCAAATAAAAACTACGGTTGCAATGGCTCTTGCACAGCCTGTTCAGCTAAAAGAGATATTTTGTTTTCTTACAAGCCTCTGTCGGTCAAATAAAAAAATTGCTTTGCAAACTAATATCTTAAAACAAGAAGAATAATGAATATTTATCCCCATTTCAATATTCCAGTATTCCAAATATTCCATTTTTCCATCATTCCATCATTCCATCATTCCATCATTCCATCATTCCATTATTCCCCTTTATTCCCTTTATTCCCTTTATTCCATCTTCGAAACAATATCCCTGGTATCCCTGGCAATTACTAATTCTTCATTTGTAGGCACAATAATCACTGTCACTTTTGAATCATCTGCACTAATAACCTTCTCTTTTCCCCGGACACCTTTATTCTTTTCAGCATCAAATTTTAATCCCAAATACTCAAAATCTTTACAAACCTCACTTCTTGTCAGATCGGCATTCTCACCAATCCCTCCGGTAAAGATCAGGATATCAACGCCCCCCATAGCAGCAGCATATGCTCCTATGTATTTTCTAATCCTGTAATGGTACATATCCAGACCCAGGGATGCTCTCCAATTCCCCTTTTCAGCTGCTTCTTCCACTTCACGCATATCAGAAGAGATACCTTCTTGGATGCATCCTGCCGATAATACCCGGTCCGCCATTAAGTTTTATCGGTCTATTGTTCCTTCACTTTACCGGGTTCAGGGATTTTACATCAAATTTCCTGCTACTAATGGGAACTGTTGCTGTTGTAGTAACAATAATCGATTATATAGTACCAATCTGGGGTACTAAAAAATTCGGAGGTTCAAAAGCCGGAGTATGGGGCGCCACTTTAGGACTTGTAGTTGGTATTTTCTTTTTCCCTCCCATAGGTATTATTATCGGGCCTCTGGCAGGTGCTGTTATTGCTGAAGTAACACGCGGAAAAGAATTCAGCAAATCATTCAGAGCAGGTCTTGGTTCTTTGTTTGGCTTTTTACTTGGCACAGGTATCAAACTAATAGCTTCCGGAATAATGACCTATTACTTTTTTAAAGAACTCTTCTAATAATTTATTACTTTATATTCTATTTATAACCAATCAGTCCACAGTCGGCAGTCCAGGTAAAGTGCTAAACAAACTACTGTCCCAACGTTGCCACCATTATTGCTTTAATTGTATGCAACCTGTTTTCAGCTTCATCAAAAACAACAGAAGCATCTGATTCAAAAACATCTTCAGTTACCTCCATTGCATCAAGTCCAAACTTCTGAAATATCTCCTCTCCTACTTTTGTCTCCCTGTTATGAAAAGCAGGCAAGCAATGCAGTACCTTAACCATAGGATTAGCGGTTAATTCTAAAATATTCCTGTTTATCTGGTATGGTTTAAGCAGTTGTATTCTTTCCTCCCAGACTGAATCGGGTTCACCCATTGAAACCCAAACATCCGTGTATAGAAAATCTGCTCCCTTTACAGCAGTTTCAACATTATCTGTAATGGTTATGCTGCCACCGGTATCTTTTGCAATTTTCCTGCAGGTATTCACAAGATTTTTATCCGGCTGACAATCTTCAGGAGCAGCAGCCCGGAAGTCCATACCCATTTTTGCAGCGCCAACCATCAATGAATTACCCACATTGTTTCTTGCATCACCCAGGTAGCAAAAACTGATCTTGTTTAATTTTTTATCAGTATGTTCCAGCATTGTCATAAAGTCGGCAAGTATCTGGGTAGGATGGAATTCATTGGTTAGACCGTTCCAAACCGGCACACCCGCATATTTACCCAGAGTTTCAACCAAATCCTGACCAAATCCACGGTATTCAATACCATCATACATCCGTCCAAGTACACGTGCTGTGTCTTTCATCGACTCTTTGTAACCTATTTGTGAACCAGATGGACCGAGATAAGTTACATGAGCACCCTGATCTAATGCAGCCACTTCAAATGCACACCTTGTACGAGTTGATGATTTTTCAAATATTAAAGCAATATTCTTCCCTTTCAAACGCGGTTGTTCGGTTCCTGCATATTTTGTCCGTTTTAACTCAAATGAGAGATCGAGCAAATATGAAATTTCTGATGGAGTTAAATCCAGTAACTTAAGGAAATTCCTGTTTTTTAAATTGGCAGACATATTGTTTATTTTGTTTATAAGTTAATATTTGTGTTGCAGTGTTGCAGTGTTTTGCGGTGTAAAAGAGTTACGGGTTACGAGTTACGGGTTATCATACTTCATTGTAATTTTCGTGCCGTATGATTATGATCTGTCTTCGAGCCTGGTTGCTTCCGTGATAACACTTTTTAGGCCACCTTTTTCAATAAACTGAAGGCAGGCCATGATCTTAGGCGCCATACTTCCCTTTGAAAACATACCTTCATTTAAATAGCGGACAGTGTCAGCATGATCCAGAAATTCTTTAATTTCCTGGTTCGGCTTCTTAAAGTTTATATATACAAACGGAACATCTGTAAGAATATAAAACTCATCAGCTTTGATCCTTGCTGCCAGTAATGAAGAAGCCAGGTCTTTATCTATTACAGCTTCTACCGGTCTTACATTTCCATTCTCATCAATATAAACAGGTACTCCTCCCCCGCCGGAAGCAATTACAATATTCCCTTCCCTGGCAAGCTTTTCAATCACATTTTCGTTCATTATTCCAACCGGGCGGGGCGATGGAACAACCCTTCTCCATCCACCTTCAGATTTTACTTCTTCCTTAAATATCCAACCCTTTTTATTTGCAAGATCATCGGCTCCCTTTTTGGAATATATCTTCCCTATTCTTTTCTGCGGATCCTGAAAGGCTGTATCATTCTTATCTATCATTACCTGGGTAACAATTGTAATAACATTCTTCTTTATGCCATGTTTCCTCATAACATTCCTGAATACCCTTTCAATCATGTATCCGATTCCCCCCTGTGAATCAGCGACACAAATATCCAGAGGCATTTGAGCTATTCCATACATCTGTTCACCTGCATCATTTCTCATTAGTATATTACCAACCTGCGGACCGTTACCATGGGATAATACAAGATCATATCCCTCTTTTAACAGGTATACCAGGTTCTCCAGCGTATCAGCCGTATTTTGTTCCTGTTCTATAATAGTACCCTCCTGATCTCTCCTAAGAAGCGCATTTCCACCTAAAGCAACAACAGCCAATTTGTTCATAATCAATTATTTAAACTCTATCGCTTGAGAGATACAAAATTACCATTTTTTTTTATAATTTAATGTAACAATTACTGCTGTTTCTACAGAAGATTTGTGAAGCAACGTTATAGTGATGCAGTGTCAAAGAGTTACGGGTTACGGGTTAATAATATATTTTTTAACTGAAATCGTAAAAGCGCAAATAAATTTGTATCTTGTCCTATTAAAAATTGAGTCTAATTGGTACAATCATATAAATCACCACTTTTAATCAACAAGTTTATCGTAACAGTATTACTGTTATCTTTTCTTTTATTAAACTCCTGCCGCAAACATAATGAAAGAGAAGAAGGGGAAATTATTTATACTATATCCTACCTTGATAACAAAATTCAGAGCGTACCGAGTCAATCATTGCCTAAAGAACTGGTTGTTAAATTCAAAGATGGTTATTATCTCAGCGAACTT
>JABUBM010000371.1_pt1 | contig 10882 bp, 9 predicted proteins | sample 7240321 | NCBI WGS metagenome assembly JABUBM01 (sample SAMN07256344, study PRJNA390944) | subsurface metagenome | isolation source: Methane hydrate marine sediment | place: Pacific Ocean: Eastern North Pacific, ODP site 1244 | collected 2002
CTAGTGTAGTGCGTCACAAATAACTTGACATTTAAAAGGATATATGTTATGCTTATTTCAAATGAACATATCAGAACGTATTATTTTAGATCCTCAAGAACAGGCAACCATTCGACTCTGGGCTCACGGGAAAAGCCTTCCCCTGCGATTGGTACAACGCGCCCAAATCATTCAGATGGCAGCCGATGGAATCTTCAGCCACGACATAGCTTGCCGCCTGGGTATTTCCCGTCCTACGGTTCAACTCTGGCGGCAGCGTTTTTTGTCCTTCCGGTGCGCCGGGTTGGAAAAGGATGCGCCCCGTCCTGGTCGTATCCCCAAAATTTCGAAAGCGAAAATCAAAGCGGTGGTCGAAGCCACTCTGCAGACCACGCCTCCCCATGCGACGCACTGGAGTACGCGAACCATGGCAAAGGCTCAGGGCTTAAGCGAAGCGACGATACGTCGGATATGGAAGCAGCACAACCTGAAGCCGCATCTGGTCAAAACCTTCAAACTCAGCCGCGACAAACACTTTGTCGAAAAGTTGTACGACATCGTTGGATTGTATCTGAATCCTCCGGACAAATCGCTGGTTTTCTGCGTGGACGAAAAGAGTCAAATCCAGGCTCTGGACAGGACCCAGCCGGGTCTGCCGCTAAAGAAAGGTCGGTGCGGAACGATGACTCACGATTACAAACGCAACGGCACGACCACCTTGTTTGCGGCACTCAGTATGCTGGACGGCAAAGTTATCGGCGACTGCATGCCGCGTCATCGACACCAGGAGTTTATCTGTTTCCTCAAGCAAATAGATGGAGAAACCCCCTTCGGACTGGATCTTCATTTGATTGTAGACAATTATGGTACCCACAAACATCCGCGAGTGAAGTCCTGGCTAAAACGGCATCCACGGTTCCATCTACACTTTACACCAACTTCCAGTTCCTGGTTAAATCTGGTCGAACGCTGGTTTCGCGAGATCACCGACAAACGGATACGACGCGGTTCTTTTCAAAACGTCTCAGCCTTGATCAAAGCTATCAAAGACTACCTGGAAAATCACAACCAAAATCCAAAGATTTTCATCTGGAGCGCTCCGGTGGAGCGTATTTTGGCGAAGATCGCCAAATGTAAAGAAGCGTTGGACGCACTACACTAGAATATAAATAGATAGCTAAGATTAAATATAATAAAATAAGAGATAAAGAAATATTTATTATCGATCTTTTTTTGAGGTATTTTATGGATAGAAATTTACAACAGCGATTCTGGGAAATAGATTTCTTGCGGGGAATTGCCATAATTATGATGGTACTCTACCACTTACTTTATAATCTACACTATTTTGTTCAGTATAATGTCAATGTATATTCTGGTTTTTGGATGTATTTTGCGCGGGTGACTGCTACGACATTTATTTTTTTAGTCGGGGTATCCCTTAGTGTCAGTTTTTCCAGGACTAAAAAAATTCATAAGGATAGAAATAAGTTATTCATAAAATATCTTCGAAGAGGGTTGAAGGTATTTTCCTGGGGTTTAATTATAACTCTGGTGACGCGAATATTTTTAGGTAAGGCTTTTGTAATTTTTGGCATACTTCACCTTATCGGAATTTCCATTATCTTAGCTTATCCTTTTCTCAAACTCCGCTATTGGAACCTGCTAATTGGTTTAATTTGTATATTTTTGGGGGCATACTTAAAGGGCTTTTCTTTTGATTTTTATTGGCTGTCATGGTTAGGGTTTAGACCAGCTCAATTTTTTTCAGTTGACTATTTCCCGCTTTTACCCTGGTTTGGAGTGGTTTTAATGGGGATATTTTTTGGTAATTTACTCTACTCGGATTACTCTCGAAGGTTTCAACTTGCTGATCTTTCTTTCTTTTCAGGGATAAAAGTTTTATGTTTTTTAGGGAAACACTCCTTATTAATTTATTTACTCCATCAGCCCTTAATAATTGCAGTGCTCTATCTTTTGGGCATGGTGAATATGAATTTATTTTAATCTTGTAAAAATTAAAATATAGTAAATAGATTATTTGAGATTTCTTACTATTTTATTAAATTGGTCTCCCCGGTCAAATTCATTTTTAAACATTCCGAAACTGGCTGCTGCAGGGGAAAGAAGAATAAGGTCATTTGCTTTAGCTTGTTGCAGGGCTATTTCGACTCCTACTTTAAGATTTGATGTTTGGATAATTTTTTCTGAATCAAGATGTTTTTTTAAGGCAGAAAGTATTTTTAAAGAGGCATCATAAGCGGGGTGTTGCAAGAGGATAATCTTTTTAATTTTTTTATTTTGTCCGATAGCTATCCCGAAATTTTCATAATTTAATTTTTTATCTTTGCCGCCCAAGAACAAGATAATAGCTTGTCCGGGAAAAGATTCTAAAGTGGCCAAAGTTGCTTCCGGAGTGGTGGCACAGGTATCATTATAAAATTTAATTCTTCTAAATTCTCTGATAAGTTCTAATCTGTAAGGAACCCCAGGAAAACTTTTTAGGGATTTTAGAATAATTTCACCCGGGATATTATGTATAAAGCCTACCGTGCTTGCTGCCAAAATATTTTCCAAATTATGTGGTCCAGGTAGAGGGAGATCCGAGATTTTGGCGAAGTTCATTTTGTATTCTCCTGATTGAAAGACCAGATCATCATTTTCTAAATAACATCCTGGTTTTATCTTTTCTTTAGCACTGAACCAGTAAATCGGTAATCCGGTTTCTTTTTTAATTTTAACAGTCTCTTCATTATCATAATTTACTACCAGATTATCATTTGGGCTTTGGTGTTTGAAGATTAATTTTTCTGACCGGGCATACTCTTTATAATTAGGATAGCGGTCTAAGTGGTCAGGCAGGATATTAGTTAAAACTCCAGTTTGGGGTCTAAATTTACAGTCTTTAATCCCCTCCATTTGCCAGGTAGATATTTCTAAGATTACCCAGGTTTGAGGATTGATTTTTTCTAAAATATCTAAAACGGAGATACCGATATTACCGGCTAAAATTGTATCTTTTTGAGCTTCTTTAAAAATATGATAGATAAGTTGAGATACAGTGCTTTTTCCTTTAGTTCCGGCAACGGCAATTATATTTTTAGAGGGGCAAAGCTGAAAGAAAAGATCCAGATCGGTTTTAATGGGAATTTTATGTTTCCGGGCAATTTTTAAATACTTTGAATTATGGGGAACAGCCGGGTTTTGAATTACCATATCTGTATTGATAAAATCCTCTTCCCTATGTCGCCCCAGGATATATTCAACGTCAAAGCTTTTTAATTTTTCTAAAGAAGGTCCAAGTTCTTCTTCGGTCTTTAAATCTGTAACTAAGATTTTAGCACCCGCTTTTGCTAAAAACCGGGCAACTCCCAAGCCACCTTGATTTAATCCTAATCCCATTATAGTGATCCTTTTATTTTTCAAATCTTCAGGATTTTTTATCATTCGAAATATAATTCCTTTTTAATCTATCTTTCTTTAATAAAATTAAAAAACCTGCTGTCTAAATATAACAAAATTAAACTAATATTTCAATTAATAAAAATCGTATTGTGTATATATTTAGTTAGTTTGTTAGTTGGTTAACTGGTTGTCTGGTTAAAAAATTAATACCAGATCAATGTAGAGGCACGGCGTGCCGTGTCTTCTTGTACTAATTAATAGTTTAAAATAGTAAAAAGGCAAGCCTGCCCTCGTGAAAACGGGGGATGCCTGTCCTGCTTTAGGTACGATGCATTATCGTAGCCCTATTTCTGAATTCTGATTTTCTTAACTCGATACTTTCTTTTAATAAATTTGACTAAGAATTTAAATTATAATAAAATCAATAGGGAACTTTTATTTTAAAAGTGCGCCCGTGGCTCAATTGGATAAAGCAACTGACTACGGATCAGTAGACTGGGGGTTCGAGTCCCTCCGGGCGCACCAATATCAATACTTCCGGAAAGTCTTCATAAAAAATATGCCAAAAAATAATGATAAAGATATTAGCTTGATGCAAGAAGCCCTGAAAGAGGCAGAAATCGCTTATTCCCGCCAGGAAGTACCGGTCGGAGCGGTAGTTGTATATCAAAATAAGATAATAGCCCGGGCTCATAATCAGAAAGAAGAGTTACAAGATCCTACTGCTCATGCAGAAATATTAGCAATCCAACAAGCTGCTCGATATTTAGGAAGCTGGCATTTAGAGGATATTGACCTTTATGTTACTTTAGAACCTTGTCCGATGTGTGCCTATGCTATGCTTCAGGCTAGAATTAAAAGATTAATACTTGGGACTCCTGACCCCAAAGCTGGAGCAGCAGGCAGCATCATTAACATTGTTCAAGATAAGAGATTTAATCATCAAATAGAAGTGGTGGGCGGAGTTTTAAAAAAAGAATGTAGTTTAATTTTACAAAAATTCTTTCAGGAAAGACGTTAATTTAATTGTACGGGAATTTCCTTTTTCCGTAAGCCATAATTAGTATATAGTGAATAGTGAATAGTATTTAGTAATAAAACGAAAAATGAAAAGCGCAAAACGTAAAGCCATAGCTCAAAATTTAAAATTTAAATATACTGTTTTGTCTATTGATTTTCATCTTTCTTATCTCGTACACAATATAGCAAAAATGAAAAGAAAAAGAAAAAAACAGAACTTAAAATTTATTATTGAGAGAAACAGTTTTGAATTTTGAATTATGGTTTTTCGCTTTTCGTTTTAAGTTTTTAGCTGTATAATGATAACTGAAAACTGTATTTAAAGCTAATGGTCAATTTGTATTTTGTATTTGAAACTAACGACTATTCACTATTCACTAACGACTAATGGAAAAGGAGAGGTGGCTGAGCCCGGCTGAAAGCGCTCGACTCGAAATCGAGTAGGCGGGTAGTCCCTGTCTCGCGGGTTCGAATCCCGCCCTCTCCGCCAAAAATCAATGTTTTTAAGATTATAGAAGTTAGGGTAAAATTTTACAGGATAGTCAGGAAGTTTAACAGAAAAATATTTTTGACACTAACGGCTATTAAGGTTATTATTTATTAGGCAGATAATGATAAAGAATGTTTTTAAACTTATAGAAGTTAGGGTAAAATTTTACAGGATAGTCACGAAGTTTAACAGAAAAATATTTTTGACACTAACGGTTATTAAGGTTATTATTTATTAGGCAGATAAAGATAAAGGAGAGGTACCGAAGTGGTCATAACGGGTTCGCTTGGAGAGCGATTGGGCGGCCATAAGCTGTCTCGCGGGTTCGAATCCCGCCCTCTCCGCCAGTTTTAAAATATTTTTCTTAGGTAAATATTTTAAAATTAAAATAGGTGATCGTGCTAGACGGGGAGATAGCGGTGCCCTGTAACCTGCAATCCGCTATAGCAGGGTTGAATTCCTGCCCGAGGTTTTATCTTTTTAAGGCTGGCTAAGGTAAGTGGTGATGAAGATTGGGCCCTGTGCAGCAAAGAATTGTGAACTCCGTCAGATCTGGAAGGAAGCAGCGGTAAGCAAATCTCTTTGGGTGCCGCAGGTAAACCTGATTGGAGCAAACTGTCTTAGTATCGCTTGGGGAGGTGAATCGGAGGTAGGTGCACGATCATTAAAATTACAGTTGTTAATAAAGCAAAAATCAATAATTTTAAGGGAATTCTTACCTGAATTTAGATTAGATTGTAGGGAGTATTTATGGAATACCAATCACTTTATCGTAAATGGAGACCACAGACTTTTGAGGATATAATTGGGCAGAAACATATTACCCAAACTTTAATTAATGCTATTTCTTTAAATAGAATTTCCCATGCTTATATTTTTTCTGGTCCAAGAGGAGTAGGGAAGACGACAACTGCTCGCATTTTAGCTAAATCATTAAATTGCGTAGAAGGTCCGACTCCTCATCCTTGTAATAAATGTGCGAGATGTATTAGAATCACCGATGGTTATTCTATGGATGTAATAGAAATAGATGGTGCCTCTAACCGGGGAATTGATGACATTAGAGATTTAAGAAATAAAGTAAAATTTGCTCCTGCAGAGGGAAAATATAAGGTATATATTATTGATGAAGTACATATGCTGACTACAGAAGCGTTTAATGCTTTATTAAAAACTTTGGAGGAGCCGCCTTCTCATGTGATTTTTATATTTGCCACTACCAATCCTCACAAAATTCCCAGTACTATTTTATCCCGATGTCAGTGGTTTAATTTTAGAAGGATATCTTTAGAGGATATTGTGGCTAAGTTGAAGATGATTGTTAAGGATGAAAAGCTGAAAATAGATGATAAAGCTTTAGATATAATAGCCCGAAATTCGACGGGTTCTATGCGTGATGCTGAAAGTGTTTTAGATCAAATAATTGCTTATTGCGGCAAAGAGATAACTTCACAAAGTGTCAGAGAGGTCTTAGGAATAATTGAAGAAGAGGTTTTTTTTGAGCTTATAGAGGCAATAATAAAAAATGACACGCTTAAAGGGATAGAGATAATTAACCGGACATCTGATTTAGGAGGAGATGCCTCCCAATTTATAAAAAACTTGATGGAGTATGTTCATAATTTATCTTTAGCCAAAGTCTGTCAAAAAGATATACTGAATCTTCAGGGCATATTTATCGAAGATAGAGGACGTTTATTAGAACAATCTAAAACAATTAAATTGGAAAAATTATTTAATATTGTTGATTATTTGGCTGAAGTAGAAAGAAAGATGAGGTATACTCGCCACCCCTGGATTTTATTGGAGATGTTGGTTATTAAATTTACTGCGGGGGAGAATTTTTCCTTAAAAGAAGTTGAAGAAGAAAAAGATGAGTATTTCTTAGACTTCTCTGCAAAGAAAAATGTATCAGAATCAGGCAAGAAAAATGCAGGAAAAAGAGAGGAAGTACTACCAAAGAAGAAGATGCAGGATAAGGTTAAAACTAAAGAAGATCCCTCTGTTCGGGCTAAAGAAATATCTACTGATTTAGATTTTAACCAGGCCTGGGCAACCATTTTAAATAAGATAAAAAAAACTAAAATGTCTGTTTATTCTTTTATTATTACTAACAATTTAATCACTATAGAAAATAATAAATTAATAATCGGATTTAATAAGAAACATACATTTCACAAAGAGAGTTTAGAAAAGAAAAATAACAAGATTTTATTACAAGAATTAATCAAAGAAGAGACCGGCAGGCTTTTAGCTATAGAATGTGTTATTAATGACAATGGCAAAGAGGATTCTATTTTAGAGGCTGAACAAGAGAATAAGAAAAAAGCCGTAAAAACAGGAAATAGAGAGAACAAAGAAAGAGCAGAAAGAGCAGAAAGAGCAGGAGAAGAGAAAGATAACATAAAAAAAAGAAGTAATGAGATTTCAAAAGATAATATATTGATTAAAGAGTCCTTAAATTTATTTGAAGGAACGATTACTGAGGAAAAATAGAGTATTTTAGAGAAAGGAGGAATCAAGAAAAGCAATGGATATGAAATTTCTTATGAAACAAGCGCAAGTTATGCAGAAAAAGATGGAAGAGATGAAAAAAGAGTTGGCTCAGAAAGAAGTTAGAGTTTCTTCTGGTGGAGGGATGATTGAGATTGTAGTAAATGGTCAACAAGAAATAAAAGAAATAAAAATAGAACCGGATGTAATAGATGCAAATGAAAAAGAGATGTTAGAAGACTTAATTTTGGCAGCAGTCAATGAATCAATACGTCAGTCAAAAGAGTTGGCTGCTCAGGAAATGAGTAAATTAACCGGGGGTATGAATGTTCCTGGATTATTTTAAGAGGAGGCAAAGGTGTCCTTTAGATATACTAAACCTTTTGCTAGATTAATTGATGAATTTTCAAAAATGCCGGGTATAGGCCCCAAGACAGCCCAGAGATTAGCTTTTTATATTTTAAAGAATTCCTCGGAAAGTGTCGCCAGTTTAGCTAAGGTAATATTAGAGGCCAAAGAAAAAGTTAAAAATTGTTCAATTTGTGGTAATATAACCGATCAAGAGATATGTGAAATTTGCCAGAATATTAATAGAGATAAGTCTATTATATGTGTCGTAGAAAGGGTAAGGGATTTGATTGCCATAGAAAATACGGGGGAATATAAAGGTTTATACCATGTTTTGGAAGGAGTAATCTCTCCTTTAGACGGAGTGGAACCGGAAAATTTAAAGATTAATAGTTTATTAAAAAGGTTAAAGACTGAAAAGATAAAAGAGATAATATTAGCTACTAATCCCAATATTGAGGGAGAAGTTACCGCCTCTTATATTACTAAATTGATTGAACCTTTAAATATAAAAGTAACCCGTATTGCTTATGGTGTGCCTATAGGGGGAAGCCTGGAATTTGCCGATGAAGTGACCTTAACTCAAGCTTTAATGGGAAGGCAAGAAATTAAATAATTTTATAAATTTTATATTTTCTGATAAAATAATATTGTATAAATCTATAAAAAGGTATTTTAAAAAATGGAGGAGACCAATATAATGAATAAGAAAAAAGTTACTATTGATGGAAATACTGCAGCTGCCCATACAGCATACCACCTAAATGAAGTTGCAACCATATATCCGATTACCCCTTCTTCGTCCATGGGTGAACTTGCTGATCTTTGGGCTGCTGAAGGAAAGCCTAATATCTGGGGAACGGTTCCTCAGGTGACTGAAATGCAGAGCGAAGGAGGTGCTTCAGGAGCTGTTCACGGATCCTTGCAAAGAGGAGCTCTTACCACAACTTTTACCGCTTCTCAAGGGCTTTTATTAATGATCCCTAACATGTTTAAGATTGCCGGCGAATTGACCGCTACCGTGTTTAATGTTGCTGCTCGTTCGGTAGCCTGTCAAGCACTTTCCATATTTGGCGAACATAGTGATGTAATGGCAACCAGATCAACCGGTTTTGCTTTACTTGCTTCTAACTCAATTCAGGAAGCCATGGATTTCCCTTTAATTGCTCAAGCAGCGGCTTTGGAATCCCGAGTACCATTTCTTCATTTCTTCGATGGTTTTCGTACTTCACATGAGATTTCAAAAATTGAGCTTTTAACCCCGGAAGAGATGAAGTCTTTAATTAGTGACGATTTAGTAAGAGCTCATAGAAAAAGAGCGCTTTCTCCTGATAACCCGGTTATTAGAGGGACAGCTCAAAATCCGGATGTATTCTTCCAGGCAAGAGAAACAGTCAATCCTTATTATCTTGATTGTCCGGATATTGTACAAAAGGTTATGGAAAAATTTGAGAAGATTGTGGGGAGAAAATACGAACTGTTTCAATATTTTGGCGCCCCGGATGCTGAAAGGATTATTATATTAATGGGTTCAGGGGCTGAAGCAGTGCAAGAAACAGTGGAGTATTTAGTGAAAAAAGGAGAAAAAGTAGGTTTAATAAAAGTTCGTCTTTACCGACCATTTTCTCTTAAGCATTTTATCAGTTCTCTCCCAAAAACCGTAAAGACTATAGCCGCTTTGGACCGCACTAAAGAACCGGGAAGTATTGGAGAACCACTTTATACTGATATAGTAACAGCAATACAGGAAGGAATATCTGAAGGAATAGCCCCCTTCAAAAAGACTCCTAAAATAATTGGAGGGAGATACGGACTTTCTTCTAAAGAATTTACTCCCGCTATGGTAATGGGAATATTTGAGGAGATGAAAAAAGAAGTTCCAAAGAATCATTTCACTATAGGGATAAATGATGATGTAACACATACCAGCATTTCTTATGATCCTGATTTTTCCGTAGAGCCTGCTGATAGAACTCGGGCAGTCTTTTATGGTCTTGGTTCAGACGGAACTGTGGGAGCTAACAAAAATTCTATAAAGATTATCGGTGAAGAGACCGATAATTATGCTCAGGGTTATTTTGTTTATGATTCTCGAAAAGCTGGCGCACTTACTATTTCTCATCTAAGGTTTGGCCCAACTCCTATTCATTCTACTTATTTAGTCAACCGTGCAAATTTTGTAGCCTGTCATCAGTTCTCCTTCTTGGAGCGTTATGATGTATTAAAAACTGCTCAGCCGGGGGCAGTATTTCTGTTGAACAGCCCTTATTCTGCCGATGAAGTATGGGAACATCTGCCTTACTCAATTCAAGAAACCATTATCGAGAAAAAGTTACGTTTTTACGTAATTGACGCTTATGAAATTGCTAAAGAGGTAGGTTTGGGAGCAAGGATTAACACTATAATGCAAGTATGTTTCTTCTCTCTTAGTAAAGTTATTCCTATTGAAGAGGCGATAAAGGCAATAAAATATCACATTAAAGAGACTTACGGTAAAAAGGGAGAAAAAATAGTTAAAACTAATTTTGCTGCTGTAGATAATGCCCTTTCGAATCTTCATGAAGTAAAGATTCCGAGTAAAGCTAATAGTAAGTTACCGAAACATCTTTCTGTTCCAGTAGAAGCGCCTGAATTTGTGCAAAAGGTAACCGCAAAGATAATTGCTGGAGACGGGGATGATTTACCAGTTAGTGCTTTTTCTCCTGATGGAACTTTTCCCAGCGGCACTACCCAATGGGAAAAGAGAAATATCGCTCAAGAAATTCCTGCCTGGGATCCAGATACTTGTATCCAGTGTGGAAAATGTGTGATGGTATGTCCTCATGCAGTTATTAGAGCCAAGGTTTATGACCCAAAATTGCTTTCTTCTGCACCGGAAAATTTTAAATTTGCAGAAGCAAAAAATCCACAGTTTAAAGGTATGAAATATACTATCCAGGTTTCCCCTGAAGATTGTACTAGTTGTAACCTTTGTGTGGTGAACTGCCCGGCAAAAAATAAAGCTAATCCTGAATTGAAAGCTTTAAATATGGTTTCTCAACCTCCTGTTAGAGAACAGGAATCCAAAAATTGGAAATTTTTCTTAGGAATTCCCGAAGTTGACCGAAAAGAGTTAAAACTTAGCGCAGTTAGAAACGTTCAGTTCTT
>JABUBM010000372.1_pt1 | contig 10879 bp, 13 predicted proteins | sample 7240321 | NCBI WGS metagenome assembly JABUBM01 (sample SAMN07256344, study PRJNA390944) | subsurface metagenome | isolation source: Methane hydrate marine sediment | place: Pacific Ocean: Eastern North Pacific, ODP site 1244 | collected 2002
GAAGAAGCAAACAAAATCCTAGAAGAATAAGGGAAACCCATTCCCTATCCCTTTTTCATTGCCAAAAATCTTTGCTCTTATACGTGCGTATCAAAAACTATTCCACAAGAACTAAACTGATTTCAAAAAGTTGTGACCACATTTTTCCGGTAACAAAGAGCCTGTCCTCTTCTGCGTCATATGCAATTCCATTAAGCACGTTGCTGCTATTTTGTTTTTCTGCCTCGTTGATTCCCTCCAAATCTATCCACCCCGTAACCCGTCCGGTTTGCGGATTTATTATTGCAATTTTTTCTTCTTTCCAAATGTTCGCATAGACCTCCCCATGAATGTATTCGAGTTCGTTAAGCCTATCTACAGGCTCTTCGTCATACACTTCAACCTGGCCAATCTTCTGGAATGTTTCTGGGTCCAGAAAATACAAAGTTGCTGTTCCATCACTCATTATCAGCCTACTGCCGTCATGCGTGATTCCCCACCCTTGAGTGGGATAAGTAAACTCTTGTAACAAGTCAAACGAGTTTTTGTCATAAACAAAGCCTTTTTCTGATTGCCAAGTTAATTGGATGATTTTGTCATCGAAAATTGTGATGCCTTCACCGAAGAACTGGTCTGGTAGAACGTGAAGCTGAATTATGTTGCCAGTCTCCAATTCTACACTGCGCAAAGTAGATTGACCGTAGCGTCCTGTGCTTTCATATATGATGCTATCCTCAAAAATCAGTCCTTGTGTGAAAGCGGTTTCGTCATGAGGATACACATTGACAACATTGTATGTGTAATGTAGTGGTTCAGGATAAACTGGACTGTTGCTTACTAAAACAAGTGCTACTGCACTGAAGACGATTACCGCTGTGCCCATCAGTATGCCTGCCAAGTGTTGACTTTTCATGAATGTCTCCAGTATTTTTTGGTATCATTACACCTTTAATGTTTCGTGTAGCCCATTTTGATTGTATTGGTCATTCCGTAGCTTTTTCTGACTATTTGCTGCTTTAGCTCCAGAGTTTTCTAACAATACGTAAACACTCCAGCAGCAGTCACACTTTATAGACGCCATGTAATGTTTACGTATTTTTCTTCTTTTCATAAATAATGTTTTGTAGTTCTGAAGGTTGGACTTTAACCATCGGTGGATGGAAACGTTTTTTCTCCTCAATTACAGCTGTGCGCGGAACCTCAGCAAACCTTTTCAGGGTGTCATCTTTTTTTGCTCGAATTCAAAAGAATTAAATGAGCGCTGGGCTAATATGCAACGAAGTCAACTGTTAACGTGAAGGATCGGTGATTTGCTTTGGGTCGGGTAGCTAAGGGCGTAAAATGCAGCGTAGTAGGCTGCGATAAAGATTCAGTTCGTTCTCTCCCCCGCGATAAGGTGAGCGCAGCGGGCTTGAAGGTTGATGGGACTAGACGCTCCTACCTCTGTAGAGCTCACTACAAAGAATACAAGAAGGGCAGCAAAAAGGACAAGATGCTTGAGAAATGGAGGTTCAAGGGCTGAGACTCAAAGATAACCTGCGTTTCTTTCATGATTATTTACATGTTGCAAGAAATAAACGGTAGGACGGTTGGGAAGATTGAGAATCCTTCAGTTGCATTCAAACTTCATAGAATATGAGGCTGTAGAGAAGGAAATAGCATTAGCTGAGGAACCTGAAAAAAAGAAGGATCGCCTCGAAGAACTCGTCGTATTATTCACTGCAGTCGAAGAGGGAGACGACACAAACGTTGCCCAAAAAGCGATGGAAAGCACCAAAGCTTCCCTAGATAAACTGAAGGTTAACCGGATTCTCATCTACCCCTACGCGCACCTAAGCAACAACTTGGCGAAACCAGCTGACGCCCTGAAAGTTCTAAACGAAATGAAGAATATTGCCAAGGAGCTGGGACTAGAAACCTACTGGACCCCCTTTGGTTGGTGCAAAAAATTCTCTATCTCCATTAAGGGGCATCCTCTAGCCGAGCATCTCAGAATCGTCACTTCTGAATCGGTTGAGAAAGAGGTTGTTTCCGAAGCCCTGAAGGCAGAGGAGAAACTCAAGTCCTTCTGGTATATCCTGCAACCGGACGGAAAGCTGGTTCCAGTAGAAGAGTACAAGTTTAAGGGACATAAAAGCTTGGAGAAGTTAGCCCAGTATGAGATAAAGAAGGTTAGGGCTGTTCAGCAGGTTCCGCCTCACGTCCAACTGATGAAACGCTTGGAGATTGCCGATTATGAGCCGGGAAGCGACCCCGGAAACCTCCGATGGTACCCTAAAGGACGTTTGATCAAATCGTTGCTGGAGCAATACGTGACAGAGAAGGTGATAGATTATGGCGGTATGGAAGTTGAGACTCCTGTCATGTATGATATTCAGCATCCAGCTGTTAGTACGAGTTACCCGTCTTCCTAGAGCATGGTTCGAAGGGACAACTGGAATATTCAGCATCCAGCTATAGCTCATTATCTTGAAAGATTTCCTGCCAGGCAGTATCTGTTGACTTCGGATAAACGGGACTTCTTTTTGAGGTTCAGCGCCTGTTTTGGTCAGTTTCTGATGGTTCATGATGCCCAGTTTTCTTATCGGCAGCTTCCTTTGCGTATCTACGAGTTGACCAGATATGCCTTCAGAAGGGAGAAGAGCGGCGAATTAACTGGGTTAAGGAGGCTCAGGTGCTTCACGATGCCTGACTGCCATGCCCTAGTGGCTGACCTAGAGCAGGCGAAGGAAGAGTTTCTGGTCAGGTTCAAGCTTTCTATGGGGATTTTGGAGAATGGTCTGGAGTTGAGCAAGGATAACGATTACGAGTTGGCGATACGATTCACAAAAGACTTCTACGAAGAGAACAAAGACTTCATTCTCTCCTTGGTGAAGCTGTTTAACAAGCCTGTTCTGGTGGAGATGTGGGAGGAACGGTTCTTCTATTTTGTTTTGAAGTGGGAATTCAATTTCATTGATAACCTGAACAAGGCTTCTGCTCTCTCTACCGACCAAATTGACATAGAGAACGCCAAAAGATACGACATGACCTACGTTGACGAGAAGGGCGAAAAACAGTATCCTCTGGTTCTTCACTGTTCTCCAAGCGGCGGCATCGAACGGGGCATCTATGCTTTGCTGGAGAAGGCTCACAGAGACTCACTGAAGGGTAAAGCTCCGATACTGCCCCCTGTGGCTCTCCCCAACTCAGGTGAGAATCATCCCTGTTTCGGAACGGTTCTTGGATGACGCTGAAAAACTAATGAACAAAATCGCAAGCCAAAACATACGGGTTGATGTAGACGACAGGTCCCTAAGCTTAGGAAAGAGGGTCAGAGCCGCCGAAAAAGAATGGATAAACTACATCTTAGTTGTTGGCGCGAACGAGGTAAACTCAGATGTTTTGCCAGTCAGAGACAGAAACGCTGGAAAACAGATCAGAAACATGAAACTCCAAGAACTAATAGCTGAAATAACCGAAAAAACAGCAGATAAACCCTTCAAGCCCCTAGCCTTACCCAAGTTGCTTTCAAAACGACCACAATTTGCGTTCTAACCTAGCTTTCATAATAAATGGGTGGCTGGTTAGCAGAATATTCTAGTTGTCCCTTTGAACCATGCTCTAGGAAGACGGGTAACTCGTACTAAGGTGGTAGGGCTACCGTAAAAGTCAAAATTTAAATACATAGTAGATAGTTTATGGTTGAAGTTTTCCTTTCGGAGGAGAGTTTGGTATGACAAAAGAACTTCTTGTCTACATTGATGGCAAGTTTTATCCTAAATCTGAGGCTAAAATCTCTGTTTATGATCACGGGCTCCTTTACGGAGACGGAGTCTTTGAAGGAATACGAGCCTACAACGGTATCGTCTTCAAACTAAAAGAACACATAGACCGCCTCTACAAATCAGCTCACCCAATATTTCTGAAGATACCCCTGACCAAAGCTGAGCTTACTGAAGCCGTGCTGAAGACCCTCAAAAAGAACAATCTGACAAACGCTTACATCCGCTTAGTAGTAACAAGAGGTGTCGGAGACTTGGGGCTTGACCCCAGAAAATGCCCCAAAGCCACAATCATAATAATCACTGAGCCGCTGCTTCAGTTGCACTCCGCTGAGAAGGTTGAGAATGGAATAAACACTATCATAACGTGGGTGAAACGGAATCCAGTGGATGCTGCCACTCACGAAATGAAGTCCCTGAACTACCTGAACAGCATATTGGGCAAAATCGAAGCCAACAACGTCGGCGCGGACGAAGCCATCTGCCTCGACAAGACAGGCTACGTTTGTGAGGGTGTCGGCGAAAACATATTCATAGTGCGTGACGGCAAACTCTACACGCCTCCCATATCTTCAGGGGCATTGGATGGAATAACAAGAGCATTGATTATCAGGTTGGCGAAGAAGCTGGGAATCGAAGTTACGGAGAGGAACATCACCCCCAACGAGTTGTTCACTGCTGATGAGGTCTTTTTCACTGGAACAGCCGCAGAAGTTGCGCCAATACGAGAGGTAAACAAGCGCGTGATTGGAACGGGAAAGCCGGGTCCAGTTACGAAGCGGATAATGCGGGAGTTTGAGAAGGCTACGAAAGACCCGAATGAGGGGACGTCCATCCAGTAGAACTTGTGAGAAACTAGTAAATGGGCATCCCTGAAGCTTTTTTGTTCTGAACTGTTTTTTGGTAGTTGTTGCTAATGATTCCTAGAAAAAGGTTGTTTTCAACAATCAGCTGTTATTAGTCTCCTGATATGTTTTCATGGTTGTGTGTCTGCTCTTTTTTGATAATTTATATAACAGTCTGATGTGAAGAAGTATCTGCGGAAATCATGGAGAGGTCACTTGTGCATCTGCTTACTCTTAAGGACTGGTCTTCAAAAGAGATCAACGAGATTGTTGACAGTTCGTTGGAAATCAAGAAGAAACCAGAGGAGTACGAGTTCGTTTTGGAGGACCTGTCCTTGGCTATGATCTTTCAGAAGACTTCTACTCGGACTAGGCTTTCTTTTGAGGTGGCTATGACTCAGATGGGGGGACACTCGATTTACATGGATTGGATGACCACCAATCTGGTTTTGGCGGATCTTGGAGATGAGACACGGTCGATTTCTGGATATGTTGACGGCATCATGGCTCGTGTTTTACGGAATTCGGATTTGAGGGCTATGGCTGAGGCTTCCAGTGTTCCGGTGATTAATGGTTGTGATGAGCGGTATCATCCTTGTCAGATTATCGCTGACTTGGTGACGATCAAGGAGAAGAAGGGATGCCTGAAGGGGCTTAAGTTGGCCTATATTGGGGTTCACAATAATATCTGTAACTCGTTGATTGAGGGCTGCACTAAGGCGGGGATGGAAATAGTGACTGTTACGCCCCTAGTGAATAAGGCTTCGGTGGATGAGGAACTGTTGGAGGCGGCGAAAGACTCCGGCTTGTATGGTAACTCTATTGATGTTAAGGCGGCTGTGGAGGACTGTGATGTGGTTTACACGGACACGTGGGTGGACATGGAGTATTTTTTGGATCCCGAGTTCAGGAAGGAGAAGGAGAAGCGGATCAAGCTGATGCTGCCGTATCAGGTTAACAGGAAACTTTTGGGGGATAGTGATGCGCTGATAATGCATGACATGCCAATCCACAGGGGCTACGAAATATCCGAAGACATCACCGAAGACCCCAACTCGGTAATCTACCTCCAAAGCGAAAACAGGTTGTATTCCGCAAAGGCGATATTGCTGAAACTTTTAGGGTAAACCGCTTGTTTGGTCACGCAAGCCGCAAGCGTAACAGGTTATTCTAAAGTTCTGTGAACTCAGCCTTTGTATTTGTTGACCATTGGCATTTTCCATCCTATGCCGAAGGCTTTGGGGGTGATTTTGATGCATGGTGTTGCCTGTCTTCGTTTGTATTCGGAGTTTCTGATTCTTCTGTAGGTGTCTTCGACAGCCTCTCTTGGATAACCCATGTTAATCAGGTCTTGTTTGCTTCTTCGGTTTTCTATGATTTCGTCGACCAGTGGACTGACAACATCAAAATCGAATGGATCAAACTGGCATTCTTTAAGTTCAGGCGACGGCTGTTTCTCAAGCACACTCTCAGGTATCACTTGTTTGCCTGCCTTTTTGTTCACATATTCTGCAAGTTTGTAGACCTCAAGCTTGCTCACGTCGCCGAGCGCCCCGATTCCGCCTGCCATATCCCCATATAATGTGCAGAAGCCTAGGGCAACCTCGGTCTTGTTTCCAGTATTCAATACCAAAATTTTCAGGTCTTTTAGACGGTTAGAGATGTCCATTAGACAGTTTCCTCTGGCTCTGGGCTGAATGTTCTCGTCAGCAACAGGATCATCGTTTTCTTTTTTTATGCCAAAATGTGTTCTTATTTGCTCCAGCGGTTTTTCTAAAGTTTTGTGGTAACTGTCAACAATGCCCTGTATGCCAACTTGGACAAAGCATATTCCAAGGTTTTCTGCCAGCTGCTGCGCGTCTGTTTTGCTGTGGTCACTGGAGAACTTGGAGGGCATTGAAACTCCGATGACATTCTCTTTGCCTAGGGCTTCAGCTGCTATGCACGCAGTTACTGACGAGTCAATTCCGCCGCTCATTCCAACAACAGTTTTTTCGAAACCCGTCTTTTTGAAGTAGTCGCGTATGCCCAAAACTAGTGCGTTAAACATTTCCTGTGTTTTGTTGTGCGGAGGCTGTTTGATTTTCTGGGCAGTACCTGTTTCTAAGTCTATGTCAGTCATTACCAAGTCTTCTTCAAACTGTTTGCCTAAAGCTATCAAGTTACCAGTTTGGTCCACTGCCATGCTGTGGCCATCAAAAACCAGTTCATCCTGTCCCCCAACAAGGTTCACATAAAATATGGGCACCCCATTTTTGGTTGACTTCTCTTTCAGCATCTTGTTTCGTTCAAGCGTTTTTCCGACAAGAAACGGTGAAGCAGAAATGTTAACGATCAAGTCCGCCCCTCTTTTTGTCAGCAAATCCGTAACTTTCACGTCATAGTTTTGGTCCCATAAGTCTTCACAAATTTCCACGCCCAACTTTACTGATTTTCCATTCATTGTAACTGAGACTGGCGCGATTTCTATTGCGGGCTTGAAGTAACGGTCCTCATCAAACACGTCATACGTGGGCAAAAGCGTCTTGTAGATTACTCCGACTATTTTGTTTCGGTTAAAGATGGCTGCGGCATTGAACAACTCTTTTCCTTTATAGTCAACAAAACCAACCACCCCCGCGACGTCAACATCATTATCCCTGATCATTTGTTCTAGTAGCTTTTTGTTTTTTTCAACAAACCCGTTCTCAAGCAGCAAATCCTGAGGCGGATAACCCGTGACGGCTAATTCAGGAAACAAGACCAAATCAGCATGGCAGCTTTTTGCGTCAGCAATATATTTCTTTATTTTCGCTACGTTTCCTTCTAAATCTCCCACAGTTGAATTAATCTGCGCCATCGCAACCTTCAACACATTTTTCCTCCCGCCTCTAACCGAACCCGAAAACGCAAAAACTACGTTACCCAACTTAAATGAATCTCTTATCCCTTAAAAAAGATAATTGCAGTTCGCAGAGTTTTTCTACTTGAGGATCATCTGAGTGAACCTTTCAGGCTCAAAAGCCTCCAAGTCTTCATAGTTCTGTCCCACTCCGATGAATACGATGGGTTTGCCCGTTACATGGGCTACGCTCAGGGACGCTCCACCCTTAACATCAGCATCAACCTTCGTCAATATGGTCCCGTCAATGCTTACACTATTATGAAACTCCTCAGCCTGCATAACCGCATCATTCCCTATCAACGCATCAATAACCAAAATCGTCAAATCAGGATTTACTACACGCTTAATCTTAGCAAGTTCACTCATGAGATTACGGTCAGTCTGGATGCGCCCCGCCGTGTCAATCAAAACAACATTTATTCCCCGAGACTGCGCATGACTAATAGCATCATACGCCACAGCCGCAGGATCAGCACCATAATCGTGCTTTATCATACGCACACCTAACCTCTTAGAGTGTTCCTCCAACTGTTCTATAGACCCAGCACGGTAAGTGTCACTGCAAGAAAGAACAACAGAGTAGCCATTCTTCATCAGAAACTGTGCAACTTTGGCTATGCTGGTGGTTTTGCCTGTTCCGTTGATTCCCACAAAAAGAATCGTATACGGCTCCTTTGTCCGCCTTTTCTGCTCAATGTTATCTAGCAGATTGATTTCCTCTTTTGTCGTCAAAATCTCAAGCAAAACATCATGAAGAATATCCTTCACAAGCTCTTTCCGGTCCCCAAGCCGTTTCACCTGAACGCCATCGAGCCGCTTCTCCAGCTCATCAGTAATGTAATAGGCTACCGGCACCGCAACATCATTTTCGATAAGATTAAATCTAAAATCATCTAAAATAGGACGCAGCTTTTCTGCTTTCAGCTCAGTTACTACGATCTTGTTGACGACGCTGCTAATCCCCTTTCTTAGCCGTTCGAACACCAGTCTGCTCTCCTTGCCTCAGCTTCGCCGTAACCTCTTCCATTATGTTTCGGTTTTCCTGAATCCTTCCGACAACCTGATTAAACTGCTGCCCTAACGCCTCCCTAGTCCTCTCAAGCTCAGCTATGCGCGCCTCCAACTCCACTTTTGCTTCCTTTACTGTTTTTTCAACAGCAACATCTGCGCCTATGCCAACAACAACCTTTTTCGAGGTTTCCAACTTGGCTTTAACGTAGGAACCTCCGCCAATAGGAACAAAAAGTTGAGCATCCTTCTTCTCCTTCTCCAATCCTTCCAGAGTCATGCTTGAAACTCTAAGCTCGGTTATGGCAGAGTTTGTCATGTTGATTCGGGACTGCAACTCGTTAACTGTTTCCTCTAGGTAACGTGACTCCAAAGCCAATCTACGAAAGACCTCTTCGTCACTGGGCAGACTCTTTCGCTCCTTGAGTCAGCTTCTTCACTATGATGTCTTCAATCTCCTCGGGAGCTATCTCCTCCACCTTGGAGATTCTCATCTGGAAACGTTTGACTCTATGCTTGCTTCCCAACAACATGTACACTTTCTCCACAGCATCCTCCGGCTTCAAGGCTCTAACCTCTTTCCGGAATTCTGTTTGAAAATTGGGTTTCCTTATTTTTCCTATAACTCGGAAAACTTTAACTTCACTCATCATCTTTCACCACATCAAGTGCTTGTCCAATTATGAACATTTCGGGTCCCGTCGTCAAGAGACCAACCACAGCCCCCCTGCTATTCCCTAACAGGCCTGTAGAAACATAAGGTACTCCACAGTTTACGGTTCCTACATCCACTGGAACCTTCAACACATCACTCAACACTTTTCGTTCCTCCTCCTTCAGCAAGGGATGCGCCAGCACACCCTTATTTGTGGCGGTGGCAAGTGACCCAACGTACGGTAGCCCCGCTATCTCGTTGGCGACCACTTCAACTCCCAACGTATCCGCTATCTCATTCATCACTTCTCTTTCCAGCCTAGGATCAGCCACAGCGCCTTTGTCGTTCGCCAAGACCAGGTTTCCGTAAGCTGTTTTTTTCGTATCCATGATAGTCACGTTAATGTCAGCGGCTGATTTAATGGCTTTAACCTCATCCTCCGTGGCAAACGAGGGAAGGACAATGCCGTTGGAGTTGGAACAAGCTAGAGCGCCTGTAACCAATGATTTACCCACTGTCGTGGCAACGACTTTGACTTTCAACCATTCCTCAACCTTTTGTCGCTTAGTCTCCGGAACCTGTGGGGGAATAATTGCAATCCTGTCGTTGACAAGTGAATAAACTCCTATGCTTGCGTTACCAAAGACATCAAAAATGAAGAGCGGCAAATGTCAGTCTCCTTCAGCAAGAAGAACAGTTACTACCCCTTCCTTATCCTTAACAACACGGACTCTGATCTTTCTAGGCGGCTTCTCAATCCCTCTGCTCCAGAGTTTTTCGTTAACTTCATTAGATATGACAAGCTTCTCCGCCTCTTCCTCTTCGTCAGCTTCCGTGCGGACCTTCATGTGTTTTATTACAAAACTTTTTACAATTCTGCCCGCTTTCGGAGCACGTTTCTTTCTCGGGGAAATCCACACCTTCCTTAGAGGAATCGTGTAGAACCTCTCCTCAACGATGTCCTCATCGAACTCCTCTTTTTCTTTCCTAGCGCTCCTCTCTTTGGCTTCTAAGAATTCCTCTTCGAGTTCCTCATCCTCTTCTTCAGGAACTTCAGAGTCTAACTCTTCTTCTGACTCCTCAGTTTCTACTTCTTTCTCTTCTTCAACTTCAGTAACATCAACAGGTTTTTCCATCTAGTTATCCCTCAAGCCCTTATTTTTCTCTGTCGCCAGCGTCTCCTCTTCGGATTCCTTCTAACTCGTCCACCAGTTTTGGCTATAACCCATGTTGGAACAGGTTTCTTCTGTTTTCCAGCCTTGGCAAGCCTCAATTTTTTTGCGGTTGGTTTGTTTCTTGCCGTCTTTTATACTCTCCTAATTGTGTAGTCTCTTTTGCCTGACTGGAGCTTCACAAGAAGCTGCTTCAACTGTTCGTCGGTTATGGGCGTAGCTATTCTTCCCTGCTGTGCCAACTGAATCAGCTGCAGTTCAAGCTGTTGAGTGAATTCTGGTTTAACAATGTTCAAGTTTGTGAGACGCCTCCTAGCTTCAGGAGTAAGTATTCTGCGAAGCAAAGCTTGTTTTTGACCCTCAAGTTGCTGCTGTGCTTGACCCCGCTTCTGTTCTTCTGATATTCTCTGCTGCAGCTCAAGCATCCTTCTTTTTCTGAGTCCTTCAAGTTCTTCTTCGCTCACTCTTCGCACCTAATATTTTGTGAGTGCGGGCTGAGTTTTCTCCAGCTCCACTTTCAATTCGGTGGCTAGCCTATCTAGCAGTCGTCTCCCCTCATTCGTTACTACTCT
>JABUBM010000373.1_pt1 | contig 10879 bp, 10 predicted proteins | sample 7240321 | NCBI WGS metagenome assembly JABUBM01 (sample SAMN07256344, study PRJNA390944) | subsurface metagenome | isolation source: Methane hydrate marine sediment | place: Pacific Ocean: Eastern North Pacific, ODP site 1244 | collected 2002
CCGCACCCCTGGCTATTGGAAAGACTTAGCGAAGTATTGGGTCAGCTATTGGAGGATGATTAGTTAATATTGTTCAGGGAATAGATTGCAGGACAAGAAGAAAAAAAAGAAATACCAATTTTAAATCTACCTTCTGTAAATAAATATCAAAATTTACAGGAGGTTTTTTATTTAGTGAATAAGCCTAAAGAATATGATCCCAGAGGAATATTTTAGAAGGATAAAGACTTGACATTCTTCTAAAAATAAGTATAATAAAGATAAGAAGGAACGAGCCCGCTATCATCATTAGACCGAGATAAGCGGGCCCGAACAGAGCCTAAGTCCTTACGGGTTTCGCTTGGCTCCTAATTTATTATAACACATACAGAGAAGAAACAATAGAGGGCTTGGCTTTGTTAAGAGTCAGGCCTTTTTTCATTAGGAGGCAAGGAAAAAAATGATAATTAATCCGATTAAAAAGAGGAGGGAAGAAAAGGGGCTGACCCAGGTGGACTTGGCCCTTATGTTGGAGGTATCTCAGATGTATATTTCTCACTTTGAGACCGGGGGACTCGCTCCTTCCAAAAGCCATATTAAAAAGATTAGTAAAATTCTGGGCATCAGTCTGGAAACTTTGAATGAGGAACTGCATCAATTCTACGAAGCCAGAAAGAAGGAATTAGAGAAGAAGATGGAGGAGAGGCAAGATAATGCCTAATGTGACCTTTTTAACGTAATAGAAGAAAAGGGATATTCCGATAGAGAATAATCGGAGAGGGCGGTTTTAATATATTTAAATAGAGAAAGTAAATTCCGAACACCCAAGTATTAAATAATAAGGGGAGGTGGTTAAATTCAGATAATTTGCTCGGACATATAATGGGAAAACTGAACTATTATTGTAGTTCAATTATATTAACAAAGGGGGATTTAATAATGAAAAGAAATCTTAAAAAGCAGCAAGTAGAGGACATTATTCGAGGTGCTACACTATTGGGAGCCGGTGGTGGTGGCTCAGCCAAAAGTGGTTACCTGATGGTTGAGGAGATCAAAAATGTTGTTGTCATTGACCCTACTGATGTCTCTGATGGGAGCATGGTGTTCGTGGTGGCTGGCATGGGTTCTCCGGTAGTTCTTCTCAAAGAAGGTTGGAGAGGGGAAGAAGTACTTGCTTTGGAGAAGATGGAAGAGATTCTGCGCAAAAAGGCAGACTATATTGTTCCCGTGGAAATAGGAGGATTTAATTCTATCACACCACTTCATGCCGGGGCCGTAAAGGGATTGCCTGTAATTGATGGTGATGGAGCAGGAAGAGCTATTCCTGAATTGGAGCAAACAACTTATAATTTGGGTGGTGTCCCCGTAGAGCCAATTTGTCTAGCCGATTCCAAAGGCAACTCGGGTATACTTTATTCCAAAGATGCCAAGATAGGAGAGGACATGGCTAGAGCCATTACTACTGTATTCGGGATGACAGCAGGGATTGCTTGTTATCCTATGACAGGAAAACAACTCAAAGAGACCGTAGTTCCTGGGACGCTAAGTACTGCAGAAGCAGCAGGGAAAGCCATAAGAGAAGCTAAAGAAGCCGGGGAAGATGTAGTTGAAGCGGCCTTGAAGGCCATTGATGGAGTGTTATTAACCAAAGGAAAAGTGGCTAAAATGACAAAAGAAGTGAAGAGCGGTTTTGATTATGGACGAATTTATGTAGGTGATGTCATCGTTGATTACAAAAATGAAAATATGATGGCCTGGGAAAATAACCAGCCCTTAGTAACAGTTCCTGATTCTATTTGTTGGCTTAGATTAGATGGAGAGCCTCTCACTAATGCTGATATTGAAGAGGGCATGGAAGTGGCAGTGATCGGGAAAAAGGCTTATCCAAAGTGGATAGAGTTAAATGGCTTCAAACTTTTTAAGCATGTTTTGGAGAGCATCGGCTATACAGGTGGCTATGTTCCTTTAAAGTAAAGAAAGTAATCAATTAAAGCAGGAGGTAAATTTAATGACTGAAGTAAAATCGGAGTTTATTCAAAAAATGGAGGGGGAGAGAAGATGCCCACCAAAATTCTTCAAACTGAGCAAGAAATAGAGGATTTTGTCAGAGGTTGTACTTTTCTTGGAACAGGTGGTGGGGGAAATCCTAAGGATGGGCTCCCTCTTCTTTTAGAGACATTCAGATCCGGGAAGAAGATTCAGTGGGTGGATGTGGATGAAATAGAGGATGAAAAGTGGACCACAGCACCTGCAGGGATGGGATCAATTGCTCCGTTAACACTCGAGAAGATAAAAATGTTAGAGCAGTTAGGACTCAAGGAGAAGAAGGTTAAGCGACCCCTTATGGAAGCAGTGCGAGAATTAGAAAAGTACCTCCAAGCTGAAGTTGAGGTAATCGTTCCTATTGAGATTGGAGGAGGCAATACTCCAATTCCTCTTGATACCGCAGCTCAGCTGGGGAAAGTGATGGTCGATGGGGATTACACAGGAAGAGCGATCCCTGAGGCTGAGCAGTGTCTCCCTGCTCTTTATAATAAGAAGATTACCCCAATGGTCTGCGTTGATGATTGGGGCAACATCACTATCATTAAGGAGGTCGTGAACTTAGCCGTAGCTGAAAGATTGGGCAAAATGATCAGCACTATCGCCACTGGTCTTTGTGGAGAGACCTTCTTTACTATGAAAGACAAGGAGATGAAGGAAGTGCTTGTACCAGCAACCCTCACCAAGTGCCTTAAGATTGGCAAAGAGATTAGGGAAGCCAGGGAGAAAGGTGCTAACCCTGTAAGAGCGGTGGTCGAGGAAATTGATGGATGGCTGCTCTTTAAAGGGCGAGTTGTCAAAAGAGAGACAGAGGACAAAGAAGGTTACTACTGGGGCACTAATATTTTAGAAGGCCTTGGAGAATTTCAGGGCCATACTTTTAAAATCTGGTTCAAGAATGAGAATCATATCTCTTGGCTTGATGAAGTGCCTTATGTAACCAGCCCTGATATTATCCAAGTGGTGGAGCTTGAAACGGCAGAACCTATCACTAATACCGACTTAAAAGAAGGGACTCTTGTGGCAGTTGTGGGAGCAAAAAACGAAAGATATAGAACAGAAAAGGGAATAGAGCTCCTTGGCCCAAGGCATTATGGCTTTGATTTGGATTATCTACCCATTGAGAGGAAGGTAAGGGGGTGAGTAAGGAAAAGCCAGAAAAAAAATATTTTGACGAAGACATCTACAAGTCAGGTTCTAAAGAGCAAAGGGTGAGTTAGCTGGTGTGATATCCTGGATTGCTAGTAGCCTTACTGGTCCAATTTAATCTCGTACCCTGGGGTGTAAAGATGGGTGTTCTCGGTTCTTTTCTTCTATCTTATCTTCTACGATCGAGTAGAAAAGGTTATTTGGGAGGAAAGGTGACCGGAGAGTTAGTTGTTGAGTAATAAAAATTTTGCAAGGAGGATAAAGATGAAAATAAAAATTATTGTGCCAATTACTACGAAAAAGTTTGAGGAGTCAACGCGGGAAGAAGTAGTTAAGTTTGCTTCTCCGGGGACCGAAATCAGTGTTGAGGCTATCCAATATGGGACCGCTTCTATCGAGTCAAGCTATGACGAAATACTTAACGCTCCAGGAATCATCAAGATGGCAGAAAAAGCTCAAACTGAGGGTTTCGACGGTATCTTCATTGATTGCATGGGTGACCCAGCTTTAGATGCTGTACGGGAGAAGCTGGAAATTCCGGTGGTCGGCCCAGCAAGAGTCTCCATGATCTACGCGGCTGATTTGGCCCACAGGTTCTCCGTAGTTACTGTATTAGAAAGTGTGGTTGTCCTGGTGGAAAACATTGCTTCCATTTTAGGCCTAAAAGATAATAAATTGGCTTCTGTTAGACATGTGAACATCCCCGTTTTAGCTCTTACTGATACTAAGAAACTAACGAAAACCTTAATTGAGGAGTCCTTAAGAGCCGTTAAAGAAGATGGAGCTCATGCTATCATCTTAGGATGCACGGGAATGTTAGGGATAGCTGATGATCTTTCTCAAGCCTTAAAAGCCAATGGCTATGATGTTCCAGTTATTTACCCAGTGGCTGTAGCCATTAAGTACTTAGAGACCCTTGTCAGCCTTAAACTGAAGCAGAGTAAGAAGACTTATTCAACGCCATCAGAAAAGGAAAGAAATATTTGGGAGGTAATTTAAAAATGGCCAAAAAAGTATTAGACAGACAATCTTTAGAGGACATTGTTTGGGCCTCCACTATTTTGGGTGCTGGCGGAGGAGGCTCTCCCCATGATGGGTTGAAGCTAATCGAAGGGATAGAAAAAGAAATTACATTATTGAGTGTAGAGGACTTGCCAGAGAGTGCCCATGCTGTGGTTGTGGCAGGAATAGGAGCACCGAAGGCTATGCTGGAAAAGGGATTTGGCCCAGAGGCAGTTTTTGCTTTCGAGACCATCAAAAACATGGCTGCTGTTGGGGGGACAAGGATTGATTACCTGATGCCTGGAGAAATTGGTGGGCTGAACACAATTACGCCTCTCTATGTAGCTGCTCAAATAGGGGTTCCAGTAGTTGATGCAGATGGAAATGGGAGAGCAGTCCCTGAACTTAGTACTGGTCTCTATCCTATTTATCAGATCCCTACTAGCCCTCTGGTAGTAGCTAATAAAGAGGGAGATATTATTGTGGCTTATCTGGGAGACCCCTTAAATACTGTTGCTGCCGAGACCATCGCCAGAACAGCAGCTGTTTCTTTCGGTATGGTGGCTGCCTTTGCTACTTGGATCGTGGATATGGCTACTATCAAGAGGTGCTTGGTACCCAAATCTATCTCTAAGGCAGAAGAGATAGGAAAGGCAATAAGAGAAACCAGAGCTCGAGGAGGTGATGTGGTATCTGAGGCGATCAAAGTTACAGGGGGAAGAGAACTTTTCCGCGGACAGATCAAAAAAATTGAGAGCAAAACCGCTGAAGGATTTGACTTCGCCAAGACTATCGTGGAAGGAATGGGAAGTTGTCGAGGCAAGACCTTCACCATAGACTCTAAGAACGAGAATATGATTGGATCGTTAAATGGGGAACCAGTGATTATGGTTCCCGATCTTATTTCTATGATCACTATTGCTGGAGAACCTTTGACCAATGCAGACACTAAAGAAGGCATGGAGGTAGCCATCATTGGAATTCCCGCTCCTGAACCCTGGCATCGAATCCCTGGAGGGTTCGATTGTTGGAGGCCAATCTTGGAGAAGTTAGGATATCGCGGCAAGTACCATCCCTTTAAATAAAAGTTAGAAAGGAGTAAACGTAAACATGGAAACTTTCGAAGCCATAAAAGGGAGAAGGAGCGTTAGAAAATATAAAAAAGAGAAATTGCTCCGCCAGGATTTAGAAAAAATATTAGGAACGGGTATTTGGGCTCCTTCAGGTAGTAATGCTCAACCTTGGCAGTTTTTTGTTATTGATAATAATGAATTAATCAAAAAAATTATGGTGATTGCACCTGGAATCTTTAATTTACCGGCAGCTATGATCATTGTTTGCCGCGATATGGAAAGGGCTTTCTCGTTGGTAGGAGAGCTGGGCCGAGATGTTATCTCTTTGATGGACATCTCTATGGCCAGTCAGAATATGATGTTGGAAGCCTATGATTTAGGTATTGGTTCTTGTCCAGTAAGGTCCTTCGGGATTAGTGCTCTAAAGACCCTTTTAAATCTTCCCGAGCACATAAGTCCAGAATTGATTATTGCCCTCGGTTATCCAGAAGAATTTCCCCCCGCTCCGGAAAGGAGAAAACTACATGAGGTGGTGTTTTGGTATGGAAATTGAGGAATTAAAGAAAGAGTTTTTTGCCTTTTTGGCTTTTCTATCTATTTCGGCCAGAAATTGTGTTGAGGAGCCTAAGCTTTATGGGCCTTTAAGGCTAATTGATGGGGCAAGCAGGCTGATTGAGATCCTGGAAAAAGCTGGGATAGAAGACCCTTTTTTCCAAGAGATCAAAGAAAAAATAGACCAAAACAAATACACTGTTATGAGCGATAAAAACCAGTTTATCCAGTTTTTGGATGATTTAACCAAAGATTTTAGTAAAAAAATGAAAGGAGGAAATTAGTTAATGATTGAGAAAGGGAAAATCGAGGCCGGTGTGGTTAACATGTTTCAGGTAAATATGGGGCTCAAGAAGGGCGAGAAAATTATAGTAGTCACAGATGTACCAACTTATGAAGAATGGATGAAAAAGGATAGCACACAACTTGCAGAAATGGTGGAGCGCTCCACCTTAGCTAAAATGGTTAGCGAAATCGCCACTATAAGTTTTCCGGATTGTCCAGTGAATTTCTATGCTTACCCCTCAGTAGGTAAACACGGCACCGAACCAGGACAAGAAGTTGAGAAAAAGCTTAAAGAGGCAGATGTCGCTATAGCGATCACGAGCTACTCCCTCTCCCATGCCAATACCAGGGAAAATGCTACTAAATCAGGAACTCGTATCGCTAGTATGCCCATGTTCTTACCGGAGATGTTTTATCCAGGTGGGCCTATGGCCGTTGACTACACAAAAGTCCATGAGGAATGCGTAAAGATAGCCGAGTTGGAAAATAAGGCAAAAGATGTTGTTTTAACTTCTCCTTCTGGGACTAACTTAAAATTCAGTTTAAAGGGGAGGAAAGGATTAATTGACGATGGAATTTCCACTGAAAAAGGAGCCTTTGGAAATCTTCCGGCTGGTGAAGTTTATACAGTCCCTCTGGAGGGCACAACAAATGGGAAATTGGTAGTAGAAAAAGGTTGGTGCGCCGGCTTGGAGGAAAATTTAACCTTCATTTTCAAGGATGGCTTAGTGGCAGAAGTGATAGGGGGAGGAAAATTGGGGGATGAATTTAGAGAGTTACTGCAGTGCGCCAAAAATGAGGAACCCTACCTCTCTCGGAGAAATTGTGCCGAGTTAGGAATAGGAACCAATCCGAATGCCAAGCGTCCAGATAATCTCCTTGAAGCGGAGAAAATTCGTGAGACTGTTCATGTCGCTATCGGAGATAGTTCACATATGGGAGGGGAAGTGGAAGCCGATCTTCACCAAGATTTCGTAATCCCTAAGCCAACCCTCGTATTTGATGGACAAACAATAATTAAGGAAGGGAAAATTTTAATTTAACCTGTTGCGCTTTAATTAATGGAGAAAAGTGAAAAATAAAATAAGCAGGGAAGTAAAAAGATTTGGGAGTTGTTTCGCAGTTCAGAAGATTATTAAATAATCGTGTTCTCTGCACTGTGTCAGTGATCGAGAACTAGAATTGAACTCAGTATTCTCTAAGACCAAAAGGAGGTGAGGTAAAAGGGGAGTAAAGTGGGACCTAATTGAAATGAAAAGAGTAATAATTTAAAATTTGAAAGAAGGAGAAGTTATGAAGATAAATAAGTTTGTTAAATTTTTGAAGAATGGGATCTGTTTGTTTTTAGTTTGCGGTCTACTGCTTGGTATACCGCTAATGTCATCCGGTGAGGAGTTAGTTAAGGCTATCCGCCGCACCGACCAGTGGCCCCCCTATATGGATCCTGCAGTAGCGTCAGACTTTTTAAGCTCGAATGCTTACACAAACATTTACGATACCCTGATCTTTCCAAATCAAGACGGAAGCTCAAAACCATGGTTGGCGAAAAGCTGGGAAATCTCTGATGACTGGTTGACCTACACCTTTAAGTTAAGGCAAGGGGTCAAGTTTCACAATGGAGATGAGTTAACAGCAGAGGATGTAGTTTTTTCTCTCCAGAGAATTATAACTTTGGGAGAGGGATGGGGTTTTCTCTTCACCGACTCCGTCAAAGAAGCCAAAGCCCTTGACAAATACAAGGTTCAGATCACCCTCAAGCAACCTCTGGGACCATTCTTGGGAGTCCTAACAAGGCTTTTTATTCTCAACAAAAACCAAGTAATGGCTAATATCAAGCCAGGGGGCCCCTATGGAGAGATGGGGGACTATGGTAAGGAGTGGTTGGTGACCCACGACGCTGGATCAGGCCCCTATAAACTCAAGGAAATTAAAATGCAAGAATACTTTGTACTAGAGAAATTCGACGATTACTGGGCCGGGTGGGATAATAAGGACGCTCCCCAATATGTTAAATGGATCGGGATCTCTGAAGCGATTACTGTGAGGACGCTTATATCCAGAGGGGAACTGGAACTTACGGACCAGTGGCAGACGCCGGAAAATATTGCTGAGATAAGCCAACTTCCCAATATAAAAGTTTCAAATTATTTTGGAGGTCAACTCATGTTTGTCATGCTGAATAATAAGAAACCCCCTACAGACGATATCCACTTCCGGAAAGCCCTTGCTTACTGTGTGGACAAACAACAGATTATCGATTCAGCTTTTCCAGGTTCGCGTCCTGTTAATGGTCCCGTGACTCCAAACATACCAGGTTATAATCCTAATTTGAAGCCATATACTTTTGATCTGGAGAAGGCAGAAGAGGAGTTGAAGCAATCTCCCTATTATGGAAAATTGGACCAATATCCCGTTCAGATCTCTCCACCTGCAGAAGGTGGTCCGAGTTATGAAAATATTGCTTTAATGATCCAGGCCAATGCTGCCAAGATAGGCATCAAGATAGATGTAGTTAAAATACCTTGGGGTACCATGGTTGCTAATATGGCCACACTCCAAACTACCTCTGCAGTCGTTCTCATGACGGGTTCTGATTACCTTGAAGCCGGGTCAATGTTAAAAAACCGTTACCATTCTAGTAGCTGCGGAACAACCCAACAGGGAGAATGGCTACAAGATCCTGAAATTGACAAAATGATCGATGATGCCCTTGCTACGACGGATCAAAAAGAGCGATTCCAAAAATACTACGCCATTCAGGAAAAAATAGTGGACCTTTGCCCATCAATATTTTTATTCGAGACAGCAATAAGGCAAGCCTATCGAAGCGACTATGTTGTTTTCCCACCAGCAGAGGTTGCAAGTCAAGGGGGAAATTGGTATTCAATTTCCGGGTATAATTCCTATTTTAGGGATTTTAAGGTCTTTCCTGAGAAAGCCCAGCAGCCATATATGCCGTACAAACCGTAATGTTTGCTCGAGCGTAAAATTCTCTAAGCACGTTGAAATTGAGCAGGCTCTTAATTAAGAGTCTGCTCAATTTGTAATAAAGGAGTGTTCATCTAATGAAATTTGGCTATTTTCTTCTTAAGCGATTGTTACTCTCGATCTTTGTAATCTTTGGTCTTTCAATATTAATTTTTGTAATTGCGCGAGTCGTTCCTGGTGAACCAGCACGCATGGCACTTGGGCCACAGGCTCCAGAAGCGGTTGTTCAAAGGCTACGGCAGGAAATGCATCTGGATAAGTCTTTATTGGAACAATACTTTATCTGGGTTAAAGATACGTTTTCGGGAAATTTCGGCCGTTCATTGATTACCAAGAGACTAGTGTTGGAAGATATTAAGGAATATCTACCGGCAACAATGGAGCTGGTTATTTTTGCAGGCATATTGATGGTTATTTTTGCCATTCTCTTAGGAACCCTTGCCGCTCAATTCAAGGATACCTGGGTTGATGGTTTGGTTAGGGTCTCGAGCTATTTTGGAATAGCTATTCCAGCATTTGTAGCAGCGATTTTTTTTATGCTCCTGTTTGGATACTACTGGCCTATACTGCCAGTCTTAGGCAGGCTAAGTTCTGGAATTACCCCTCCTGCGAATATCACAGGGCTATTAACACTTGACAGTTTAATCCAGGGAAACTTCGTGGCCTTCTGGGATGCCTTCAAGCACCTGATCCTACCCTCCGTTGCCTTATCCTTAGGAGCTATTTTTCAGGAAGCCCGCATTACCCGCTCTTCTATGGTTGACAATATGCGTAAGGACTTCCTTTCCGCAGAACGGGGATATGGTATTCCCGAGAGAGTTATAATGTTTAAGTATCTTCTTAAACCTTCACTGATTCCCACGGTATCGGTAATGGGTTTAGATTTCGCTTTTTTATTTGGCAGCGCTTTTCTCGTGGAAACTATATTTAACTGGCCCGGGATTTCACGCTACGGAATTAATGCTATGCTTAACAAGGATTTAAGTGCGATTTCCGCGGTGGTCATCATATTTGGTACCATTTTCGTGGTCGTGAACATTATCGTCGATATTATTGTAGCTTTTCTGGATCCCAGGGTCAGATTGAGCACTAGCCGAGGTATATAAAATGATAAACTCGAATCTGCCCAATAAGTCAATAGCTATCAGTTTAGTAAAACCCAAATCCATATTCTGGCTCAATCTGGGAAAAAATTGGTATAAGTTTTCCCGGAATACGTTATCAATAGTAGGTCTAGTAATTGTCGCAGGGATAATTATTTCAGCAATTTTTGCGCCCTGGATAACCCCTTACCCTGAGCACGCTGGCCCCTTTGTTGATTTCGATAACACAGGACAGCCACCTTCATTGCAGCATCTTTGTGGAACTGATATCGTTGGAAGAGATATTTTCTCAAGAATAATTTTTGCATTCCGGGGTGCCTTGATTATGGCGGTTGTAGTTTTAGCATTAGCTGTACCTTTTGGCGTTCTTTTGGGCCTAATCGCGGGTTATTCCCACCAGGACAGCTGGATTAACATTGTAATCATGCGCATTACTGACGTTTTTCTCGGCTTGCCTCCTTTGATCCTCGCTCTCGTAATTGCAGCGGTTTTAAAGCCCACCTTGATGAATGCTATGATTGCGGTTACAATTTCGTGGTGGTCGTGGTATACCAGGTTGGTATATGGAATGGCCTCTTCCGTAAGTAACGAATATTTTGTTATTGCAGCAGATTTAATGGGTGCGAGCAAATTTCATATTCTTTTCCGCGAAATTTTGCCCAATTGTCTTTCTCCTATTTTCACAAAAATGGCCTTGGATGTTGG
>JABUBM010000374.1_pt1 | contig 10860 bp, 10 predicted proteins | sample 7240321 | NCBI WGS metagenome assembly JABUBM01 (sample SAMN07256344, study PRJNA390944) | subsurface metagenome | isolation source: Methane hydrate marine sediment | place: Pacific Ocean: Eastern North Pacific, ODP site 1244 | collected 2002
AGATCTGCCAATTCTGGATATTTTTAAAACTTTACCTGTGCAATCCACATGACCGCTTACGAAATGTCCTCCAAGTTTATCATGAGGGGTTAGCGAGTTTTCCAGGTTAACCATATCACCGGTATTAAGATACTTTAAAGAAGTGGTATTTAAAGTACTAAAGGAGATGTCGCAGGTAAAACCTTCACTGGTCCGGCTTTTTACTGTAATACATATTCCATTTACTGATATAGAGTCACCTATATGTAAGTCCCTTAAAATTTTAAGGCATTGAATTTCAATTTCCCTGTCTCTGCCTTTATCTATTATCTTTTTTATTTTACCGGTTTCTTTTATAAGTCCTGTAAACATAAAAACTCTCGTATGTAATTTTTTATCATTTTAAAGGATAGGCGGTAATAGCAATATCACTACCTATCCTTTTTATATTTTCAAATCTTAAATCTATAGAATCCTTTATTTTATTTATTCCAAGGTCTGAAAACATGTTATAATCACTATCTCCTCCTATAATTTTGGGAGCAAAATAAAAAACAAACTTATCGATCAAATTTCTTTTTAAAAAGGATGTAATCAAAGCCGGGCCGCATTCTAAAAGTATGGAAGTTATTTCATATTTTTTATACAGAATTTTAATTATTTTTAAGATATCCAGACCAGTGGATTCTACGATATCTTTATTAACTGGCAGGACATCAATATTATTTTCCTCCAGTTTTTTAATTTTACCTGTGAATTTGGATTTGTTTTTATCATCTATAAAAATAATAGTTTTTGCAAGGTTAGAAGTCTTTACAATATTGGAATCTAAATTAATCCTGAGGTTGCTGTCAAGAATTACTCTGTAGCATTTTTGACTGTCGTAGTTTTTATAGGAGTATTCAATGTTTTTTCTGGGGAAAAGGTAGGGATTGTCATTTAAGACAGTATTTATTCCGGTCAATATACAGCCGTATTCTTTTCTAAGATCCTGTACCTGCATTCTTGATCTTTCCGATGTTATCCATCTGGAATCAGAAGATTTTGTGGCTAATTTGCCGTCAATACTTGAAGCGATTTTACAGCAAATAAAAGGAGTTCCTGTTTTGATTTGTTTAAAAAAAACTTCATTCTGTTGTTCTATTTTATTCTTTAGAAGTCCACTTTTTATTTTTATTCCTGCTTTTTTTAAAAATTCTATTCCTCTGCCATTAACTTTTGGGTTGGGGTCAATACATCCAATGATTATTTTTTTGAATTTATGCTTTACAATCTCATTAACACAGGGAGGTGTTTTTCCCAGGAAAGTGCACGGTTCAAGTGTTACGTACATTGTAGAGCTTTCCAGGGATTGGCTGGAATTATTTATTGCCTCTATTTCAGCATGATGAAGCCCTGCTTGTCTGTGGTAGCCTGATGATAAGATCTTTCCATTTTTTACAATAATTGCTCCAACCATTGGATTGGGGTTAGTATCTCCTCTTCCTCTCTCGGCAAGCTTTATGGCAAGCTCCATATATTTTCTGTCTTCTTTGGTAAAATTATGGTTATCTTTTATATTACTCATTTTTTACATATATTTTGCTAAATAAAAAGCCACGGAGAAAATCCATGGCTCAGGTAACAAAATAAGTCAAAAATTTTCTCCTATCCAGACTGTAACTGTCGGTCTTAGAATTTCACTAAGTCAGCCTGCTTTATCAGGCAGGGTTGCGGACTTTAACCGCCGGTAGGGAATTTCATCCATCCTCGAAAATTTATTAGAATTTATAAGTTTTCAAAAAATCTAAAAAATATATATAGAATATACTAAAATTGGATTAAAATGCCAAGTCTTTTCTAAAAAAATTATCAATTCAGACATTGTGGTACAATAATTACAATCTAGCCGGTAAACTTAACTAATATTTTCTAAATGACATCACATTAAAAATTACAAAGGAAGTTTATGGAGAGAAAGCAACTAAGTAAAACAAAGAAGGAAGTTATTAAAATTTATAAAAATTCTAAAATGGTGTTTACTGAAAAAGAATTTGAGACCATGGAGTTAACCGATTTTGGACTCGGTGATTTTTATAATATAGGATTGAGCTTAGTAATATATGTTAATACCAAAAGGGTTTGTGCAAAAGAAATGGCTCTACTGCCTAATCAAATATGTCCCCAACACAAACATCCACCTATAGGTAATTCTCTAGGGAAAGAAGAAACTTTCAGGTGCAGATGGGGTGAAGTATATCTATACATTTCTGGTCCGGAAACTAAAAATATTAAAGCAAAAATTCCAAAAAGATATAAAGATAGGTTTACTGTTTTTCATGAAATTATATTAAAGCCAGGTGAGCAGTATACATTAGAAACAAATACGTGGCACTGGTTTCAAGGAGGAGAACAAGGAGCGGTGTTATCTGAATTTTCAACATATAGCTATGATGAAGGAGATATTTTTTATGATAAGAAAATAAAAAGAATAGCAGTGGATAATTAAGATGATTTTAATTTGAAAAGAAGTATATGAGATTATTAGTACATTTTAATATATTTTATTTGATAAAAGAAAAATATTAAGCAAAGAGTATTTTTAGAAAATGAAAAAGCTAGTTTTATTTGGAGCCGGTAAAATCGGACGATCATTTGTTGGACAATTGTTTAGTCGATCTGGTTATGAAGTAGTTTTTGTAGATATTTTAAAGCCAGTAATTGAGGCGCTAAATAAAAGGGGAATTTACAATGTTATTATAAAAGGCGATAAGGAAGATGTTGTTGCAACTTCGGTTGGTAACGATGCTTTGCCTCATATTATTCCTTTAATAGCACAAGGATTAATTAAAAGATATAGTAAAGATAAAAATCTTCCTCTTGATATAATAATAGCAGAGAACATGAGAGATGCAGCGGAATATTTTGAAAAAGAGATAGTTAAAATTGTTGGAAATGATTATCCTTTTAAAAAATTAGTTGGGCTTGTAGAAACTAGTATTGGTAAAATGGTGCCAATAATGTCAAAAAAAGACATGGATGAAGATATATTGCAGATTTTTGCTGAATCATATAATAATCTAATCTTAGATAAAAAAGCTTTTAAAAATCCAATACCCAATGTTAAAGGTCTTTCTCCAAAAGATAACATGAAGGCATGGGTTGACAGAAAGTCATTTATTCATAATCTTGGCCATGCTGCGAGTTCGTATCTGGGATATTTATATGATAAAAAATTTGTTTATTTATACGAGGCATTGGCTGTAAAAGAATTATACAGTCAAACTAAAGAAACAATGATGCAAGCATCAGAGATATTAATGAAAGAATATCCTGGCGAGTTTACAAAGAAAGATTTGGAAGACCATATTGATGATTTATTAAAACGATTTATGAACAAGGCTTTAGGCGATACAATTTATAGAGTAGGAAGAGACCTGTTAAGAAAATTAGGACCAGAGGATAGATTGGTTGGAACCATAAAAAAGGGGTTAAAGCACAATATGAATGTGGATAAAATTCTTTATGCTTTGGTTTGCGGTTTTTATTTTAGAGCTACCGATAAATCAGGTGCTATGTTTGATAGAGATATTGAATTCGTTTCAAAATATTTTAATAATGGCATAGAGTATATACTGGTAAATGTATGTGGATTTGATAAGGGTAAGCATAAAGACATAATTGCAAGATGCAAAAAATATTCAGAGGAAATTAAAGCATTATATAAAATATAAGGGAAGAAATATGAGCAAACTAGAAAAATCAGTAAAAGAAAATAAATTTTTTTAAAGAGAATTTAAAATGAATAATTTTAAAGGAGAAAAGCTATGCCAATAATAAGAAACGGAGAAAAAGCAAGAGAAATAATTGATAAAGTAAAAAAAACTGGAAATAGTTTACCATGTTTTTGCACAGAAAATATTATGACAACAGAAGCAATTTTTATGGGAGCTAAGAAATTTAAAGAAGCGCAAAATATAAAAGGACAATTACCGCTTATTATTGCTTTTACAGCAAGTTATGAGCAGAGACAGCAGCTAAAAAATTACTCTGGATTAAGTGATTTTAAAGAAGGATTATTAGCAGTAAGAGATGATATCGAAAGAATTGCAAGAGACGAAGGTAAATTTAACGATATAGATGTTATTGTGCATTTAGATCATGCTCAACCAGGCGATGATGATTGGATATTTAAGGAAAATAAAGATTTTATATCTTCCATCATGTATGATTGCAGTTGCTATAGTCTTAATGACAATATTAAAATGGTAAAGGATTTTGTTAAAAAACATAAAAAAGATTTTGTTATAGAAGGTTGTGTTGATGAAATATATAATTATGTCGTAAGTAATGAGAAGCTCGAAGTAAAAGATATTATTACTGAAGTAGATGATGTAGAGAGTTATTTTAAAGAGACTGGAGTTGATTTAGTAGTTGCTAACTTAGGGACAGAACATAGGAGAACAAAAAGTGCTTTAAAGAGGTATTGGAGAGATGCAGCTCAAAAAATTAGAGATAAGATAGGAAGGCAATTAGTAATTCATGGAACATCGAGTTTAAGTTGTACCGAGTCTAAAAATTTGCCACAGGATGGAATTGTTAAGGTTAATATCTGGACAATATTAGAAGTAAATCCGGCCAGAATTATGGCTGGTGAAATAATAAAAAATATAGATAAAATATTATTAAAAGAAAGTATAGAAAAATTAGTTAATGAAGGATTTTTAGATAAAAAAGTTTTAAATAAAGGCGGGGAACCTTCGTTGGATTTTTTAACAGAAAAATACAGAAGAGATGATATTCTTATTCCAGCCATCGTTAAGCAAGTTAAAAATTATTATGAGAATTTTTATATTAATTACTGATGGAGGACAAAATGGTTAATTTATTCAATCAGTCAATGAATAAAAAAGAAATTCGAAAACTTTACTTTATCCAATTTTATACTATTATTTAGATATTTGATTTTATTACAAAAAGTTATTTATTATAAAATAACCTGATTTATGAGCCTTCTAGGTATTGATATTGGAACAACAGGAGTTAAAGCAATTGTATTCAACGAAGAAGGTAAGGCATTGGCAAGTGCCTATCAGAAATATGAGCTGATTTATCCTAAACCTCACTTTGTAGAATTTGATACAATTCCTATGTGGAATAAAATCTTTGATGTAATAAGAGAGATAAACTCTTATCATATGGTTAAGAAAGACCCGGTAACTGCTCTTTCAGCGTCAACTGTTGGAGAAAGTTTTACTCCAATTGATGAAGATGGGAATATAATCTACAATACAATTTATTCAACTGATTCAAGAAGTGAAGCTGAACTTGAGTTTATTTTTACAAAAATCCCTGCAAAAGAGCTTTACTTTATTACAGGTCTTCCTCCTCAGACAATTTGTGCATTAAATAAAATATTATGGTTAAAAAATAATCTACCTGAAATCTATAAGAGAACCAAGAGGATTTTATTTACCGAGGATCTGCTCCAGCATAAACTTGGAATTACTGATACAAAAATAAATTATTCACTTTCATCAACATCTTTGTTTTTTGATATAAGAAAAAAAATTTGGTCAGATAGAATTTTAAATACTTTTGATATAGATAAAGATTTATTTTCAGCACCATCACCTTCCGGAATTATAGTTGGTACTGTGAGAGATGATATAGCTAAAGATCTAGGATTCAAAAATAATGTTCTTGTTGTTACAGGGGGTCATGACCAGCAGTGTGCCGCACTTGGAGTAGGTTCTATTAAAGGAGGACTAGCTGCTGATGGAATGGGTACTGTTGAATGTGTTACAACAACACTTGATGAGCTGATAATAAGTGATTCGATGTATGAAAATGATTTTTCTACAAGAGCCCATGTAGTTCCCAATAAGTTTGTAACAATTGCATATAATTTGACTTCAGGAAGTCTGGTCAAATGGTTTGTTGACATTTTTGCAGATAAGGAAAAGGAGCTGGCTGAAAAAGAGCAGGTTGGTGTAATAAAATATTTTTATAAAAATTTTGATTTTAATCCTTCAGGATTATTTGTGCTTCCCTATTTTTCGTCATCAGGAACCCCTTATCATGACCCTATTCCTAAGGGTACAATTACGGGTTTAAATTTGACTACCAAAAAGGAAGATATCTTTAAAGCAATAATAGAAGGTCTAATTTATGAGATAGCATTCAATGTTGAGCTTGCTGAAAAGTCAGGAGTAAAAATTACAGAACTTAGAGCAGTAGGTGGTGGGGCTAAATCAGATAAAGAGCTTGCACTTAAGTCATCAATTTTGGGGAAGCCTATAAAGAAGATGCAAATAACTGAGGCTGGATGTCTTGCCACAATGATGCTTGCGGGTAGTGCAACAGATAAATTTACACTTGAGCAGGCGATTTCAAGTTTTATAAAAGTGGAGAGAGAATTTTACCCTGATGAGAAAATAAGAGAAAAATATTTAGATAGGTTTGTGAAATATAAGAAAATTTACAACCTTATAAGTCAGGTTTATTGATTTTTAAGTTTAATTTGAGTCCTCTCCAGTTCTATAGTTTGAGTTTTTAACTTTGGCGACTCAAATAACTATTTATGTTGTTTAGAGAGTTCTTTAATTTTTTTATCAACTTTGAATGTTCTGTTATCAAGTATTACGCAGCTTTTCCTCGGTTAAAATTTTAATTCTCTCATCTATGGTAATAACTGAATGAATGTGAAATATTTTATCTTTTGCCACTTTAGACTTAGCATACCTTTCTTTCTATATATTTAAAGAATCATTTTTCTTAAAATATAGAGGATAGGGTATTATAATTTAATCAGTTTAATTTACATTAACACGATAGACATCGATACTTTTTTGTTTACATTTTTAATGGTGTAATCAGCAATGAGCAATTGGTTATATTTACAATAGGGCTTTTTTTTAATATACTTCTTTAAATTAGATAACTTTGGAATAAACTGTAAATTGACTTAAATTTTTATGTTATAATCCATATTGTAATTAAAGACGAGATTAAGGAAAGCTTTGGTAAGTGAAAATAGCGGGATAAAAATTTGTGCCTCTATTCTAAATAGTAATTTTATAAATCTGGCCAGTGAAATTGAAAAAGTTGAAAAGGCCGGAGTGGATATGCTCCATATAGACGTTATGGATGGAAACTTTGTTCCAAACATAACTATTGGTCCACCCATTATAGAATGCTTGAGAAAAAATACCAGACTTTTTTTGGATGTGCATCTTATGATTAAAAAGCCTGATAGACTTCTTGACAGTTTTATCGAAAGTGGAGCAGATCTGATAAATGTTCATGCTGAAGAATGCCCTCATCTGGACCGGACATTGAACTATATAAAACAGGCGGGTAAGAAAGCTGCAGTTGCGTTAAATCCTTCAACATCTTTATGCTTAATAGAGAACGTCCTGGGACTTGTTGATATGGTATTGATTATGACGGTCAATCCTGGATTTGGGGGTCAGGAATTTATATATGATATGGTTTATAAAATTAGAAAGTTAAAGGCAATGATTGAAGATTACAGAAGATATTCCTCTAATGTAAAAAAATGTGTTGACATTCAAGTGGATGGAGGGATTAATATCGATACAGCCCCGATTGTTGCCAGAGCAGGGGGCGATGTATTGGTAATGGGTACTGCTATTTACCAGTCAGATAATCCTGCAGAATATATAAAGAAAGTAAGAGATAAAATATTAATGGTAAAAACAGTCTAGTTAACTGCTTTCTTCTAATATAATAATAATATAAAAATATATATGAAGGTGATATCAATAAAAAAATAGCTCTCTCTTTTTTGATAGGACTATTTTTTTATAATGTAAATTAGTTTAGATAAATTAATCAGCTGATATTGCTTCGGTTGGACAACTCTCTACTGCTTCTTCAATACACTCTTCATCACTTTCTTCATAATCATTCTTGATAACTTCTGCTATATCTTCATCCTCATTTAATTTAAAAATATCCGGACATGTTTCTTCGCATAAACCGCAACCGGTGCAGAGTTCTTTATCTATTTTTACTTCCATTGAGTTCCTTTCCACTTTTTAATTTATAAATCTTATTTATTCTTCAGCAATATTGTTATGTAATATACAAAATTTTTTTTTCTATTTCAACAAAAAAATTTTTTATTTCTCTATAGAAATATCAGTTAGAAACAGAGGATTTATTGACTATTAAAAATAGGATTGCTATTATTTCCTGGTTAATCAATTGGTATAATTTTTCTAAAGTTTAGAAGACTGGTAGAAATTATTTAATGGAAATTCTTATAAAAAATATATTGCCTGGAGAGTTTTACAGGAGAGATACCTTGGAAGTTGCCAGAGATTTACTTGGTAAAGCACTGGTGAAATTCAAAGGACCAGAAATGGTTGGGGGAATAATTCTGGAAACAGAAGCTTATTATGGCCAGGATGATCCTGCAAGTCATGCTTATGGTGGAAAGACGCCCAGAAGCGAGATAATGTTTGGAAAGCCAGGCATTGCCTATGTCTATATGTGTTATGGGATGTATTATCTATTAAATGTTGTAACCGAAAATGAAGGAAAACCAGGCGCAGTATTAATAAGAGCTCTAAAACCTCTCTGGGGAATTGATATTATGAAAAGAAGAAGAAATGCTAATCTGGAGGACAGGCTTACAGACGGACCGGGTAAATTAACCATAGCGCTGGGTATAGATATAAAAGATAATGGTGCTGACATTGTAAAAGGGGAAAACAGATTATATATATCTGACTATAAGACTGGAGGCAATAGTCTTAAAATAATAGCGACAGAAAGAATAGGCGTAAAAAAAGGGGAAGACAGGCCACTTAGATTTTTGATTCAAAATAAATAAGTATAATTTTTTAAAATATATTAAATAATATGTGCTTGGATTGTAGAAATACTTTGAATATAATTGGTTTAAAGAATTATTAACGAGTTTTTAAGGGATGGAGTAAATTTTATTGGAGTTATAAATATGGAAGATTTTAAAAAATTAAACAGGTTACCGTATATTACTAAAAGGATGTATATAATTAAGAACATATGTGAATTAAAAAAGGTTGATTTAGAATATTTATTTGGCCTTTTTAATTTATACAACAAGAAGAATAGTGGGAAATGGTTCTGGCAGAAAGCAACCTTTACCGGAATGCTTAAAGATGCTTATGACAATTTTAATGCGGCTGTAGATGAAACTGTAAAGGATTTAAAGCAAGCTGATGAGAAAAAAACAAAAGAGCAGATAAAATCTGCTTCTAAAATGTTCGATAAACTCATAGTTGGTTTGGAAATGAACTGCAATGTTAACCGGGAAAATGATTTTAATAATGTTAAAGGGTTTTTAGATAAAAATTTAAAAGGATTAATTAATGACAGTTTGAAAAGAATAGAATAATTTTTTATTCAGAGATTGGGTATTTCTCTCTGTATTTTTGGCCTTCCTCGTAGGTTACTTCACCATAATAAGGTAAAATATCCGCATTGCTTAATTCTGAAGCAGCCTCGTATGTACCAGCGTTGATCTTTATTTCATCAGAGGTGGAGTTTTTTTCAACTTTTATTATTTTATATTCAGGCCCCTTTAGATATACAGTTAAATCAAATTCGGTGTTGTTTTCAATTATTAATATGCTCTTTTCGGGACCCCAGAATTTACGCTCGGGAACAGCTGGCGAAAGCGAGTTATAAGTTGAAGAGGCTATCAGTTTTAATTTTGAATCAATTAGCAAGGGATTAATTTCTTCCTCTAGTTCCGGATTATATTCAACTATTATTTCATAAAGAAACAATGCTTTTTTATAACTACCGGAATTATATTTATCTCTGGCAATACTTTTAAGGGTATTGGGTGGTATACTGTGGAATACATTCCTCTTTTTATAATCTGGTATTTTGTTGTAGCTATTGTTTTGAACTTCAAGGTCCAGAGTTTTTAGAAATTCTTCAACGCTTTCTACATATTTAAGATTACTTGCAAGTTCTGTTGCCTTATCAATGTAGGTATTAAATAAGATGTAACTGGCGTCATCGAAATATTCACTATCATTATAGTTATTAATTATATTCTCAAGTACTTCTATGGATTTTTCCCAGTCTTTGGTTTTATTAAAATTCAATGCTGCATTATATAAATATTCAGGGATCTTATAAATGGCAATAAAGGCTTCATTTGTATCAGGAAAGTTACTTTTAATTTCTTCAAGCACTTCAACTGCATTTAAATAACTTTCGGCAGATTCGCTATATTTTTCATTGTTGTAATAATACTGGGCTAATTTTGAGTAACAATCTTCTAATTTATTTTTTATTTCAAGATCGTCGTTACTGAGTATTTCTGAATCTATTGCTTTTTTAAAACTGTCAATTGCTTCTGTGTAGTCGCTGTTATAATAGTAAGCAAATGAAATTTTTTTCAGTGCATTATCTGCCAGTCGGCTGTTAGGGTAGTTTTTTAAAAGTGTTTCATAATAATTTATTGATTGGGAATAGTCTTTATTATCAAAGCTTTTTTCTGCTTTATTTTTCAGAGCAAATGGACCCAAAAAATTTAATAGTATTAGCCCTGTAAGAGACAGTGTAAAGAATACGACGAATAAAGAACTTCCTCTGGTTCTCCTTGTAAAATTAAATATCGTAAGTATAAGGCTTATTATGATTGCCGGTATACAGACAAATGGTAACATATCCCAGAACTTTCCTTTGTCCATATAAAAGAGGTAACCCATACCTATAGTGATTAATATAAATAGAATCATAAAGAAAATTGAACCAGGACCAATTCTATGTTTTCTTCTATATGCATACATAGTTTTAGACTTTTAGTAATGAATTTTAAAATATTAGCATAAAAATTGATTATTAAAAATAAAGATTATAATACATAAAATA
>JABUBM010000375.1_pt1 | contig 10854 bp, 12 predicted proteins | sample 7240321 | NCBI WGS metagenome assembly JABUBM01 (sample SAMN07256344, study PRJNA390944) | subsurface metagenome | isolation source: Methane hydrate marine sediment | place: Pacific Ocean: Eastern North Pacific, ODP site 1244 | collected 2002
ATTGATATCACTTGTGGACTTTGTGATAAAAAAACATGGATTAAAATTCCACATGGTAAAACAAATTTAAAAGGATACTGTTCCTATTGTGGGGCAGTAAATAACTTTGCGTCTAATTTCCAGTTTTTATTATTTGGTAAAAAAAATATAGACTTATTTTCAAATAAGAAATTTAAAATAGATCCTCATTGGGTAACTGATAATCTCTAATCTAAAAAAATTTTTCTTTATAATAACATAAAATTACTGGATTCCTTTTTCTTTTTTAAATAATAATACATAAAATTTTTAATCTTTTCTTTCAAATTCCTTTCATCTGAAACCTTTTTATTCATATAATCAGCTCCTTATAATATTTTATTTAAGTATTTTTATCGTTATAAATTTCAATTTAATTTATTTTAAGTCTTTCTACAATTATTCTTAAATAAAAACAACCTATTGACGATTTGAATAATCTGAAATAATGTTAGAGATAAGCTGTAAAATGCTTCTAATCATAGGTTAGGAATGAGAAAAAATTATTGTATTATGAACAATTTAAAATCCATCGAAAAATTGGCTGAAGTCTATAAATCTCAAAACAATGCTAAAGATTATAATCTTTCTGTTTAATATTTTCTTATGAATAAAATAACTAAGAATCTTCCACTATTCCTACTTCCTTTATAAACCATAAAATTAATATTAAATTTCATATTAAGAATTATAACGTTAATTATTACATTAAGTAATTAAGTAATAATTTAGAGTAAAAATGAGCTTAACTACAAGACCTGCCAACTTTCGGGAAAAATTATTCTTTCGCAAACTTCGAAGTCAAGTCGATGGAAACGCGAAAGTAGAACAAGGATTAACTCAAATAAGGGGAATTGGAAGACGATTCGCTCAAGCAATAATTGTGGTTGCAGGTATAAACCCTGACATGAGAATTGGCGCCCTCCCTGAAAAGGATTTAAACAGAATTGAAGAAATCATTATAGATCCGATTACAAATGGTATCCCCGCGTGGATGGTTAATCGTAAAAAAGACTTAGTTACCGGAGAGAATTTACACATCTATGGAAATAGGCTAGAATTGTCAGTAAGACGCGACATAGATAGAATGAAGCGGATTAGAAGCTATAAAGGAGTACGACACCACCAAGGACTAAAAGTAAGAGGTCAAAAAACTAAAAGCACGGGACGACACGGACTAGTAGTCGGCGTATTGAGAAGAAGATTTAAAGGTACTAAAAGGGATTAAAAGGTGACAAAAAATCGGAGATCCACGACGTTTAAAAAAAAAATTTAAAAAACCAAAACATCCATTTCAAAAAGAAAGGTTGGCTGAAGAACTTGAATTTCTAGGAAAATACGGGCTTAGAAATAAACGAGAGTTCTGGAAAATGCGTACCATGCTGGGTAATTGGAGAAGTATAGCAAGAAAATCAAGATCATTATCAACAGAAAGAGCAGCAGAGGTTCAAGAAACGCTAAGTAAGAAGTTAATCAGGCTCGGCGTAGTAGGTCCAGAAGCAAGATTCGAAGATGTGTTATCGCTCACTGTAGAGGACTTATTAAAAAGACGACTACAAACCATGGTCTTTGAAAAAGGGTTTGCGAAAACAATCTATCAAGCAAGACAATTTATTGTTCACGGCCACATTCAAGTACTAGGCAAGAAAATAGACGCCCCTTCTTACATAGTAAAAATAGAAGAAGAAGATTTCATAGGATACGCTCCCAGTAGCCCTCTAACAACAGTTAAAGAAAAGAGTTAGTAATTCTAAGGAATATTAGATATTTAATTCAATAAAAAATTTTTTAATTATCCTATCAAATTTCCTCATTTTATCTATCATAATTCGCTGAAGATATTAGGATAACTAGTTAAAATTATAATAAACTTCAAATTTTAGAAATAATTAGTCCTTTATAATAAAATAAAATATTAAAATGGTGGTTTTAAAATTAGTAAACGCGAAGAAGTTAAGTGGGCAATTGTTCACATCTTTAGTAGCTACAACAACACGATAGTAACAGCTACCGACCTTAGCGGCGGTGAAACGTTCGCAAAATGTAGCGGCGGTATGGTGGTTAAAGCCGACCGAGACGAATCGAATCCATACGCGGCCATGCAGTGCGGCTTCCGTGTGGCTAACGATCTTAGAGATAAAGGCGTTTTGGGCGTTCACATCAAAGTAAGAGCGCCCGGCGGGAACAAAAGCCAAACTCCCGGACCTGGTGCCCAAGCGTGTATCCGTGCACTGGCACGTTCCGGATTAAGAGTTGGAAGGATTGAAGAAGTCACCCCAAAGTCTCATGATCACTGCCGTCGTAAATTTTTAGAGATTTCCCTCTAAAAACGGCTCAGGCGGTCACAGGGGGCGCAGGGTCTGATTTAAAGCCTTTATTAGGCGATCTGGCAGAGCTATTTATCGAAAATCCCTTTCTTTCTGCTTAGATATTTCTTTTCAAATCTTTCTTTCATTTCATAGTACATATTGATGTAATCGTTTTGCCATCTACTTTCAGCACTACCATGTGAGGGATACCAGATAAGATCGTTATCATGACATTCAACACAATACCATTCGTCGTGAAATCCAATATATATCATATCTTTATCTTGGCTAGAGCATCTAGCACACTCACAAATAGATCTTCTTTTCAGACTAGAGAGTTTATGTCTCGTTCCTTCTAAGTAGTATAATTCTGCTAGTTCTTCGGGTGGGAGGTCAAGGGGTGGCGGATATAAACTAGCATAGTGCCCTAAAATCCAGAATTCATCCCATACAGCTCGAATTAAGATTTGTCTTAAGTTGTTTCTAATTTTTCGGAGCCGTTCATTTCGGATGACGATTTTTCGTTCGTCTTTCATTGTTATGGTAAAGGTATGGAAAAAAGAATATTTAAATAATGATGAAAAAAAAAAATTAGGATTTATATTGAATAAATCCAGATGTAACTAAATTTGGAGTACCGCAGAAGAGTTTTGTTATGATGTGAGAGTTTAGGATGGGTGCTGGTCGGTGTTTGTTGATCCATTCGAGCATGAGATTTTTGATATCTTGTTCAATGTTGTCTTTGGGAATGTTACTGAAGAACCTTTCAAAGATATAGTTATTTCCGTTATCGTCAGTGAAATATTCGTTGATAAAGTTCACGATTCCATTCTGAATTAAGAAAGTTCGTCTCTGTAGATAATGTTGCCATTTATCTCTCCAGTCAATAATGTTTTTCTTGTAATATTGAGGGCAATCAAAAGTTAAGTTGATTCTTCTTCGAATTAAATCAAGAACTAAGTTTGATTTTCCTTCAAGATTATAATGATTCGTATGCATAACAAGAGCTAATCTGTTGACATCGATGGACATCTTATCGTTTACAAATATATGATGTCTTTCGTAAGTAAATGAATCCATTCTATGAGTTTTTTTAAAAGATTCAGATTTGATCGGTTCTAAGGTTAAAATATCAAGACCAAGATCCCGAATAATTAGTGTAATTATATGAAATTTTATAGTGCTGATGGTGTACCAACTTGGATGATAAACTCTAGGTAGAATAAGATACAGATTTCGTATATTTATATAGTCCCAAACTTCTTTGAAAATTTTAGAATATGAGCTGTAAGGTACTAATTTAACTAATTCTTTAAGCATGTTCATAAGACCTATCCAAGAATAGACTTTACCTCTATCAGGTTGTCCAAATCTATTAATCCTTCCAAAAGTCTGATATTTCAATAGTTTTCGTGCATTCTTTAGGAGAATTGGCTTTTTCTTTGCTTTAGACATTTCAAACCAAATAGATAATGTTAATTCATATTCGGGTTTAAAATATCTTGTTCCTTTGTTATGTGAATCGCCAATATATTTAACATCAAACGGATTTGCAAAAATGAATTCTTCAATGAAATTTTCTACCTCAAATCTAATTATCTGTAAAGTATCCACATCTACAGTAATTATATCTGTAAAAAAATTAGCAAATTCTTCAGTAGTTACAGTTCTTATTTTGTATATGAAATTAAAGAGAGTTGATAATTCAAGTTTTCTATATTTATAATTACCCTTAAGATGAGAATCCTTCAATGCTCTTGCTCTCTCAAAGAATAGTCTTGAAATGTCTGTGTCAAAAACTCTAGCGTTAGGAAAATGGTTTTTTATAATTCCTTTTATGTTATTAAAGAATCCCCTTTTGATAGACTTTTGTTGAGAAGATGAAATTGAAAGCGATTGTTTATCCGTAGAGAAGCTAAAAGTATAGAGAGTGTTAAATTTATTCTGGATCGCTTCGTAGGATTTACTAAGTTTACTCATATACTTGTTTGCTAGTCGGTTATAGAGATCGTCAAAAGTTTCTTTTTTAGGGAAATGTCCTTGATTCATTGAATACTTTTTTTCCTTGATCCAATTGTATTTAAAACCAAGTTTTCTTGAGAGTTCTGCGTACGAGGGAGAATCTAGGATGCGTTCTTTAAACAAAAGTTCTTTTAAATAATCTACAAGGTTTGTATATGCGTGTCTAATTTTTGTGAGTTGTTCCACTTTTTTTTTGTCATTATCTAAATTATTCATTTTTTTTTTCCAACCTTTTGGTTTTTATCAGTAGCATTATCGCGCATACTGATTTTTAAGATTGCAATTACGCGCAGTCTTATGAAACTAGTATTATAGTTAAGTATATATATTTATTCTCCAATTAAGACGAAAAACGAAGTTTAAAATAAGGTAAACTAGTTTAGATTTCTCTAAACTTAACTTTCGAGTGTAATGGAAAACAGACTCTCACTATTTCAGTGTAGTTTAAAAACATTTTTAGGACAATCAAGTATTTCTTAAAGGTATGATTAATTAAAATTTTCAAGAATTGATTTTTGAGAATAAAATTTATCCGGCATTAATTCAAAAATTCTCTCTCTATTAGATTTTCTTTTAGAAGAGTAAATCTATCTTGAATAAAAAAAAAGGAATTTAATAGTTTTTTAAAACTATTTTAGAGATAAGAAGCCTTATGTCGATATTGCCACAAGTGCAGGAAAGATACTTTAATCCATCATTATCAACATCATTATGGAATGGGTCATCTTCCTTAAGCTTTTCTAAACTTTGGAGCTTTTTGCACCTATTGCAATCGACGTAGTAAAAACCACTCTTCATTTTTTTCACCAAGATAGAAATACATTACTTGGTTTAACTTCATCAATTTAAAGAGCCCATAAAACAGAAAAAGGAATTTAATTCTTTCAGATGGTTTATGATTTATCATTTTGTTTTTTTTAGAGGTTATTAATGAAATCATTAAATTTCTGTAAATCTTTACCATCAATTTTCAGTTTTCTATTGAAGACATAGAAGAAATAATTTTAGACTGTACGAAATTTATGTATTTAGTAGAATGTGAAAGGAAAAAAAAAAAAAAAAGGTATCCATACGGACCAGATATAGCTTTCTTATTATGATAAAATATTTTAAAATTAACCTAATTTATTAAATCTATTATATATCTTTTCTGTTTAACTATTCATTGAAAAAAATGGAGTTTTAAAAACTTTTAAACCGATAAATAGTGTGCTAACAAACGAGGAGATGAAGAAGTTCTACCCTCAACTGAGCTCAAGGATATTGTTGTTCTTAAGACAACAGCGCTATCGTCAGGGAGAGATACTTACTGAGGACATCATTAAAAAATTTAATAAATCCAAGAGCGAAATTTCTCAAGTGCTTTCTTTCTTAACGAAAAAACAGTATATTGGAAGGGAATACGTAAATAATCTTAATAATCAAGGCTCACGACATAGAGTTTTTCTAAATGAGAGGGGATTAGAGGTTGCAGAAGCCATTCTTTCGGAAGGGTTAGATCCTATCGAAAAAAAAGCGATTGAAGCTTCGAGTAAAAAAAAAAGGAAAATCCGGAGTAAATAATTGTACTAAAGATGTTGAAAGGAAATACTTCTTGAATATCGGCATCTTTTAAAAAGGATTTGAAGATATAAAATTCAGATTTACTTTGTTTTTTTAACACAATAATCTCTGTCTCTATTTACTTATTAATAACATGAATTTAAATTAATACATAATTGTATAAATAGTAAAACTGATTTGTAGAAGTTAATATGGCAAAAATAGAAAATAATGAAATAATATATGTGATTATTGGAGCTTTCCTCTCTGCTTTATTTACTTGGATGTTTAGTACTTTGACGGAATCACTTAATCCATTAATTATTCTCTACACCATTATTTCAGCTTTAGCAACTTTAATCCTATTTCTTGGAATTGAGAAGCTTTTAGTCTTTCTTTATAAGAAAGGAATTTTCTGGTTAGAAATTAATAAATACAATAAAAAAATTAACCAAGTAGCTGAAAGATTTAAAAAAATATTGTTAACGAAGGAAATATTTATTGTTAACACAAGAGAGCTAGGAAAATATATAGATCCGAAAATCCAATTCTATAAACCTTCAAATGCTTCAATTGGTTTCTTCAATCCTGGAGCTTTAAAAAAGTCAACCATAGAAGTGATTAATAAATTAATAAACATTGGATTTCTTATATATGTCGAGAGCGCTGATTTACTTTTATTAAAAGAAAAAATGAAATGTGTTAAATGTAATGGAGAAATCATGTTTCAAGACAAAATAGATTTTATTGATGTTAAATGTAAGGATTGTGCTGAGGAATATAGAATAAGACATGATGGATTGTGGCATGTTGAAAAGAATAAGGGTATCAGCCTTTATATTGGAATTAAACATTTAAATAAAATAAGGTACTAAAAAATAATAATTTAGATTCCGTTTTATAATAATCTTTGTAAAAACTCAATTTCTGTAAGAATTAAATCAATCTTCTTTAGAAATATACGAGCAAAAATTTGGAAAATTGAATCAAAATTTAATACATTCAAGTCTAAAATTAATTTTGGACTTCGGGAATTAAAATTTAACTCTATAATTTATTAAAAACGATCTAATGGTTTAACTTTCCCTCTAGCCACATCCCACATTTTTTTTACATCAGAATCAGTCCAATTTTTACATCTTTCATCTCTATAGTATTTTATCATCTTCAACCATTTAGCTTTTACATCAAATCTACAACAAAATAATAAAGTGTAATAAAAACCACTTTCTGACGCAATCTTTAACTTTTCAATATTTTTTAACCCAATTTTATTTAATTGGTTATTTAAATAAATAAAAGTGTTCATGTCCGCTATACCCTCTCTCATTTGCACTCCTATTTTTTCAATTTGATAGCCCGCTAAAGAAAGTGCACTCGGATTGTTTGTGCATAAAATTAAAAAGTATTTTTTGCGCTCTGGTTGTTTTGGCTTTAATTTCCTGTTTCTAGGAACACCTAAAATAACGGTTATTTCACGAATATTTATTATCAAGATTTAAAAAAACTACTTTATCTTTTATATTTTTTATTCTTGCAGCTCCAAGTCCTGAAATTTGAGTTGAAATCGATTTAAGCTTTGTATTCAACTGATTAAATTTTCTAATTCAATATATTTAACATTGCCAGAATTAATATCCTCTTTCAAACAATCTACAATTTCATCTTTACTTGTGAAATATAAAACTTGCCATCCAAAATTACAAATTTTTTTGAGCATTTCAATTTGTCTTTGTAATCTTTCTGAATCTGCTTTAATAAAGGGATCATCTAAAATAAAAAATCCAGTTTTATCTTGAAGGATTTGCTCACCCAAAGCAAGTCTAATGGTGAAATACAATTGGTCATAAGTTCCTCCAGATAAATTTTCTATTTCAAATATTTGATCATCCTTACGCAATACTTTAAGTTTTCCAGTTTCCATTTCAAAAATAACACTAGTATACACTCCATTAGTAATTTCTTTAAAATAATCTGCTACATTACTCTTTTTACTTAAGAGTTTCGAAATTTTTTGCTTTTCTTCATTTTTAATTTCAGAAAATATATTTATAATATCGATAATACGATCTTTTTTATTGTAATTTTCATTTAAGAACTCTTTTAATCTCTTTCGTATCTTTTCTAGGTCGTTTGAAGTCGTGCAATGTAGATAATCTTCCTTAGTATCCAAAATAATGTTGATTTTTCTTTCAACTTCTAGTAATTCATTTCTTGTTTCAGTCATTACATTAATTAGAGTATTCAAATCCTCTTCAAGTTGAGCTCTTCTTTCTTTTAAATCATTGATTATTTCCTCTTTATATTTTATACCTATCCCTGTTTCCTTGTATTTTTCTAAATTTTTTAATTCAGAAGTCCAATGATATACAGAGTCATCAAAAGATTTGCCTATATATTCAAATAAATTATTTAATATTGATTGTTTATTGGAAAGGTTAGTTTCATTTTCTTGTTTTATTCTTAATTTTTCTTCATACTCTTGGATAGTTTTAACTAATGATATGTTTTTTATATTTAAAATTTTATTTTCAAATTTTTCAATTTCTGCTTCTATTTCAGGAATTCTTTCGCCTTTAAATTCTGCCACTTTTTCCTCTAATCTTTCTTTTGATTTCCTTAAATTATCTAATCCTGTTTTTTTAATATCATATTCATTTTCAAATTTTTGGACGTTTAAATATACTTCCTTAAAATCTTTACCTGCTAATCCTATTTTAATCAGTTTGAGATTTAATCTTTCAATAAATCCTTCAAGCCAAGCTTTATTTTTTGTATAAAGTAATTTATAAAATAATGACCCTACAGTTAAAAAAGCAAATAAAGAAGCAAGAATGTACCATATCATTAAAGATCTTATTAATCCTCCAACTAAACAGATCCCCAATAAAAAAGAAGATATTATTAGTATATATGTAAAAAATTTACTCCTTTCTGCCTGTCCAGCGATGTCTCCTCTTTTAATTTCATAAGTTTTTAATTCAGGTTTAATATCTTCAACCAATATTTTATTTTCTTTTTCAGGAATTTGAAATTCTAATTCTTGATCTTTAAGTTGATCTTTTAATCCATTCAAATCTTTTTTATATTTATCAAGTTTAGCAATTAATTTTTCTTTATTTTCAAAATCTCTCTTTTGCTCCCTTTCATTATCTCTCCAATTTTCTCGATCCTTTTCATTATAAATTTCTAAAGCTTCAATTTGATTCTTATTCTCTTTTAAAATATTTAATGCTTCGATTCCTTTTTCATAAATTTCTCTTTTTCTAGCATTTTCATAGTTTTCAAGCTCCTTGTCTAAATTTTCCAATTTTTCTTCATAGAATAATAATTGTTCTTCCAATTCATCAAATTGTTCATTTTGAATTTTCTTGTATAATTGTTCAATAATTTGAATGCAACCTTCAGCATTATTTATTCTATCATCAAATTTTTCATCTTTAATATTCCTAAATTTCCCACTTTGAGTTAATTTTCCCAAGTCTCTTAAACTATTTAAGATATTTTCAATATCGTTTACCCTCAAACCTAATAATTTATCGGTAACATTATTGTAGAAATCTTCCTCTCGATATAATGCTAAATCGCTATCTCTAATTATAAAGAGGTTATTAAATTCATTATAAGGCAGCTCAATTAAATTACTTATATTTTTAGGACCTTTTAATTTAATAGATTTACCTTTGTCATCTGAAACAATGATATATCCTTCTGGTTTTTCATCTACACGATTAATATTCTTAAACTGAGGGATATCTTTTCCTGTTAAGATTTTAAGTAGAGCATCAATTGTAAGAGTTTTACCGCTTTCATTTTTCCCATAAAACAAATTAAAATCACTAAGAGAAATTCTCCCTCTTTCTGGTAAAGGGCCATATTCTAAAATTGAAAATTCCTCAATCTTCATTTTTTAACACCCATCATACTTGTAATTGCTAAATTTTTCATGTAATCCTTTATATCATCATTGAAATCACTTAAATCTAATTTTTTCAAGAATTTCTTGAATAATTCATCGTCAAGAATAACACTAATATCCTTAAATTTGTAATCAACTTCTATGCATTTATCAATGACGATCTCATTTATTTGATCAACTAGTTCTCTTTCATTAGTTCGCAAACCCTGCCCATTTATATAACCCCCAACTTCTAAATAAACTTTAGCTTGTGGATGGATATTTATAAAAGAATTTTTAACCATTTCTAATGGATTCAAATCTTCGAATGGATTAAACTTAATGCATATTTGGTCAAAATGGGGTGTATCCAATGGATATTCTCGAGGTGGTTCTCCAACTTCAAATATATTTACTTTTCTGATCCCTAATTCCTTCTTTGTTATTGAAATTTGGGAGCTTGGATATACAAAAAATTTATTCTCATTAATTTGCCAGACTTCGAATCTAGAATGAAAATGTCCTGCTAGTATATAATTAAAATTCAAATCTCTAAAATAAGATAATTTAACTGGCATATATCTTTCTTCACCTTCTTCCCCGAAATCTTTTCTGGAAAAAAAAGCATCAAGTAATTCTCCATGATACATTAAGATATTTGTTTTATCTGGGTTCAATTCATGTTTTATACTATGAAGTTTTTCAAGCACTTGTTTTTTCTCCAATTGGTTCATAAGGAATACCCCATACTGATATATTTTTATAATCAAATGGATCAGTTAACTCGTTTAGAACAGTTACATCTTCTCCATAATAAAGTCCACTTTTATATGCTTCATTATCATGATTTCCTGGTAAAAGTAAAATATTAAAACCGTTATTTGAGAAAATTTGTCTTAGATTAGGTCTTAACTCATCTGCAATATATTCTTTATCGAACAAATCTCCACTAATAACGAAAATATCTATATTTTCTTTTTCTCCAATGTCAAGAAGTTTAACAAGTGTTTTCCATCTTTCATCTTCAAATTCTTTTAAATGAATATCTGAAGTGTGAAGAATTTT
>JABUBM010000376.1_pt1 | contig 10852 bp, 8 predicted proteins | sample 7240321 | NCBI WGS metagenome assembly JABUBM01 (sample SAMN07256344, study PRJNA390944) | subsurface metagenome | isolation source: Methane hydrate marine sediment | place: Pacific Ocean: Eastern North Pacific, ODP site 1244 | collected 2002
AGTCCTATTTTCTGGAAGACTTCTCTTCCGTAGCATCCAAAAGGGACAGTATCCACCCATCTTGGCTCTTTGGAACCCACTCTATAATAGGCATTTCCTCCACCAAATGGATGCGATGAGGCAAGAGCAATGCATTTGCCGACAACAGTATTTTCTCTAGGAATTATTCTAATAATTCCACCCACATTATCAGCATTATGCTCATTCAAGTATTTCACGCATTTTGAAATATAATCCTTTTGGTAAGTAGTATGGGCATCGATTCTCATAATAATCTTGCCCCTGGCATGCTTAATACCCATATTCATCGCCACAGGAGTGATTTTCCTGTGGTTGTCTAACAGTCTTATGAAGGGATAGAGCTGAGTATATCCCTCTGCAATTTCCCTGGTTACATCCTCGCTCATCCCCTCACCGAGCACAATCTCCATTTTCTCCAATGGGTAGTCGTTTTCTAGTATAGACTGCAAACACTTTCCAATATATTTCTCTTCGTTACGCATAGGGATAACTATAGAAACCATCGCTAAATCAGCCCCACTCATTTAAAAACGTCCTTAGATTACATCTTTCATTATTGAGTCTTTAATTCTTTGTATAACTCTATTGTTTTTGTAGCTATACAATCCCAATTGAACTTTGTCTCAGCCAGTTTCCTAGAGAAGTCCCCATATTCCCTAAGTTTTTCCTTATCTAAAAGCATTTCTATGACAGCTTCGGCTAAGGCATCAGCATCGCCTGGGGTAACCAATCTGCCATTCTTTCCATCGCAGACTACCTCATCTAAACCTCCAACATTTGTAGCCACAATTGGCTTTCCCATTGTGCACGCTAAAAGTGCCACCCCACTTTGATCTATCTGCCTATATGGTAACACTACAAGATCAGAAATGGAAAAATAAGCTCTAATATCTTCATCTGGTACATATTCCAATACCATGGTAACTTTATCGCTCAGGCTACATTGATTAATCAATCTGCGATAAGAACTCGCATTAACTGACGGTTTACCAACAATTAGCAGATTAGCATCTTTTATCTGATCAGAAACCTTGGCAAAAGCCCGGATAAGAACGTCTAACCCCTTGTATGGATGTATTCTTCCAAAGAATAAGATATTCCTCTTTTGAGATACTTCATTACCGATGGATAAAGAATTATGCCTGGCACCATCCAAACTCAATAAATAATTAAAATTGCCATGAGGTATAACCTGAATTCTGGAAGAAGCGATACCAAAGTTCCTAATCAAAAGATTCTTACTATATTGGGTATGAGTAATCAACCCATCGAATAGCCCATAAATCTTGCTAAAGATCAATTTATCGCTTGCCTTTCTCTGATGGGGAAATACATTATGGACTGTATAGACCAATTTGTTTACCTGTAATTTCAAAGCGTTAAAAAATAGCCAATCAATTTCAGGCAGTGCAAACCATTGCGCATGAATAATATCTGCTTTTTCATCTTTTGTGTATCTGGTGAAGTGATACATATCAGCAAGATGTTCAACTCCTTTAAGTATTCTAAGAACTGAGCCAGCGCCATATCTGTCAATCAACAGATTACTGTGCTTATAAAAGAACTCTTTCTCTTGATACCTCCTATTCTCCAACTTAAAAGGATGGACACTCTTGCTGGTTATGAGTTTGACCGAACAATCCTTTCCCGCCAAAGCATTACAAAGGCAATAGTTATAAGGCCTGGTGAAACCGGACGGGTCAATCATGAGTACTTTCATTTTATCGATACAATAACTGTACAAAAGTTATCATTCATGTTTAGCTTCTTGCAAGAGGTGCCTTCTGTCTAAAACAACAAATATACCAATTAACAAACCAATATAAACACTGCTTATTTTTCCTATGAATATGGGTGTGGCAATAGCTGTAATCAAAAAACCATAGCAAATAGAGTAAATTGCAGTAGAATAAGCCTTAACAAAAGGATCACTGCTTGCACTCTGCAATAACTTGGCTTTTTTTATTATACTAAAAATCAACATCATAAAAAGAGATAAACCGACTATTCCCACCGTATAGAAAAGGTATAAGTATGCATTGTGGGAATATCTTATGGTCACCAAACCCAGCCCTCCTTCTCTAACCCAACTCCAGGGATTGACTGAATAGAAAGTAAAACCACTGCCAATTCCGTGTCCAAACAGAGGCTTTTCCCAGCTTGCCTGCCACAAGGCCCTCCATTCTGAAAAACGATCCAAAATAGACAATTGAGCTTCCACCTTAAAGAATGACAGAAAGCGAATTTTGAGCCAATCAAATAAATAGACTATAGTTTCTCTTCTAAAGAAGAATCCTCCTACTATGACAACAATAATAGCCACAGATAGATAAGAGGCAACTTTAATTATTCTAGCTCGAAAAGACTCAAGCTTAAAAAGTAAAATTAGAAAAGAAACAGCAAAACCCATCCAGATACTGCGAGTAAAACTCAAAACTAAAAAAAGTAAGAAAAAAAGAGTGAGCAAAATAAAAAGTAATTTCTCTCTCTGTTTCTTGCTGTAAACATAAAAACACATTGCCAGAATAGAGCAAGGAAATCCAAAAAATTCTGCGTAGGAGCCCCTTCTTAGAATCTGAAAATTGTTAATAGCAATTGCCTCAGGAAAGTACTGATAATAATAGACTAACTGCTGAACACCCTTGATTACCCCGATGCCCAAAAAAAGACCAAGTAATATCTTTATCCATTTCTTCTCATCTTTTTTATTAATAGACCACACCAACCAAAAAATCAAAAAGTAACCTATGAAATCTACGTATTCTCTCAGCCACCAAATAATAGATTCTCCTTCCCTGAGACTTAATAGCAAAGAGGCTGCACCCCAAATAAGAAAGAACAGGGTTAGCCAAAGTATGGTTTCCTTCTTGAAAGACAAAAGTAGCTTTTTTTTCTGCAAGAAGGCTCTAAGTAATGCGCCGACAAAGCCAATAAGAAAGAGCACACCCCAAAAAACCTCCAGAGAAGTTATTTCTTCGGAGCTAAATAAGGCAGGAGAAAGAAAGAAACCTATTAGAATTACTATTCCCCACAAAGGTTTGTAGAAAGAGACTAATAAGAAGAGGAAGCCAAAACAAACAAATAGAAATTCTGGGCTGCTCGAGTTAACAGAAAACCATCCGGCCATACTTCCTAGTAAAAGACCCATCAATATAGAAATTATGACGATAGATATTTCATTCTTTCTTCTCTTAGCTTTATTCGATGTTTCTTTGACTAATTCTTCTGACATTCTGCGACTTTACCCCTCCTCCCTCTTATGAAATCCCTCACTCCTATCACTGTCCCTTTTACCACTTGCATTCTTCCAGAAATTGCCCACACTGACATCCTGATAAGACTGGAAAAGATAAAAAAGAAGAGAAAAACTAGCTTGCGCTCTATTCCCTCAATATTTTCGAAAGCAAAAAACAGTCTATTGCGAGTTTTGTAATAAGTATTAACGGAAGAAGCCTCTCCCCCTTTGCTGGGAGCCACTCTATGCCAAATTTTTGCCTCCAAATTAATCCTCATCTGCCAGTGCTTTTTCAAGGCTCGATAACAAAAATCAGTATCCTCCACTGAAAGGAAATAATCTTCGCGCAATAGCCCTACATCCTCTAATAGCTCCTTTCGAATAAGCATCAAACAGCCAGTTATGAAAGTAGCCTCCGCCACTTTTTCTAGTCTCTTAAGATTGATTTCTCTTTCTAATTCTGCCTCGGTCTTCTTATAATATTCATGATAACTCAAAGCCTTGCGCAGGTCCATCCTACCACCACCATACCAGATTCTTTGAGGATTATCATAATAATAGATTCTTCCTCCTATTATTCCCAATTTTTCACCTGTTTCTCCCGTCTGCACCATTCTGGTGAGAAAATCTGGAGCAACCACTGTATCATTGTTCAAAATCAAGAAATAATTGAAATCACCCTTTCTAAGAGCATACCTTATTCCTACGTTGTTTCCTCCTGCAAAACCCAAATTTTCTCTGGTGCAGATAATGGTTAACTTTCGGTTAGGAGGTAATTTATCAAACTCTTTTTCCCTTCTATCACCTCCTTCCTCAGCAAGCTCACGTTCATATTGAATACATCTAACAGGCTTGGAAGTATGATTGAAACTGACAAATTTAGTATCTATTGGCATACTTCCTTCTGCCCATTTTCTTATCATTTCCATAGAATCATCTGTAGAACCGTTATTTACTACTATAATTTCATAACAGGGATAATCAATTTTCTGCAGAGACTCTAAGCATTCTACCGTATCCTGCCACCCGTTCCAGCTAAGAATAATAATAGCTACCTTTGGAAAATTTGTTCCCATCTTACCTTTCGATTATCTTTATATAGACTGGTTTTGTATTTTTTGTTTTTTTTCTCTTAAGCATTCCCCGCTCGTTTAATCCAAAACTTTCGAAGTTCTGCTTTCGTAAATCCGCATATACTCTTTCACTGGCAAGAAAGACTTCATTTTTTGGCTCAATGACTATAACTTCTTTCTTTACCCATCCCTCTATCTTTTTCAAAAAAAGCAAACTATCTTTTGAGTTGCCCAACACTTCCAGAGTTAAAATCAAGGCATCAAAAGATTTTTCTCCAAATTTATTTTTTTCTGCGTCCTCTTTTGATAAATAGTAATGGATAATCTCTTTTTCCCCCAACGTAACCTTTGGAGAAAAAGATTCACTCTTTATTGAGTGGGGCAATAATCGTGATTGACTAAAAAAATCGTTCCTCCAATGTAAAAATAAAATTTTTCCATAATTAGATAACTCTTTTTCAAAAAATGTATTATACTCAGGTATAAAAGGAAATATTTTTCTATAAAGAGGTCTTAAAACTTTCATAAAAGAGGGAATCATTAATCTTGTCCAATCAAGTCTGCCACAGGTCGTGAATATACAAGGAAAATTTTCTCGATGTTTAATCCACACCTTTTTATGCACCTGAAAAAGATCGCTATAATCCAGATTCAGACTAGGAGAATAATGATAAATAAAGGCCGGGATAGCATACGCTTTTAGTCCTCTTTCTCTGACCATCAAACAATAATCTACACCATAAGCATGCCATCCCTCTAATTTCTCATCAAATTTTAACCTATCAAAAACTACTTTCGGAACTATTAGTACACCCTCATCTAAAGTTTGCACCTCTTCCGGTTTAGAAAAGGGCCCGCCCCAAAGCTGACACCTATCCTTCATAAACCCCCGTCTTTTGCCATTATCCATTTTTCCACTACAACCGGCCACTCCTAAAGAGGAAATATTCTCCAACATCTTCTCTACATCTTCCAACCAGAATTTACTATAGAATACTACATCTTGATGTGCAAATAATATATATTTACCTTTTGCCTTTTCTCCTCCGTAATTTAGTGCCTTAGAAGCTGACTTAAATACTCCTCGCCGGTTATCTATCTCAATTAATTCGAATTTGGCACTCTGTTCCTCGAGGCTCTTTAGTAAATAACTATTAAGACTTTTTTCGTTGTTATATACGCATACCACAGAAAACATTTTTTCCTTTTACCTTTAACTCATCTTTAAGTAAAACTTGTATCTTGCCAGACCATAGCACCTTAGAATATAACATAAATAGAGGATAAAAGCAACGACACGAATTCTCGATACTGAATACTCGCTTTGGTTTCATGCCTTGCCTTTCGTCTTTTACGAGCATCGAGCATCCAGGATCGAGTATCTAGAACTATCATTTTTTCACAATCTGCTTTTTAAATTGGGCTATCTCTTTAAATGTTACCCCTCTCAGGAGCAGGATGAAAGAAAAATAGATAATAACCCCTATCGATATTGACAAAAAGAGATTGTGTTCTCGAAAATAATATACAGCAAAACCCATTAGCATAGCAGCAACAAAAGGTTTTAAGAGATGCTTTAGCATCTTCATCTTATTGACTATTTGCAGATAGTAAAACAGATATCCCGAGAATACAAGTTCACTGATGACTGTGGCCCCAGCCGCTCCCTTTAAACTAAAGCGAGGAATTAGAAGTAAGTTTAAGACAATATTGGTAAAAGCTCCCAATATCACCCCAAATAGATATCTTTTCTCCTTGTTGCTAGCAAGAAAGGAGTGTTCGTAGATGCATCTTATACAGATTACTACTACACTCCAGATTAAGATTTGAAAAGCAACTACCCCGCCACTAAATTCTTCCCCATAGAGAAGACTCATAATGGGCCTGGCAAGTATTGTCCCCCCAATTCCTAACGGAAAAGCTGCCACACTAAGAAGTCTGGTTGAGGAAATCACTAAAGTCTGTAATTTCTTCTGTGATTCTTTGTGATATCTTGACATAGAGGGAAATATCACATTTACAAAGATGGGAATGAATGTCCAGATAAATAATATTATCTTATAGGCTGCATTATACCACCCAACAACTCTGTCTCCTTTAATAAATCCAAGCATTACTATATCAAAATTATAGTAGATCTGAATCATTATTGAAGCAGTGCCCATAGGTAAGGCCTGCCTTAGTAGATTCTTCCAGAAAGGAAAATTAAATCTCAAGTTTATCTTTCCAAACTGCTTGGCGAAAATATAGATAAGAAACACCACTGGAATAAAACTTCCTAAAAACCAGAGGCAGGGAATTAAGAGCAGTTGTCCTGGATTCTTTACCAGAATAAAGACCGCTGCAGCATAAAAAAGCATGGCCAATATTCTTGATATCCCGATGAATTCCATTTTCTCTATACCCTGGAAGAGCCATTCTGTCAGCAGAGCATAAGAAAACAAAACAAAACCATAAAAAGTAATCAAATATTTTATCTCAGTAGGTTTATTAATTAGATTTACAAAAACGAGTAATAGCCCAAAAGAGAGAAAAGCTAGAATCAATCTCAGGGTCACTATATTGCTTGCATAGATATTTATATCGTCTTTATTCCTTGCTACCTCTCGTACCCCCAGGGTCATTAAACCCAGATTAGGAATCAACATAAAATAAGCAACTACCGCCTGAGCAAAACCAATCTTACCAAAATTTGCAGGAGCTAAAATCCTGGCCAAATATATTGTAACTGAAAGGGAAATAAAGCGTAATATAAGTTGAGCAATGGAAAGCGAAAGAAAATTCTTAACAATTTTTCTTAGGGTATTCATCCTTAATCTCTTTTCTTTGGACCATATCCTATTAATTTCTGGAGATTCAGGTAGCCTTGACCGGTGAGATTAATTTCGAAATCAAGTATTCAATCTTAATCACTTTTATTATTTCTTAAATACTATCTTAAGAAGAGAAAAGAAAAGCAAGGCATATATGAGAAAATAGAAGATAAAAAAGGGTTTATCCTCGGCAACTGCTCTTAAGAACTTTATTCTCATGTATGAAGGAAGTTTCTTAAGTTTAACCCCATCAAACCAAACACTTCCCTCTCCTCGCCTTTTGGCAAGCTTTATCCTAATCTTTCTTGTATCCTTTGGAGCAAGAATTGAATTCTCCTGAATTTGCCAGGAAGAGGTAGCATTTATAACTCCGTATTCGCTCCCAATCACTGTACCATCTTCTTTTCGGCACTCAAGAGTAAGGAGTGCATTTTCGCCAGCTTTTATGTCTGATTTCACGGATACTCTTAATTTATAAAATTTTTCTGGCTCAGCAGGTACCTCTTGCCAGAGATAGCTCCAGGATTCAGTTGCCTGCATATATCTCTTTCCTATGTAAGGATCTTCTGTCTCAATAGACCATCCTCCCTTTGGATCTTCTCGCCAAGAGTCTGGTTTGTCTAGCCCCGTCTCAAAACTTGGGTTAAGTAGAGGGAACGAAGATATCATTATCAAGTCAACTCCATCAAACCAAACGCTTCCTTCCCCTTGCCTTTTAGCAACCTTTATCCTAATCTTTCTTATATTTTTGTCTTTTGGAAGAAAGATCAAACTCTTCTTGGGCTGCCAGGAAGAGGTAGCACTTATGACTCCAAATTCTATCTCAACTACTTCCCCCTTTTCATTTAGGGACTCAAGAGTAAGAAGCGCATTTTCTCCAGCTTCTATGTCTGATTTCACGTATACTTCCAATTGACAAAATCTTAATTCACCAAATTCTTCTGGCTCTACAGATACCTCTTGCCAGAGCCAACCCCAGGATTCAGTCGCCTGCATACATCTTTCTCCTGTATAAGGATCTTCGGTGTCAATAGACCATCCTCCCCTTGGATCTTCTGACCATGAGTCTGGTTTATCTAACCCCACCTCAAAATCAGAATTAAGCACCTCCAGGCTAACCGTTATTTTTCCCTCTTTGAGAACAACATATGCAAAGACTAGTGATATCCCCACCCCTATACCTATTAAAATAAAAACTAACTTTTTTATCTTCATACTGCCCCCTTCTTTTTTTTCAGAAAAGACCCCTTCAAGACCAAATATATCATCCAAAGACAAGTACCTGACAATATACTGCGGAAAATTCCGATAAAATTAGCCGCTGAATAATATTGATTTATGATATCGAACGGACTACGCAGACTCATAAAATAAGAAGGATTAAGCGGAAGAAAAAGGTAGCCAGCAAGAGCTTCTTTCCATTGAAAAGTATATACTATCCAACACAAAATCTGGATGGCAAAAAGCCCGATGAATTTTCTATCCTCCACTACCTGTAGAGTCAAAAATGGAATTAGCCACATGAAATACTGGGGATGGAAAAAAGAAGTGGCAAAAAAGAAAAGCAATACACAAAGAACACTCTTCCACAAATTAACAAAAGAATGATCAGTGTTGAAGTAGGCATACAAAAACAAGATGGTATATCCCGCAAAAAAGATAAATATTACATCATAAGCAATTCCCAGTGGAAATCGCAAGCTCATTAAATAACTGGCATGGTATGATTTTGCCAGGGATTCTACCCCACTAACTCCATAAAATAATCTAGATAAAGCTATCATTATTCCGAAGGGCAAAAGTCCCCAAAATACCAATTTCAAGCGTTGCCGTAATCCTTTCCCTAGAATAATTACGAAAAAAGGTAGTAAAATTAAAGGATATAGTCGGGTAATAATCGCTATTCCCAGAGAAAGAAGAGATTTTGCTAATAAATTCTTTCTGGCATAGTATAAACTCAATAAAATAAAGAAAATAGCGACAGGTTCATATCTAGAAAAAATAAAAGCGGCAAATATTACCACTGGATTGAGCATCCAAAATTTAAAAGCGGCAAGTCCCTTCCTGGGCTTTAAAAAAATAGCTAAAAGCAAAAATGCACAACCTAAATCAAAAATTAGGTAAGGAACCTTAAAGAGAAAAAGGGTTCTGAACACATTGGGATGGCTCACGAATAATTCCCATCCGCGCCAACTTGCCAACCCCGTTCTTGCCGGAAGTATACTCCCAAAATAGGGGATCAGAGGTTCAAAAATTAAAAGAAAAAGGGCATGGACGTAGTGGATAAAGGTCTGTCCTATACCCAACCATAAAGTTTTGCCCCAAGCGACCAGAGATGAGCGTTGGTAAACGCTCAGTAAATCAAGATGGAAGGCAATAGGCATAAAGGTAAACCTGATTAAGAGTCCAATTAAAAGCCATTTATAGACACTCCTTTTTGCAGCCGGATCCTGGCGATATATAGAAGGAATCAAGCGGGAGAATAATCTTCCTATTCTTTTACCTGAATTTCTTAGTTCATTAAACACTTTGCTGTCCACAGCTCATCCTTTATGATTTATCAAGGTGAATCTTCAGGAAAATCTACTTCCTTTTCCCTGCTATCCACATCCACTTTTCGTATGATAATCTCTCTGATAAATAGATTTCTATCTTCTCCTCCCCCGCCACCATCATTAGTAAAGGCAACAGAAATATACCCCAGAATTGGGGAATCAACCTCGAAGACCTTTATAGTATATCCTTGCCACCTTTGACCAACGGAAAAAATACCGATTTCCTCATCTTCTTCACCCTCCCAGAGCACACTCATTCTGGGATAGACTTTCTGAAATGGAGTGCCTCGCGCCACTACCTTCACTTGGTAGCGGCCTTGGGGAAAGAGAAATACGTCGGAAGCTACCCATCCTGTCCAGGGCATACCCAGATACTCCTCTTTCGAATTCCACGCATAAGGGCGACTCTTAGGCGCAGTTTGAAGGTCAAGTTTGAGAGACATCTCTCTAAATAATTTCCAATAAGATGATTCCGGATAAGATAATCGCCATACTATAAAAGGATACTTCTCGTAAATAATACGAAGATACTGTGGCTTGAGCAAATCGACCACCGGAGGATATTTTCGCTTCCCCCCATAAATAAGCTTCCATCGGCGTTGGTTAAAAAGGAGATGGGTAATTCCCGCCCTCTTTAATCCTGCCAAAACTGCCTCAGTAGTCCGAACACGCCCAAATTTAACAGACTTTACATAGGGATAATCGCAATAAAAAGTTTGCCCCTCGTTTAATACAAACACCTTCGTCCCAGGAAGTAAATTATCATTAATATACTTAAAAACAGCGTAAGTTTCCTCTGTTCCCAGGATATACTCTTCTTGAGATTTTAGACCAGCAAAAACCAATATCCGTTGGGAAACCTTATTGAGGCCCTCAGGGGCTAAATAGATTATCTGAAATAAGAACGTTAAAATGAGAATTGCATAAAGACTACTTTTGAAAACTCTATTGAAATTTGACATCCTGTCCACTACATAGCCAACCATTATTCCACACAAGGGGAAGATGGGAATAATGTAGCGCTTGTCAGGAGCCAGAACAGCCCAGAAAATAAAAAATGCCGCCGAGAAGAAGAGCATGAACTTTATCAGTCTCCTCCTACGAAAATGAGGAAAAAGAAAAAGGGGCAGGAAAGCTAGAAAAACTATACCTATG
>JABUBM010000377.1_pt1 | contig 10846 bp, 11 predicted proteins | sample 7240321 | NCBI WGS metagenome assembly JABUBM01 (sample SAMN07256344, study PRJNA390944) | subsurface metagenome | isolation source: Methane hydrate marine sediment | place: Pacific Ocean: Eastern North Pacific, ODP site 1244 | collected 2002
CCTAGATGGGGACATGTTTTGTTTGTAGCCAGGAATGTATTGCTCACCCTAATTACAAGCAGGCGATTCTAGACGCCAGCGACCGCTCCACAATAATTTCCGGTCAGAGCACTGGTTACCCTATGCGCTCTCTGGAGAACAAGCTAACCCGGGAGTTTCTGGAGAGGGAGAAGTCTGGTATCTCTATGGAAGAGCTTATGGAGTTTGGCGTAGGCAAGGTGCGTTTGGGCTTGATTGAGGGTGACCTTGAGGGTGGCACCCTCCTGGCCGGGCAGATTGCGGGAATGATAACAGAGATTAAACCGGTCAAGGTTATTATAGAGGAGATGGTAGCTGAGGCTGAGGCAATAATTGCCCAGCTTAAAAATTCTACAGGGGTCAGTTGAGCTGATGAAGGTAGCCTATGTCTTCCCGGCACAAGGTTCTCAGAAGGTGGGTATGGGTCGCGACCTCTATGATAACTTTGCTTCAGCTAAAGCCACCTTTGAACAGGCTGACGAGGCTCTGGGATTCCCCCTCTCCCGGTTATGCTTTGAGGGTCCGGAGGCCGAGCTTCGCCAGACTATCAATGCTCAACCAGCCCTGGTAACGGTCAGCTATGCGTGCTTGAAGGCTGCCTATGAGGCGAGTGGTAGTGGATTACCGCCCCCGGCTTTTGTCGCTGGTCATAGTGTGGGTGAGTATACAGCAGTGGCGGTAGCTGGAGTGCTTGATTTTTCTACTGTTGTTTGTCTGACTCGAGAGAGGGGGCGGTTAATGTATGAAGCCGGGCTGAAGCAACCCGGGGGTATGGTGGCAATAATTGGGCTTGATGAAGCTTCATTGGCTGAGGTGTGTGACCAGACTGGCACCTGGATGGCCAACGTTAACTGTCCCGGTCAGCTAGTAATCAGTGGGACGAAGGAAAACTTAGCTAAAGCTGCGCAGTTAGCTAAAGCTGGGGGGGCTCGGCGCACCATCCTCTTACCGGTAAGTGGTGCCTTTCATACGCCACTGATGCAGTCGGCTGTTGACGGCCTGTCTGAGATTATAACTGCTCTCCCCTTTCGTAACCCTCTGGTTCCTATCGTAGCTAACACTACTGCTCAGCCGATGACTAATGCCGAGCAGGTAAAGGCGGAAATTCTCAGACAGTTTGGTAAGGGTGTCCAGTGGCAGCGCTCTATTGAGTATATGGTAAATGATGGTGTGTCTACCTTTATTGAGATAGGACCAGGGCAAGTGCTTAGTGGTCTGATTAGACGAATAAATAAAGACGTTAAAACTATAAATATAGGTGATGCCAACGCCATTAAGAGTTTAATTAACCCATCCCCCTTCTAATAAAATACTAAGTCCTAAACACTAAATCCTAAACAAACTCTAATTTCCAAATTTCAAATTCAAAATCGTTTAGTTCCTTTGGATTTTGGTCATTTGGATTTGTTTAGAGATTAGAAATTAGTATCTAGGATTTGGAGCAAAGCGACTTTAGGATTTCACGAAAGCAGGGGGGTGAGGTTGATAATACGAGCTTTTTAATCAGGGTGTGCAAGAGGGGCGTCAGCCCCTCTTTTTCCTCTTCCCCCTCTCCTTTTCAAGGAGAAAGATAAGGAGAGTCAAAGAGAGGCGAAGCCTCCCTCATATAATTGATTCCCCTTCAAGGGAAGGGGGAGTGTAGTAAGAGAGGGGGCGAAGCCCCCTCTCTAAAATCTCTTCCCCCTCTTTCAAGGAGAAAGATAAGGAGAGTCAAAGGGAGGCGAAGCCTCCCTTATATAACTAATTCCCCTTCCCCTTATCAAGGGGAAGGGGATAAAGGGGATAGGGTTACCAACAAAAATCTCAAACATAGCGGTTGCCAAACTGCTAAGAGGGTAAAATAGCACTAAATGATATGGAGGCTATTTGTAGGGAAGTTTGAAGGGGCTTCGCCCCCTCTCTAAAATCCCTTCCCCTTCCCCTTATCAAGGGGAAGGGGATAAAGGGGATAGGGTTACCTAATGAATATTATTGACTCTTACCAGCTTGGACTGATATCAGTTAATGGTAAGAAATATACCTCAGATATAATCATTTTCCCCGATAGGGTCAGGGATGACTGGTGGAGAAAGAGCGGTCACCAGCTATGTCTTGAGGATATAGCTGAGGTTATAGCTAAAAATCCTGAGGTGCTGATAGTTGGCACCGGGGTATCAGGTTTGGTGGAGGTGCTACCTGAGGTACAACAGGCGGTTGATGCCCGGGGCATCAAGCTTATTGCCGAAACTACTGACAAGGCTTGTCATACCTATAACCAGCTTTGCCACTCCCAACGGGTAGTAGCCGCCCTCCACCTTACCTGCTGAATAAAACGCTATAGAAACAATGAGGGAGTCCCCAGAAGGGACTCCCTCCCTTAATGCTTGACTAGTTTAAAACCTCAGTTCAGCGCGGTACTTAAACTTTACTTGCCCACAGTCCTCACCGATGGCTGTAGGTATGAACTACTAAGTTGCCGCTGTTGACCACATAAGGCATTGGCGACCAGGGTTCGATGTGCCCCGCAGCAACCCAATTCCGAGCTGTAGTTTCATCCTTGAAGTAGCTCCAGTTTAGGTCGCCTTTTCTTCCCGGCGTGCCGCCATCATAGACCACGATGTAGGCCCACTTGCTGGCACCAACAACAGGACCAGCAAAGTAGGCGTAACTGCCGTCCACGTTGACACACTCGATTTCTGCTTCCCACCCCTTAACATTATTTGTGTAGGTGTAGTAAGTTCCCTTTGCCGGACGACCATCCTTTGCTTCGTGGGCATTGAATTCTACCCAGTAGTCATTGCCATAGGCGTGGAAACCGAAGCTTCCCGTCGCTTTTTCTGCAGGCCCTCGTGCTGGCACAGATGCCAATGCTTGGAGTGCCTCAGAATCGTTTTCAGAATATTCTTGGGAGTCGGTCTCTATCCATCCGCCAATACTACCGCCAGTACTAATTTGATTTGTAACCAGCCAATTGGCTCCCTTTCGGGCTTTAGCCATGGTATCTCCTTCACCAACTGCTGCCAGTCCCATCACGGCATAAGCCGTGTTCTGAACTGTGCCCTGGGCGGCGGTTCCAGGCCAGCTTCCATCAGCGTTCTGACTATCTGTCAAGTTGCTGATTAAACTGGTAATCTGGGTACTATAGGCTACTGAGTCTACCGCATTTAGAAACTCCAGAGCGTGTCCCCAGCCAATGAACCGGTAGATGTCAGTATCAGTAATTTCATCTAGGTGGCCAGCCAACACAATAGCCATATTGCTTGCCCAAGAAGTATCACCCATGGCGAGGGCAGCTAACCCAGCATCACCCGCTTGCCATGCAGCGAAGCCATGACCAGCATGTGTATAATAGAAGTTGTAGATGTTTTCCTGTTTTCCGTCTGCATAATAGTAGACTACGTTTGTTTTGACCCAGTCCCATTCGCTCACGGCGTGTGCTTCGTATGAGTCATCCTCAGAGAGTGCTGAGAACTCGACTAGAAATCTGTAGTCAAATGATTGGATGCGAACAGTAGAGTCGGTAGCTCTGCTTAGTGTTTTTAGGTGGTCGGCGGTCTTCTCTGCCGCAGTGAAGTATGCCGTGTCCCCAGTTTCCTCATAGGCATCAATTAAACCCAAGGCAGTCACGCCATATAAATTAGCACCGCTTGGACTCGCACTATGCTCGGTCAGGCCAGTAACAATCCAGTCCCAGCCATAGTCTGGTGAGTCCAGCAGGCCTAAAGTTTCTGTTGATTGTAACGCTACCAGCCTATCAGCTGCATTGGTAATTGCCGTAACCCTATCTGCGCCACCTTGTGCCCCCACCGGCGTTGCCGTCACTAGCCCCAAGCTCACCACCAGCACCACGGCAAACAAGATACTAAAAATCCTTTTCACTCTTTATCACCTCCTTTCTTTATAGGATTGCCTTATCGCCCCTCGACCTGGAGCATAGTGGCTACTGTATTGATTCACCTTTCCTTTCAGAAGCTATCACCCCCTTTCAGCTAAAAAACATAAAAACCGACCTTTTCAGGTCGGTTTCACTATTGGCTCCACACCACCCAAGTGACCACCTACAGATGGCGGCTCAACGCCCCCTGGTTTCTACTCGCCTATGATGCTCGTTTCCGATAATATTATAATCTGCCATATGGCGAATGTCAACATCACTTAACTTCACTTTACTTACCAATTTTTAATATAGTGATTTACGGGCTTATGTCCATTCTGGTGGCTGGAAAAGTGGTGGTTTGTGTGGTCTTGTTATGGTGGGTGGCAATAGTGAATTTATCAAATGTTTTTTTCGTATGTGCAATCCAGCATCACATACATCTTTTAAATCTTGGGTATAGCGAGCAGGTGGAAAGAGTGCGATTATATGTCTATGTGGGAATACCTCTTTGATTATCTCAACTGCTGGTGCTAAGTCTTTGTCGCCTGAAACTAAAAATGCTGTATCATATTTGTCCTGAAAAGCATCTGTTATCATCTCACTAGCTATGCGAACATCGGTTATTTTTTCCGTAGGCAATTTCCCCTCATAGTCGCATCTATGACAAGTATAAGACCGCATACCATACTTACCTAGTAATACCTCTAAATTAGAGACCGTTTTTAACGCATTGAGAAATGCCCCTTGCCTTGCGGATTTGGCTGGATTACCTTTAATTCTTGATGTGAAATATTTTGTTAAAAGTAATTGTTGCCCAGGTCTTATAAATTGCCCGCATAAAGATTTAATGTTTAACCAATAGTATTGTCGCCAGTCTTTTGACTTAATCCCGAAATATAAATTAAAACCATCGATATATGCTATCACTCGTTCAGGCATAGACACCCCCTTGACAAATATGTTATAATATATAGCGTAAAAAGTTTACCCGGCTAGGGTCTCTGACCTTGGCTACTTAGAAGCCTCCCGTTCGGGAGGCTTCTCGTTTTTCGGCCTCTTGATTATAGCACCAAGGTAAAATATGTCAATCATAAGCAAGCATTGTCAATAAATGGGTACCTGCAAAATGTTCCTATAGATGCAAGCATTGTCAACCCCCACTTATTTTCAAATTGATACATCACTTAACTTCACTTTACCTCCCAATTTTTGAAACGTACTGTCTGAACAGCAGGAAAGGTCAGGTTAACATTGAGCAGATTGTTTATTGGTAACCCTATCCCCTTTATCCCCTTCCCCTTGATAAGGGGAAGGGGAACTAATTATATGAGGGAGGCTTCGCCTCCCTTTGACTCTCCATAATATATATTCCTCTCACGAGGGAAGAGATTTTAGAGAGGGGGTGAAGCCCCTCTCTTACTACACTCCCCCTTTCCTGAAAGAGGTAGATGAAGTCCTTGCATGAGGGGGTTAGGGGGATAGGTTGCTAAACAACCTCATTGACCTTATATTGGCGCATCTGCTAAACTCAATTCAAAATTGGGCTTCTGCTCCTATTCTTTGGCAAGTTTAATATAGGTTGGAGGTAATCTATGGCTGGGGCACGGCGAAAAGCAAGGGTGCTGGCTCTACAGGCACTTTACGAGGTTGATTCTGTAGGCCATGAAACTGAAGCGGCGGTAACCCGTCTTCTAGCTAACGAGGGATTGTCTGAAGAAAATGAGGCCTTCACTCGTGAGCTGGTTAGCGGTGTTATCCATAATAAGGAGAAGATTGACCAGAATATTCAAAGCTTTGCCCCTGCCTGGCCTGTAGAGCAAATACCGGTAGTTGACAGGAACATTCTCAGGCTTGCCATATTTGAAATCTTATTTGACGACAAGGTGCCGGTTAAGGTGGCTATAAATGAAGCAGTTGAGCTGGCCAAGAGGTTTGGCACCGGTAATTCGCCAAAGTTTGTTAATGGAGTTTTAGGCTCAGTTAGCGCTCTTGCCAATAGATGAGAAAGCTCGTAAGAAGAAAGGTAGAAAGTGGCAACCATTTTTGAGCGACTAAAAAAGGTAGTTGTGGAGCAACTGGGGGTCGAGGAAAAGGAGGTAGTGCCCACAGCCAGCTTTGTTGATGACCTGGGTGCTGATTCTCTAGATTTGGTAGAACTGAGAATGTCTTTTGAAGAGGAGTTTAGTACCCCGTCCCGGAAGATTGAGATACCGGATGAGGATGCGGACAAGATAGGAACTATCCAGGGTGCCGTTGACTACATTAGAGACCTGGGCATTGAGGGTGATTAGTAAGGAGATAATATGATTAAAGCAGTATTTTTTGATTGGATGAATACCCTAGCCCACCCTGAACCTGACAGACACGAATACTATTGTCAAGCTGCCCGAGAATTAGGCATTGAGCTATCTCCGCAGAAGGTAATGAGAGGCATCTTTATTGCTGATAGTCAACTGCCGGCGGGTATTCCACCAAGGTGGAGCGAAGAAAAAGAGCAAGAGCCCTTTATCCGTTTTCAAGAGATAATATTAGCCGAGGCTGGGGTTAAGCTTCCCAGAGATGTGATTTTGAAACTTCTTAAGAGGTTCAAGCAGCTAGTTGAAGGAGCAACCTGGGTTCTCTATGATGATGTATTGCCGACCGTGAAGGCATTAAAGCAGAGGGGCTTGATTTTAGGCTTGATTTCCAATATCTATCTGGGTAGAGCTGGTCTAGGCCCTTACCTTGACTTTGTGGTTACCGCTAAGGAAGCGGGGGCTAGTAAGCCCGAGCCACCCATTTTTCTGGCAGCTTTAGCGCGGGCTGGGGTAGATGCTTCCGAAGCGGTTTATGTCGGTGACCAGTATGATACAGATGTGCTCGGTGCTAGAGGGGTAGGTATTACTCCCATACTTATTGACCGCTATGATTTGTTGCCTGAGGTCAGTGATTGCCCTCGGATTCACAGCTTGACCGAGGTGGCTCAATACCTTTAGTGGTTAAATCCCCTCCCCCTTTAACACTTTTACTTGCCTGGCTAATAGGGCATCATCAACTTTGATGTCTCTAATTTTCTTATAGACCTTGCGGAAATGAAATCCCTGAATGGCAAGGGTTACGGCTAAACCGAGACGCTGAGGATATTTCACCAGGGTGGAAATAACCAGCTTCCAGTAATACACCCTGAATTTGTCCTTAATACCCAAGATAAACACCGATTTAATGAGTCCCTTGATAACGTAAGCCTCAAGTTTAAATTTGTAGCCCACCTTTTCATTAGGCTTATACTCCTTGAAGAACGTTTGAATCCGCTCGTAAAACTGCTTGGGGGCATAGATTGTGTGCAGGATATGCTTATAGCCATTAATGAGCACTTCAAAGTTCATTTTTGGAATGAAATTGGTTGTGCCATCTGTGTTATCGCCGGTAGCATCCGGCAATATGCGGTTCTCCTTCTTCAGGCGATGCCATAGCCTTGTTTCGGCTGGGGCATTTAGCAGACCGACCATGCAGGTAACAATTCCGCTTTTTTGAATAAAATTGATTTGGCTCTTAAAGATTGAAATTGGGTCACTGTCAAAACCGACAATAAATCCCCCCATTACCTCAAAGCCGTAGTTCTGGAGCTTCTTAACCGAAGCTACTAAATCACGATTCCTGTTGGTGAACTTATTGCACTCAATTAGACTTTCTTCATTTGGGGTTTCAATGCCAACGAATACATTGTTAAAGCCGGCATCGGACATTAATTGCATTAACTTTTCATCATCGGCTAGGTTTATAGATGCTTCAGTGAGAAACCTAAACGGGTATTCTTTCTCTTCCATCCATTGAATCATTGCCGGCAGGATATCTGCCTTTAACTTTTTCTTGTTGCCTATGAAATTATCATCAACAATAAACACACTGCCCCGATAACCCTGATTATATAATGCATCTAGCTCGGCTAGCATCTGGTCTCTACTCTTGGTTCGTGGCTTATGGCCATCTAGGACGACAATATCACAAAACTCGCAGTTGTAAGGGCAGCCTCGAGAATATTGAATGGTGATTGAGGCGTATTTGTTCAAATCAATGAGCGACCATAGAGGGACGGGGGTTGTTGTTATATCCGGGTGTTGGTCAGTTTTGTAGATATGTTTGGGGCATCCCTTCTCCAGGTCTTCCAAGAAGGGTGGAAGGGTAATTTCAGCTTCATTGAGTATAACATGGTCTATATCGTCAAAATCAAATAATTTGTAGCCTGTGCTAAAAAGGGGACCACCGGCGACAACCTTAGTATTGAGTTTCTTACATCGGTTAATAACTTGCCTGGCTGATTTTTTTTGCACAATCATAGCACTGATAAACACATAATCAGCCCATTTGATGTCTTTATCGGTTAGCCTGGTTATATTCATATCTATAATCTTTTTCTCCCACTCCTTAGGGAGCATAGCAGCTACAGTTACTGCGCCTAGAGGAGGATTTAATGCTTTCCTGGGGCTGAATTTCAAAGCGTATTTAAAACTCCAGAAAGTGTCTGGATACTGGGGATAAACTAAAAGGATTTTCAAATTAGACTCCTTTCAATGCAATTCTTCACAAATCAGATTATTATATCACCTTTGTCAAGAAATTGCTTGCCAAATGGCTAAATTGTCAAGGGATTATCTACACTCTCTTGCCATAGGGTAAAAGGTAGAAATTTATGGGGTCTTAACCCTCGGTTTCCCTCTCGACAGTTATCTCCGTTCCCGAGGCTACCTGCCTGAGCACACTGGCGTCGCCGATAATCTTGCCGAACACATTGACCGGGCTGGCCGGCCGTATTTCCTGCCCCCGGCTCATAGGGGTCGGTCCCCAAAATAGGCAAAAGGCAGTCCCCGGCGGCCAATAGCCCAAATCTCCAATGGTTACCACTTCCTGGGCGTTTTCCGCTTCTAGGCTAACCGGAATTGAGAAGTATATCTCGTCCCCCCACCGGTTTACATAGCCCTTGATAGGTAAGGCTTGCCAGATTGCCTCGGCGGTCTTGGTTTTATTCAGTTCGGCAATTACTTCAACACTACCGGCTTTAATTCTAATTCTTCTACCCATACTAAAAAACAGCTGCGAGCTATATTATATCACATTATCTTTGTTAACGCTTCCTCCACCACCCCGCTGGAGTTTTTGTCTACCCGCCCCCTTTTAAGTCTTTTATTTGGTAACCCTCCCCCTTTATCCCCCTCCCTTGATAAGGGAGGGGGAATTATAGAAAAGAGGGGCTTCGCCCCTCTTAAAACTGCCTGTATTTACATACCCTCGAGGTAGCACGGATAAGTTTAGGCTTTAACTATCTAAATATTATGAATTGGTACTAGTTTCAAAGCTTTGGTATCGTCATATATAAGGCCTGCATCTTGAAACTGGAAATGTGTGGAAAACTTGCACTCAGGGTCAATCAGAAGTGGGGTGGCTTTAATTCCTGCCTTTCTCTTCTTGTCCTTTCTCCCTTCTAGTTTTGCCTTATAAGCCTGATAGAGTATTTCAAATATCCTGGTGTAAGAATCATTTAAGAAGGGCATCACGACAAGCTCACCAGCAATGATTACGGTCAGGCAACTAACATCAAGCGATTGCCAGAGCATACCAATTTCAATGTTTCGGTCTCTTGGGTTTAGAAAGACTCCTGGTGCATGTATTACGTGAGGAATTCCTCCTTTCGTTGAAAAAGAAGTTATTTTCTCTCTGATGGGACGGAGCATTGGTTGCATGATGTATGGGTAGCCCAAGTAGTGAAATAAGGCTAAATAAGCCGAGTGTAGATAAGCTGCATTAACTACATTTGGGGATTGTTTTAATCTAAGTGAAAGTTTTGCTTTTTTACCCACAAACTCATCAAAGTCGCTGGGCTTCATTTGTTGCGGAAGGTGGCTAGGAGATGAAAATCCAGTAATGCGCCCTTCCCCAACTATTTCTCGTATAACGAAACTCCATGAAAAACCCTCAACTTCTGCTCGAGCTGGTATACCTCTCTTGGGGACTTTACCTGCCAAGAATTCCTTTTCAGTAACGTAGTTTTTCATTTGATTCTGTAGACGATTGCCGACGTTGTTGTTGCATGTTCTGCAAGTTAAGGTCGTAATACAGGAGCCTATGCTTCGTGGTGGTACATGCTCAACTGCTAGGCTGCGGTTTGTAATTGTATCCCGTCCAAATTCTCGTAAGCATATCGGGCATACAAAGGTTTCTCCGATATCTGACTTAACCACAGCTAGACTCTTGTTGTAAGTATCAAATAGTTTATTTAGTTGCTTGAGGCTCATGTTTATTCCATTTTCTTAGTATTATATCACCCTATTCTCTTTAGCACCTCTTCCAGCGCCTTTTGCCACTCATTACCAAGGCGTTTGGGGGTGAGGCGGAGCTGGGTGGTGCCTATCATTATTCCCTCTTTTAACAACGGCTGAAGTTTTTGCTTATCAAAAGGCATGCCCTGGAAGCGCCTGATTACAATTTGCCTATCTATAGTATCTATGGACTCAATCCCGGCTTTAGCCGCCAGAATTTTGATTCTGAGGGCGTACAGCAGGTTTCTGACCTCAGGCGGCAGTGCGCCAAAGCGGTCGCCGAATTCTTGGGCTAAATCATCTATCACCTCAGCCTTGTCTACCTTTACCAGCCGCTGGTAGAGAGATAGCCTGGTATTTAGGTCGGATACATACTCTTCAGGTATATAGGCTGCTAGGGGTAGGTCTATGGTTGGGGGTGGCAGGTGGGGTGGTCTGGTCTTAATGACACCGGCCCGTTTTGCCTTTTGTTCCTCTACTGCCTCGGCCAGCAACCGACAATACAGGTTAAAGCCAACGGCGGTTATATGCCCGCTCTGTTTTACGCCGAGCAGGGTTCCCGCCCCTCTAATCTCAAGGTCTTTGAGGGCAATGCCAAAGCCGGCGCCAAGCTCGGTGGCTTCAAATATAGTTTTTAACCGTTTCTCAGCTGTCGGGGTCAATTGTTTTCTCGCCTCAT
>JABUBM010000378.1_pt1 | contig 10845 bp, 10 predicted proteins | sample 7240321 | NCBI WGS metagenome assembly JABUBM01 (sample SAMN07256344, study PRJNA390944) | subsurface metagenome | isolation source: Methane hydrate marine sediment | place: Pacific Ocean: Eastern North Pacific, ODP site 1244 | collected 2002
ATCGTATAGACATCCATAATGGAGAGGTTTCTATTATTGACTTTAAATCTTCTAATGTGCGGGAGAAAAAAAGTGCGGACAAAAGGACAAAAAAAAGTCTGCAGTTAGCTCTTTATGCTCTTGCTTATCAAAAAATATTTGGAAAAATTCCGGAGCGAGTGGAACTTCACTTTCTAGAGTCAGGTTTGAGGGGAGTAGCAACTCTAACTGAGGAGAACCTTTGTCAAACTGTAGAAAAAATCAAGGAAGCATCAGCCGGAATTCGTGCCAGGTCTTATCAGGCAAAGCCAGGTTACCAGGCATGCCGTTTGCTTACTTGCGCTTATCAACAGGTATGTCCTTATGTTTTTCTGGGAAAGAGATGAGGGAAATGGCTATACAGGCAAGAGAGAAGTTAATTTTAGCTTTGGATGTAGACACTCAAGAAGAAGTTGAAGGGTTAGTGGAAAAACTGGCCGATTTTGTCGGAATTTTCAAAGTAGGCCATCGTTTATTTACCAGGTACGGTCCCAAAATTATAAAGGCTATAAAAAAAAAGAAGGTGAAGGTCTTTTATGATGCCAAGTTTTACGATATCTCCTCTGTAGTGGAAAAAGCGGCTGAAACAGTAGCAGATTTAGGAGTAGATATGTTTACTATGCATACGCTTGGCGGTTTGGCAATGATACAAAGGGCAAGAAAAGCAGCCAAGAAAAGAAATAGATTTATCAAAGTATTAGGAGTTACCCTTCTCACTTCCTTGAATTCCCAGGTGCTAGAAGAGGAGCTAGGGATTGAAAGGAATTTGAAGGAGGAGGTTATGCACCTGGCAAATCTGGCAAAAAAAGGAGGGCTAGATGGAGTAGTTGCCTCTTCTTATGAAATTGAAGAATTACGCAGGAATTTCGGGAATGACCTTCTTCTAATCGTTCCGGGAGTAAGACCAAAAGGCTCAAAAAAAGATGAGCAAAGGAGGGTATTGACTCCCCGGCAAGCAATTAAAAGAGGAGCTGATTTTGTGGTAATAGGACGTCCTATCCTGGATTCGGCTGACCCTGTGAGAGCAGCCAAACGAATTCTGGAAGAGATCGAGGACTAGTTAATGAGGCTACCTAAAGCCCTACGGGTTTTCGTCTTAATCGGTGCTGTTTATACTTTTCTCTTATGCATAAACCTTCTTGGTAGCTCGTTGAAGTTATTAGGGGGCGGATTTGTCAACCAATTAATCAGCACTACCTCTAATCCCCTGACGGGACTTTTCATTGGTATTCTTGCCACCTCGTTAGTACAGAGCTCGTCCGTTACTACCTCTATTGTAGTGGCTCTGGTGGGTACAGGAAGTATCAATATCGTTAATGCTATCCCCATTATTATGGGAGCCAATGTTGGCACTACAGTCACTAATATTTTAGTTTCTCTTGCTCATATCACTAAGAAAAGAGAGTTTGGACATGCTTTTTCTGCTGCTGTGGTGCACGATTTTTTCAATGTACTATCTATTCTTATCTTTTTTCCGCTAGAGATTCATTTTCATATTATTGAGAAAATTTCCTATTTTTTTGCTCAAATTTTTGAAGGAGCGGGTGGACTGAAAATTACCAGTCCTTTAAAGATTATTCTTGAGCCTGTCTCCAATTCCATAGAGGGTCTTCTTGCTTACAGTCCTGTTGTGTTACTCGTTGTCTCTCTTGTCTTTCTCTTTATTGCGCTGACCGTTCTGGTAGCTATGACTCGCTCCCTGATGAGTGAAAAAGCGGAACTATTTCTGGACAAATATCTGTTTGGAACTGCCGGAAAGGGCTTTTTATTAGGACTCTCATTGACAGCTGTAATTCAGTCTAGTTCAGTTACTACTTCTTTGGTAGTTCCTCTGGTAGGAGCGGGTTTGCTAACTTTAAGAAAGATTTATCCCTATCTCCTGGGAGCAAATATAGGAACGGTAATTACAGCCATCCTCGCTTCCTTAGTTACCGGGTCTTTCCTGGGAGTTCAGGCAGCTCTTGCTCATTTAACTTTCAATCTACTGGGAATTTGTGTGTGGTATCCTTTAAAAAAAGTTCCTATCGGACTTGCTGAAGGATTTAGCTCCCTTATTAGAGAAAAAAGAATGCTTGCTGTTGTTTATTTGATTTCAGGGTTTTTTTTACTACCAGTTCTCTTAATCATTCTTACCAGGAGGTGAAATACATGTTTAGAGAGTTTTTTCAACTTTGGAAAAAAGCAGGATTGCTAAATGAAGCTCTTAAAGAAACAGAAAAGATGCTTTTGGTGGCTAAAAGTATGTTTTCTTTTTCCCTGCGCGTTTTAATGGATAAAGAGAAGGAAAAGGAAGATATTTACAAGATCGACCGAGAGCTTAATAAATTGCAGAGAAACGTACGCAGAAAAATTCTGGAGCATCTTTCTATAAATCCCCAACAAGATGTTACCTCTTGTCTGGTTTTGATTACCATAGTTATAGATATAGAAAGAATCGGTGATTACTCCAAGAATTTAATAGAGCTTTCCCACAAATATCCGCAACGCCTAAAGGGAAAATACATTGAGAGAATAAGAGAAATTGAGAAGGACATAGAGGGACTCTTTGACCGGACAATAAATGCTTTCAAAAACGCAGATATTGATTTAGCCAAGCAAATTATGGAAAGACATGCAAGAATAGCTGTTCACTGCGAGAAGGTTGTGGAAGACCTTGTTGAGGACACACAAGTTTCTTCCAGAATGGGTATCATCTGTGCTCTTCTGGCTCGATACTTAAAACGAGTCAGTGCTCACCTGAAGAATATTGCTTCTGGCGTATCCAATCCTTTCCATAGGTTAGGATATAAGCCAAAAAATATGGAGTGAGGTTATTTTACATATCCTTGTAAGAGATAGTCTCCCCCTATTTTCTTCAATGAGTCTATGCTTATGTAGGGAGTCTCCTTTAATAAATTAACTCCTTTTCCTTCTACCCAGGTAGGGGCTTCTTTTCCTCCTATTATACGAGAGGCAAGAAAGAGGAATACCTTGTCGACTCTTTTTTCCTCAAAAAAAGAAGCGATCACCTCTCCTCCTCCTTCTACTAGAAGACTCATTATTTCAAGCTCTCCTAGCTTCTTTAGGACTTCCTTTAGACTTACCTTTTCTTGTTTCGCTTCTGTTACCACTACCTTGATTCCTTTCTCTTTTAACTCTTCTAATCTCTTCTTATTTGCCTGCCAGGTAGTGAAGATAAACGTACCGGCTTTTTCCTGGTCGTTTAAGAGACGTGCTTCTAGGGGAATTCTTAGTTTGCTATCCAGGATGATCCGAACAAATCTTCTTCTGGAGGAAGGAGGAAGTAGGGAAGGGTCATCTTTGATTACAGTATTTATTCCTACTAGAATAGCATCCACTTTATCCCTGAGGGAATGAGCGAATCTACGTGATTTTTCACCGGTTATCCACTTAGATTCCCCGCCGGGGGTAGCAATTTTTCCATCCAGACTGATTGCTGCCTTGACTATGACAAAAGGCCTCTTTTTCCTTAGGTAATTGAAGAAAGCCTCATTTAACTTCTTTGCCTCTTCCTGACAGACTCCCAGTTCGGTTTCGATACCTTCTCTTGCCATATGTGTTAGCCCTCCTTTAGAAGTAGGGTCTGATGTGGCTGCTATTACTTTTTTAATGCCGGCTTGAATTATCTTTTCTGTACAAGGAGGGGTTTTCCCATAATAATTGCATGGTTCCAGGCTGACATACAGAGTAGTGCCTTGAGCTTCACCTTTTGCCTTTTCAATAGCTTCTACTTCGGCATGCGGTCCGCCGAAGTATCTATGATATCCAGTAGCAATCACTTCTTCCTTTTTAGTAAGAACAGCTCCTACCATAGGATTGGGAGAAACTTTTCCTTCGCCTTTTTTAGCCAATCTTAAGGCCAGTTTCATCCATTTTTCATTAAGTTTCAAAATCCTCCTCTTTATCCAGTTCAAATTCCTGATGAATAGCTCTTACTGCTTTCTTCCCTTCATTTTTCCTGACTACACAAGATATCTTTATTTCTGAGGTGCTTATCATGTCAATGTTCATTTTTTTCTTTCCAATGCAGGTAAACATACGGGCGGCAACTCCAGGGTGGGATTGCATTCCTGCACCTATCAAGGAAACCTTGGCCATATCCGAATCATAAATTATCTCTTCAATTTCCAATTTTTTTCCTATTTTTTCCATTACTCTTCTTGTATCCTCCAGGGTTTCCTCTTTTATGGTAAAGGAAATGTCATTTTTTCCTTGCTTGGTGCTGCTTTGAATAATCATATCCACATTAATACTAGCTTCGGCTAATTGGCTGAAAATGAAACCAGCCGTTCCTGGTTCATCGGGTACTTTCTTAATGGTTACCTTAGCTTCCTTTTCATCAAGAGTGATTCCGGATACCACAAATCGTTCCATGTAATCGTTATTAGTCAATTATTGTTCCCTCCTTTTGACTGAAACTAGAGCGTATATGCAAAGAGACTCTATATCTCCTGGCTATTTCTACCGCTCGCAGATGTATAACTTGGGCTCCTAAACTAGCCATTTCCAGCATTTCCTCATAAGAAATATGCTTGAGTTTTTGTGCCTGAGGCACTATGCGAGGGTCAGCTGTGTATACCCCCTCTACATCACTGTAAATTTCGCATAAGTCCGCTTTTAATACTGCAGCTAACGCTACCGCGGTAGTGTCTGACGCCCCCCTTCCCAGGGTAGTAATAGTGTTCTGTAGACTAATTCCTTGATAACCAGCTACTACCACGATTTCACCTTTCTTGATCTCCCTTAAAATCCTTTCTGTTTCAATTTTCAAAATACGAGCCTTAGTATGAGCTTCATTGGTGATTATTCTTACCTGAGAACCAGTAAAAGATATGGCCTTAGCCCCCAGGGAATGAAGAGCAACGGATAACAGAGCAGACGAGACAATTTCTCCTGTGGATAAAAGCATATCTAATTCTCTTTTTGGGGGATGAGAATCAACTTGTAAGGCAAGAGCTAATAATTCATCAGTAGTATCTCCCATAGCTGAAACTACCGCTACTATATCATTTCCCTTTTTCTTTGCGTGCAGAACCCTTTGAGCTACTTTCTTAATTCTTTCCAGTGAATTAAGCGAACTCCCTCCATATTTCTGTATGATTAAAGGCAATCCCCTTCTCCTTAAATTCGTTGTTCGCCTTCCGACATTTTCTGAAGGACTTTTTTTAAACTAAAAGCGCAAAGCCAAAAACCATAATTCAATAGTATAAGAATTTCCCTTTTCCCCTCACCTTAATCCTCTCCCCATGGGGGAGAGGGGGTAAGTTCAAATTTAAAATTTTTGAATTTTACGCTATAATTTTGCATTTTTCGCTTTACGTTTTACGCTAAACGCTAGTATATATGTGATGTCAAAACCTGAGACCCTCAATTACTTATTATCTAAGAGATTTTATCCACTTGTTCCAGTACATATTTTTTGATTTCTTGGGGGGAAGGGAGGTCTGTTACTATTCTTCCTTCCTTTATCACTTGTTCTGTTAAGGGAGTAAAGTTTCCCCCACATGAACACTTTACTATTCTTTCCCTGAAGGGAAGGACGGAACGAGTCAAACAAGAAGAACATTGCCAACCTTTTTTTAGCCAGAGGCTTACTATTTATCTCAACTATATCTAAAGAAAAGTCTATTACCGGAGCATTGCTTATGTATGTTCCTACTCCGAAGGCATCGACTACAGAATTAAGAAGAGCTATTCTCTCTTCGGTTATTCCACCCGAAAGAAATATTTTTACTTTTTTGAATCCCTGTAGGTCGAGTTCCCATCGAACTTCTTTCAAAAGTTCCATAATATCGCCTCTTCTGGAAGCGGGAGTGTCTATCCTGACGGCAAAAAGGTTCTTGCCTAAAGCTTCTGCCACTCTGAGAGCTTCAAACTTTTCATCTCCCAATGTGTCTATTAGAGCCACTCTGCCCACTTCAGGTTCAATAATCTCATCGAAGAATTGGGTAGCTTTCACTGTATCTCCCACCAATAGAATAAGAGCGTGGGGAATAGTCCCGACTGGTTTCTCTCCTAATTCTTCCGCACTTTTTCTCACAGCTACTCCGTCACATCCCCCTATAAAGGAAGCCCTATCTATCATAGGAGTTATCCCGGGATGCATTCTTCTGGCTCCAAAGTGATAGACAGTCTTTCCCTGGGAGGATTTTTTGCAGCGGGCCGCGCGAGTCGCTATGCCGGAAGCCTGACAAACTAAACCTAAAAGAGCAGTTTCGTATCTGCCGAATTCGCTGTAATTACCTTCTATAGTTAAAACTGGCTCAAAAGGATGAAAGATGGTGCCCTCAGACATGCTCCAGACATCAATCTCTAAACCTTCTAGTAAAGAGAGTGCTTCATCTAAGCCACCCAAAACTGCCCATTGATAAGGAGAAGGAAGAGTCCTGGTCCTTATCTCAACAACAACTCTTTTGTCCAATCTCTTTTCTTTTAGAATCCTCACCGTACGTTCAAAATAGACATCGGTGATTTTTCCCTCTTTAATATGGTCAGACTTAGAAATATGAAACATGTCTCACCCCTGAGAAGTCCTGTGGCTACTAATTATGACAGGCGACATAATGCTCTCCACCTATATCCTTAAGTATGGGCTCTTCCTCTTCGCATTCTTGGGTTGCGCATGGACATCTCGGGTGGAATCGGCAGCCGATGGGAGGATCCGTCGGACTGGGCACATCTCCCTTTAATATTACCCGCTCTCTCTTCACCTCAGGGTCTGGGATAGGGATGGCAGAAAGAAGAGCTTGCGTATAAGGATGTTTTGGAGAAGAATAGATTTCCTTCCAATTGGCTAACTCCACTATTTTTCCTACATACATTACAGCTACTCTATCACTAATATACTTTACCACACCCAGATCATGAGCTATAAAAAGGTAGGTCAAATTAAACCTGGTCTGCAATTCTCTCAGTAAATTAATTACCTGAGCCTGTATAGAGACATCTAAGGCGGATACTGGCTCATCACAGACTACGAATTTAGGATTAATGGCCAAAGCACGGGCAATACCTATTCTTTGTCTCTGACCTCCACTGAATTCATGAGGATATCTTCTTAAATGCTGTCCTTTTAACCCCACAATTCTCAGCAGTTGACGAACCCTCTCCTCTCTTTGCTTACCCCTGGTAAGATTATGAATAAGTATAGGCTCGCTGATAATATCTCCTATGGTCATTCGGGGATTAAGGGAAGCATAGGGGTCCTGAAAGATAATTTGCATATCCCGGCGCAACCTACGTAGCTCTTTCTTATCCAACTTAGTTATATCTTTATTTTCAAAAACTACCTTCCCCTTTGTCGGCTCTACTAGTCTTAAGATAGCTCTTCCTGCAGTTGTCTTACCACATCCGCTCTCACCAACTAAACCTAGAGTTTTACCCCTTTTAATAGAAAGGTCTATTCCATCGACAGCTCTCACGTAACCGATAACTTTAGAAAAGAGACCACCCTTTATCGGAAAATGAACCTTTAGACCCTCTGTCCTTATCAGATATTCATCTTTGCTCATATTTCGTCGTGCCTCCAACATCTAACCTGGTGACCGTCTATTGCATCCACAAGCGCAGGTTCTTTAGTTTTGCATTTTTTCTTTACAAAAGAACAGCGAGGATGAAATCTACATCCGGCTGGGAAACTTAAAGCATCAGGAACCATGCCCTTTATCACCTCGAGCTTAACTTCTCTATCCATATCCAATCGGGGCAGAGACTTCAATAAACCACGTGTATAGGGATGTCTGGGGTTGCGGAAAATATCACGCACATCAGCAGATTCCACCGCCTTACCTGCATAGACTACCATTACTCTATCCGCCATCTCCGCAATTACTCCTAAATCATGGGTTATAATGAGCACTGATGTTCTGAACTCCTTTTGCAGCTTACTGATCAGGTCCAGAATTTGAGCCTGGATGGTAACGTCGAGAGCAGTGGTTGGCTCATCGGCTATCAGTAGTTCAGGGTTACATGATAGAGCCATAGCTATCATTACTCTCTGTCTCATCCCCCCACTCATTTGATGAGGATACTCTTTGAATCTGCGGGAAGACTCCGGAATTTCTACCAATTTTAGCATTGCCAGGGTTTTCTCTTTGGCTTCCTCTTTGTTGAGCCCTTGATGCAATCTTATAGCTTCCGAAATTTGCTTACCTATAGTATAGACTGGATTAAGCGAAGTCATAGGCTCCTGGAATATCATAGAGATTTTCCTTCCTCTTATCTTGCGCATAGCTAATTCGCTTATTTTTGAAATATTTCTCGCTTTAAGGAATATTTTACCATCCATTATTTTTGCTGGAGGCATTGGAAGCAGACGCATTACCGATAAAGCAGAAACACTTTTACCACAGCCACTCTCACCGACCATACCCAGTGTTTCTCCTTGATTGATTTCAAAATCAATGCCATCCACTGCTTTTACTACACCATCTTTTGTATAAAAATAAGTCTTTAAATCCTTTACTGAAAGTAAGGTTTCTTCCACTTTATTTCCTCTTCAGTCTTTTCTTATCCATTTTCTTTAGCTGTGAATTAATATTTATAGATAACCAGAATTCTGGGCACTTCTGATAAACATATAAACTGATAGGAAGAAAAACAGACAGCTTGTAAGGAATTTAACAGTGCTGAGACGAGCCAAAAAGGCAGCACGAATCCGCTGCCAACCCATACCCAGGCCAACCAATATAAAGATACCTATTAAGGGTAAGACGAACATTATGTTGTATAAAACAAGATATGTAAAAGAAATATTCCTGTATTGAGAGATTCCCATCATATAAATTAGTGTAGGTAGATAAATCTGCCCTGTACACAAAAATTCAATTAATGCAACCAGAAAACCAGTTGAAAAACAAATCAAGAAAAGGTATTTTCTTCTCAGTTGCCTTGCTATAATAAGATGAAGGATAGATTTAACTCTTTTGGGTAATTGTAACCTTATTTCCTTGATTTTTCCCTTTCTTGCTTTCAAATAGTCAAAAAAACTGTAGATCCCTAACACTAAGGCCAGTGAACCGGCTATAGGATAAATTAATTTAGAAGCTACTTCGATTCCCTCAGATGCATAGAGGAATTTAAGAAAACCAAGTCCAATTAACAGATAGGCGATGAATATGGCACTACAAAATAGGATGCCCGCTATCCATACCTCTTTTCCTTCCTTACCGATAAATACCAAATAGGAAATAAAGAATAGTAATACAGCAATTGCACAAGGATTTACTCCATCAACTAAGCCGGCAAAAACTATAGTAGGTATTCTAAACGACCTGAATCGTCCAGATATAGCGGCAATCGCATCTTTTTCTGTTGCTTGAGTGAAGTCTCTGTCTGTACCTCCCTTACCGGTAAGAAGGTTTCTTATCTCTTTTTCTAATCCTTTCTTGATTTCCTTTTCGCCAATAAAGGCTCTTCCAAAAAACACAGAGGGAACCGTTCCTCTTTTCTTTTCCGGAACCTGGTAGGATATGTTAAAGGCTTCTCTTAATTCTTGATTTTCTTTTAAAGTTATGTTCTTTTTGATTAACTCAATATAAGGATAATTCTTAGTCAATCTTTCCAATAGGGGATTTATCCTCAGACAAGCTTCGCATCCAGGAGAGTAAAAATAGACAACTGTCTTCTCTCCTATAACTTCAATTTTTACACTCTTTTGTGCAGCAGGTTCCTGAGATTGACCGGTATCTTTTGATTGGTCGTTCTCATCTTCACAATTATAGCATATCCTGGCTATAGCTGAGTGCGATAAAAGCAAGATTAATAGTATAAAGATGAGGATAATGGACCAGGTGCACCTTTTCTTACCCCCTATACACCTACTTATCAATTTCATAACTGTTTGTCTAAAATCAAAGCTTCATATGGGGATCCAGGGCGTCGCGTAAGCCATCACCAAGGAAATTAAAGGCAAACATCGTAATAGACAAAGCCAGAGCGGGAAATAGCACCAGGTGTGGATAGGAACGCATTCCCTGGTATCCTTCAGAGATCATCATTCCCCAGCTGGGAGTGGGAGGATTGACTCCCAATCCAATAAAACTCAGAAATGCCTCATATAGAATGTAAGTAGGAATAGTTAAAGTTTGGCTAATAATACAGGGACCAATTATATTAGGAAGAATGTGACGGGATATAATTCGCAAGTTGCTTGCCCCCATTGCCCGAGCAGTTTCGATGAATTCTTTTTCCTTGAGGGAGAGAGTCATCCCTCTTGCTAAACGAGCCATTCCGAGCCAGGAAGTTATTCCAATGCCAATAAAAATGAAGAACATTCCTCCTAGAGCGTTATCAATACTACTTAGCATCCCCCCAAGCGTGCCCGGCTGGATGGAAGCAAAGCTGGACTTGAAATATACCATAAGTAAAATAATGAAGAGCAAGGTAGGAACACCGTAACCAATATCGACCAGGCGCATCATATAATTGTCCACTTTACCGCCAGCATAGCCAGCAATAAGACCATAGATAATTCCGATAACAAAACTCACTGTTGCTCCCATCAAGCCGACAGATAGGGATACTCGGGTTCCATAGATGATACGGCTAAGAAGGTCTCTTCCCATAAAATCAGCTCCCAGCCAGTATTCTTTTCCTGGTTTGGCATAATTATTCCAGAAATTACCTTCATCATAGGCATAAGGAGCAACAAGAGGAGCAAAGATGGCTGTTATGCAGAGAATAATTACTATAACTGCACCGATTGTTGCCATCCTATTTCTCATCAACCGATGCAAGGCATCTTTCCAGAGGTTTGTTTCTTTTACTTTTGCCTTACTAGTTTCCTCTTTTTCTTTTACCCTTATCTTCATTCCTGTACCTTTATCC
>JABUBM010000379.1_pt1 | contig 10829 bp, 11 predicted proteins | sample 7240321 | NCBI WGS metagenome assembly JABUBM01 (sample SAMN07256344, study PRJNA390944) | subsurface metagenome | isolation source: Methane hydrate marine sediment | place: Pacific Ocean: Eastern North Pacific, ODP site 1244 | collected 2002
AGCTTTTAGCGTTATTGGAAGCAAACAACGTTACAATTCGCGACGAACCGCTTGGCGGAAACGGCGGGGGACTTTGCACTATAAAAGGGCAGCGAATTTTCTTTGTGGACAACCAGGCACCATCTGCCGTAGTAGCAGCGTTTTGTGCCGAGGCGGTGCCGAAAGTATTAGACATTGAGCAGGTATATATCAAGCCCCAGGTACGCCAATTTATCGAAAATCACAGCAATCATATTACCCGAAGGAGGACGTAGCGATGAAAAAAATATGGCCGGTAATATTTCTGTTTTTTTTGGCTTGCCCATTCTCTGCGAAGGCGGCCCGGACATTTGTAAATTCCGCCAGCATGAAATCTGTTCGCTCAGCCGTGCCTGGTATCGTAATCGACCACAGCCCCGCCAAATCCCGAAAATACATTGGTTCACCGAGTCTGGCTGTTTTGCCCAATGGTCATTACCTCGCTTCGCACGACTTTTTTGGGCCGGGAACCAAATATAATCGCACTGCTATATTTCGTTCCAGGGACGCTGGAAGAACATGGAAGAAATTAACCGCTTTTTATGGCCAGTTTTGGTCAACACTGTTCGTACACAAAGGGGCACTTTACATTGTGGGCACAAGCAATCAAAACGGCTCTGTGGTTATTCGCCGCTCCACAGATGGGGGCCTGAAATGGAGTACGCCCGGAGACCGGAACACAGGACTGCTGATTGCACAGGGCGATTATCATTGTGCCCCGGTCCCCGTTGTGGTACACAAGGGACGCATCTGGCGGGCGATGGAAGACAGGAATCCTCCAGAGGGATGGGGAACAAATTTCCGGTCTTTTGTTATGTCGGCTCCCGTCGATGCAGACCTGCTGAAAGCGGACAGTTGGACCTTGAGCAACCGTCTCAGGTTTGATCAGGAATGGCCTGGCAGAGCCTGGCTGGAAGGTAATATTGTCATCACGCCGCAAAACAAGCTTGTAAATATTTTACGCGTACAATGTGACGACGAAGAAAAAGCTGCCATCGTCCGCATTTCTGATGATGGTAAGTTAATCTCCTTTGACCCTGATAAAGATTTCATCGATTTTTTCGGTGGCTCGAACAAATTTACCATTCGTTACGACAGCTTGACCGGGCGTTATTGGTCGCTCGTCAATAAACAAAGAAACCCCACGGCCTATCGTAACATCCTGACACTGGTATCTTCCGGGGACCTGAGAAACTGGAAAGTCGAATCTATTATTTTGCGCCATCATGACAGTGAAAAACACGCTTTTCAATATATCGACTGGCTCTTCGAGGATAAGGATATCATTGCCGTTTCCAGGACCGCTTACGATGATGGCCTTGGTGGTGCCCATCGTGCCCATGACGCAAACTACCTGACCTTTCACCGCATTCACAATTTCCGCCGGCTTTCACTTATCGAAAATCACATCACTAACAAATAGGAGTAGTAAAAATGCCAGCTAAAAGAGTAGCTATTATAGTTGACGAAATGTATCAGGTCCTTGAGGTCTGGTTCCCTTATTATCGTCTAAAAGAAGCCGGCCTGGAAGTTAATTTCATTGCCGCCGAGGCGAAAAAACAATATCATTCAAAGGAAGGTTACCCCTGCGTCTCGGATATTGCAGCGGCAGAGGCCGGCGCAGAGGATTACGATTGTATGGTCGTACCGGGCGGATTCGCACCGGATTTTATGCGAAGAAACGCCGAGGTCATAAAGTTTGCGAATGATATGGTAAATGCCGGCAGGGTTATCGCAGCTATCTGCCATGGCGGATGGCTGTTGTGCAGTACACCGGCTTACAAGGGCAAAAAGGCAACCTGTTTTATGGCGATTAAAGACGATATTATAAACGCCGGTGCCGAGTACATAGATGCCGAGTGCGTTGTGGACGGAAATTTGATAACGTCGCGCAAGCCGGACGATTTGCCGGCCTTTTGCAAGGCCGTCTTGAAGGCACTCGCAAAATAATGTATAAGCAAATAGGAGCAATTATTTTATGAATCATGCAAAAAATGACAAAGAACAGGACAAGGCACCAACCATCATGGTTGTTGACGACAATACTCAAAACCTCGAACTCCTGCAGGTGTATCTTGAGGATGTGGACTGCCGAACCATACCCGCCCACGATGGGCTTGAGGCCCTGGAGATTATAGCCAAAGAACCGCCTGATTTAATTTTACTGGACGTGATGATGCCCAAAATGAGCGGCTTTGAGGTTTGCAGGAGAATAAAAAACGACCCCAAAACCTCTGATATTCCCGTCATAATGGTAACCGCACTTAATGAATTTGGTGACATTGAAAGGGCCATTGATTCGGGAACCGATGATTTTTTAAGTAAACCCGTGAACAAGCTCGAACTATTAACGCGAATTAAAACGATGCTGAAATTGAAACACTTAAGCGACAAACTTGAGCGCACATTAGCATACCTGAGCGAGATAGAAAAACAGGCACAAATGGCAAAGTCCGATTAGGGTTTGTACTTATAAGCTCTGCTGTAAAAAGTAGCCAATAACAAGTCACCATCACCGTTATTGGCCTTTGTACTGTTAATGAAACCCGGCGTGACAATCTAAAAGTTATTTGGGTGAAGCCCTTGTCCAATAGGGCGATTTGGATTGCAGTAACAGCCGTTCTTATAGGCCAATCTTTTTCAGAGCAGGGGGGGCAAATACCGGATAATTGGCTTCTAAAATCGTAACAACCCGCACATCACACACAACCGCCACAACAAAAAGACAAAATTAAAAACAAGGGCACTAATTACTAACACCCTGCTTAATTCGCCTTCGCCTATTGTCGATACTTTTACTGTGATGAATAACCGAGGAGCCTGACCAATAGAGGAGGAGGAGGAGGGTGATGAATAGCCAGGAGGACTGAATCGGCGATTTCTAATCCCGACTGCAACTCAGAATCGCAAATTGGATGAGAGTGGTGTATGAGTCAGTTACTTCAAATTCTCGGCAGGGCGATAACCATCGATACCGCCGATTTGATATGGCATTGGTTAAATGCCGCACAAGCCCTAAAAGACGATAGCCGGTCAGTCCTGTACCGTCAACTCAACCAAGCCGTTGAACTGATGGGTGATATGAAGCTCGATGCTGCCGTCGAACAGCTAAGGATGTACCTGTTTGAAAATCCTTCCTGCATTTATGGGCGCCTGGCTGTGGCCACTATTTGTATGCACAATAACCGATTGGATGAGGCTGTCAAAGAGCTGAATTCGGTCTATCTTCGCCGGCCGAATAACACAATGGCCCTTTATGCCCTCGGCTATTGCTATGAGCGGCTTGGCAAAGAGTCCCAGGCCATAGAATTCTATCAGGACTGCCTGAAGTTCAAAAACTATTTGCAGCTTCCCGCCTACCGATTGGCTGCCATTTACTTCAAAAACGGTCAACCAGAAAAAACCATAGAGCAATACGAGATATTGAAAGATGAATATCCCGATGATATATCAAATCTTGTAACGCTTGGTCACTTATATATTGCCACCAATAAATTTATGCAGGCCATCGATACATTTAACATCGCCATCTTAATACATCCTGACAATTTCCACAGTCCGGACGATAATATAGACCAGCTCTTTGCCGAGGGCCAATTCCACGAGGCGCTTGAGCAGATTGAGGATTTATTACAGGCCCAACCTGAAAGGGCCGATTTGCTTATGAAGCATGCCGACGTCCTCCGTATGTTAGGCTCTACTACTGAGGCCGTTTCACAATACGAGCAAGCCCTCCATTTGTGCCCCGATTTCCTCGAGGCTACCATAAAACTCGGCACCCAATATTTACAGTTGCAACAGAACAAGTCTGCCGCGCAGCAATTCAACAAGGCCGTTGAGATAAATGACAAAATAGTCGATGCGTATATCGGCCTGGCAATTTCACAAAAATTGGCTGGCAGTCTCCCCGATGCCCTCGGAACATTATCGCTCGCAGCGGCGATTCAGCCGAACAGTACTTTATTATTCGCTGAGACGGCTGCTCTGCGTTTCCAGGCCGGCTTTAAGGAGAATTTGCCGTTTGATAACCTTGATAACCAGCAGGAAGACCCAGCGGCCATTACCAGGGCTGTAATCGCTGCACACTATCAACAAATCGCCAGTCGCCCTCAAAACCCCGATTTGCATTACAGGCTCGGGGTGTTGATGATGAGCGTGGGAAGGATGGCCGATGCAATTCAGTTATTCAAGGCCGCTTTGGAGATAAACCCTGATTACACCAGGGCGGGAAGCAAATTAGCATTATGTCTGTTTGAAGTCGGTCGCCAATCTGAAGCACTTGAGTACCTGACTTGCCCTGCCTGTCTCGACAGGGATACACTCGAACTGCACTACAAGACGGCCTTACTTTATTGTGATAGAGTAAAGTTCGCTTCGTCCCTTATGAACCTCGAGCGTTACCTGGAAAATAATTTCGCACGTCCGGACGCAGCGGTTAACATCTCGATAGTCCTTCAGAACTTAGGCCTGTTGGACAGAGTAACCGCTATGTGGGACAATCTCTCAGACACCGCCGACCAGGCCACCAATATCGATTATCCATTCTCCCTATAGACCGACAAAGCTATACCAAAGCGTCATTTCGACCGAGTGAAGCGAGCGGAGAAATCTCTCAGAATATGCAATATCTATTCAAATACCCCTCCCTACCTGAAATTCAGTCTGAATGAAACATAACATATATTATGGGACGTTAATAATCGCAAATCAAAGAAACATCTCAGAATTGCGACTATTCAGTTTTTTTGATATTTTTTAACAGCTTGTCAATGTTGCTTCTTGCGTTTAGTTTCGATTGCTTCCTTTTCTTCATTTGTAAGACAATTGCCGCATTGAACACAAACATAATCTCCAGTATGAGCACCTAAATAATACTCTCTGTCATAGTCAGGATGTTCACAAGGCTTGTCACCCCAATCATCCCGAAGTTGTTGTGCTTTCTTAATTTGCATATTTTATGGTTCTCCATATTAATTGCTAATCATTTTTCGGGGCTTTGATTGTTTTAGCCTTGTTTGTTTTAGGCTTGATTGTACTGATTGTATGTATTCCTCAATCCAAGACAATAGCTTTTTATCATCAGTCATATCAGCTTTAACTACCTTCGCTTTACAAAAAAAACGGTATCTGAAACCTCTATCATGACAATGGAATATTAGACAACCCTGAGTTGAAGGAGCACAATTAACGTCTCTTTCGATACTATTCATATACTCCCCAGTTGAAAAATCAATTGTCCACGTTAACCCATCCTTATCTTTAACTTTTTTGCTCATAACATAACCTCTTCTTTAGATTTACTAGATAAATATCAGACTATCTCAAATCATGCCGACAAGCACAGATTAAGTGCTCAAGTTAGAGTCGTACATTAGCTTTTTATGTTTTTCCCTATACTTGTATTGTAACAAATTATGGTATTTTTCCAAGGAAAAAACAACAAGAAAACGGGCAGGATTAAGCCGGTTTGACTTTTTTGAATGTTCGCAACTTATTAGAATTGAAAGTATTCCTTTAGGAATGTTTTGAGTTTTTAAGACTCTGATTGTTGTGATTCTTGATTCTGTGGTTCGAAGTCATCACAGCTATCGTTGGCATCGTGTCTTTTTTGGTCTTTTTGACAGATTCCGTCTATTATCGTTTCTCTGTTGGGGTCGCTACAATGTATAAGGATGAATGGTTGGTTTGAAAGATTTACAATTCCTGCATTCTTCTTTCATCATAATTTAAGTCCGATAATCTGGCCGGATGGATCACGCAGCGATAAAGGCCTGCCTAAGATTTCGTAATGCAGAATCGCTATTCTCAAATCCTCTGGATCGGTGAAATCCAGTAAAACTTCGGAAAGATACTTTGACTCAGGAACTTCAGCAGCCTTATCCATACGTTTACCCGCCAACCCTTCAACAGTTTTGCCGGTGAATTCTGGTTCTGCCGGCCGTGTTGTAAGTTGAACTCGGCCCGCTTGTTTGGCTTCGGCGTATTTACGCACAGCGGGCTGAGGACGAGCGATTTTTTGGCTTGCCGGTTGGCCAACCGGGCGAGACTCTCGGCCTTGTGTAGGCTCGGCAAAACTGCGAAGCTCATTAAAGAATTGTTCCAGCACCCCCCTGCCGCCTGTGGCAGGCTTATGTGTTGGCCCACGGGTCAGTTGTTTCTCCCCCTGCTGGCCTTGAGCTTTTTTTCCCTTTGCTTTGATGATAGTGCCAAGCCCATAGACGACCGCAATAATCACGATGACCAGTATATTCATCCACTCTCCTGCATCGTTGCCGCGAGCAAAAATTAATTGTGCTAAAAGAGCATTCATAATAGAGCCATTGTGTTAGGTTACCAGAGTATCAGGTTATCAGAATATCAGGTTAATTCTGCCTTTTCTTAGTATCCTGATTTTCTGATATTCTACACCCTAATATCCTGCTTTCCTGATACCCTGCTGCTATTCTTTCTTTTTCGGCTTTGCAATGGAATCCCGCATCGAGGTATCCGCCATAATGTTTTTCATTCTGTAATAATCCATAACGCCGAGATTGCCCTTTTTGAAGGCTTCAGCCATCGCTAACGGCACCTTTGATTCATTTTCCACTACGAGCGCCCGCATTTCCTGCTCGCGTGCCACTGCCATTGCCCGGCGTTTTTCCGCTTCGGCCTTTGCTCTTTCCAAATCGGCATAGGCCTGGTCCTTCTGGAGTTTAGCGCCGATGTTGTCACCTACATCGACGTCGGCAATATCAATGGAAAGAATTTCAAAAGCCGTTCCGGCATCAAGCCCCTTGGACAAAACCGACTTGGAAATATTGTCCGGGTTTTCCAGAACACTTTTGTACGTTATGGCACTACCAATGGTAGTAACAATTCCTTCGCCCACGCGAGCGATAATAGTCTCCTGAGTGGCACCACCTATCAGTCTTTCGATATTAGCACGGACAGTTACGCGCGCCTTTGCTTTCAACTGGATGCCATCCTGAGCAACTGCATCTATAGTGCCTCTGCTCTTTTGGGGGTCTGGGCAATCGATGACCTTGGGGTTGACGCTCGTCTGGACCGCTTCGAGAATGTCACGACCGGCCAAGTCGATTGCCGTGGCCGTCTGCAAAGACAACTCGATGTTTGCCCTGTTAGCTGCGATTAAGGCGCGAACAACGTTTGGAACATTGCCGCGTGCCAAAAAATGGCTCTCAAGATCTCTTGTCGTCAGTGTCAGCCCTGCCTGGATTGCGGTTATTTTGCTCAGAACTATTGTCCTCGTATCAACCTTTCTCAACCACATCCCGATAAGCTCTGAGAATTTAACGTCGGCCCGACACAACTTGGCTTGCAGCCACAACCTGAAGAACTTTAGCAACAGCAGGAAAAATATAAATACTGTAATGGCAACGACGACTAAAAATACTGTTACAGCCACTTTGCCACTCTCGCTTATTGCCACAACCATATTTGTTAAGTTATACATCTTTTTGTCCTTTCATTAAGTTTCTTCTACTTCTATCATACGAACGGTCAACTGTGTACTCTCAACGCCGATAACCTCGACCTTTTTACCTTTCTCAACATATCCGCCTTCTGCCACACATTCAACTCTTTTTTCTGCAAAATCACACATCCCCACCGGCCGCAACGGTGTAATCACGACACCGACCTTGCCAAGCATCTTTTTTAATTCGGACGTATCAGGTATGGCGTCGCCCTGCTGCCGTTTTGGCGGAGTAAGTGTAACGCTTTTGCCGAATCTGGTTTTTGGGAATATCCTGTAAGCAAAAATCAGGACCGCCGGTATCATTACAGCCGCGATACCTACCCCTATCCAGCCGGCGGTCGCACTGTACTGAAAAAATATCACTGCACCGCCGATTAAACACGCCAGCGAGCAGAGACTTATCAGCCCGCCGCTGGGTACGAATACTTCTGCTATTATCAGAGCCGCACAGACAAAATATAAAAAAACAGCAAAAACAAGCCACCAAATCATCTCTATTCCTTACTCACTAATATCAAATTTCTGTTAGAAAACCGCTCCCTAATGGTCGCGGCTCTGTCCCCTGTTATTCGTCCTCTGTCGTCTGTTTTTTGACGACCACTCTGTTGCCGTGAATTTCAATTATCTCGACTTTCGTGCCTTCGTCAAGGAACTCGGCTTCAGCGACCACATCGACTATCGCATCGCCGAATTTTGCTTTTCCTGTAGGCCTCAGTATCGAAACCACCTCACCGGCATCGCCCAGGTTTACGCTTACGGTTTCACCTTCAGGCGGAGTGGTCATGCTCACTGGTATTTCACCGCCCTGCCTTGGGACCGATGGGGCAAGTATCAGCCCGCTAAGAAACTGAATCCTCGGCAGATATTTTGACAACACCCACGCCAAAACAATAAATCCAACGAACCCCATCGATAATCCTACGACTCCCCAGGCAAAATCACTCCAGGCAATTGCATCTTGGGGCCAGGGTTTGTACCATTCATCACCCGGCGGATTTTTGAACAGCATACCTAATAAGCCGGCCAATATGCATACAATTCCCAAAAAGCCTGCGATCCCGAAACCAGGCAGGACAAAAAATTCGATTAGGAGCAGCAGTATTCCTAAAACAAATAACGCTATTTCCACCACGTTAGCCAATCCGACGAGGTATTTGCTGCCAATTATGATTGTAAAGCATATAACCGCCGCCAGGCCGGGCAGACCCACACCCGGTGTGTTAAATTCAATATAAACCCCCAACATGGCGAGCATAACAAGCACGGCCATCACAGCCGGGGAATTTATCCATCGGACCATCTCTTCCGACCAGTTGGTCTCAAGCACCATCGGCTCGCCGACAAAGGTTACACCGTCTCGCTTGGCCAGAAAGTCAAGCGCACCTCTCAGGTCTTTCACCACCGCCTTGCTATGCCGTATTCAAAAGCATCAGAAGCGATTAGCGTTAAGAGCTTATCGCTTTCGACAATTAATTCTTCTGTTGTCCAGGTCATACTCGTTTGGGTCATCCGGCAGCCGCACGCTCTCAAAAAACTCGTACTCTCCCGTTTTTATGTTCTTGACCCTGTAAACCTCAATTTGCATTGTTACCATTGCCCTGAGCAATGCTCGAGGATAACCGTTTGCTTTCGCGGCCCGGTCGAAAGCTGCGCGGATAAAACTTTCGGCTTTTTCCCGCTCCACACCTTCAAGTTTTTGACTGGGCACAAGTATCATTGGGGCGCAATCGCCTATGGTGGTATGCTCAAGCATTATTATGTCCTGGCAGGAGACGCTTATCATTGCACCGGCTGATATGGCTTCAGTGGTTATATAAGCAACCGTGTGGGCTTCTTTGCCCACTTCAAGTATCAGATACTTACATATGTTATCGGCTGCGTTAACAAGCCCCCCATATGTTTGAATTTCATAGATTAAGTATTCTACCCCTTCATCGAGGGCAATTTGGGTTCTGCGTTGGATGGATTTGAACAGCCCATCGTCAATCATACCCTTACAGATGATTACTGCTGCCTTTGCACTTGGCGTCTCTGCCGGGGCGTTGCCTAAATCCGCTGCCATAACAGCCCCCAGGAGCAATAAAAGGCACGGCAGAACAATCGCAATTTTTGGAAGTGTACGCTTCATAATGGTATTTTATATTTATATTACCGGTTTGGCAATATAAATAGCAGCTAATGTATAATATTATCACCCCCATACAATAGGGGTCGGGAATCTACGACACATCTTCTACTTTCGGCTTGACCCCCTCCCATTGCAGTCCGCCTATTATTGCTTGTGCGATGTTCGTGAGATGGTCGCCTATTTTTTCGATATTGTCAACCAAATCGATGAAAATCAGGCCCGTCTCCGCTGAGCAGACACCATCACTCATACGCTGGACATGGCTGCGACGAAAATCTATCTGCATCTTGTTAAGATTGTTTTCGTTGGTTAAAATTGTTGATTTGGCCGCCGAAATATCATTGTTTTCCAGGGCAGATATGACATTATCAAACATCTGGTCTATTTCTTTTCTTAGTTGCCCAGCCTCTACCAGCGCCGAATTGCTAAATGAAAATTTTTGCTTTATCTTGCGTTCGGCGATTTCGACAATATTGACAGCATGGTCACCGATACGCTCAAGGTCGTTAACCGTATGCAAAAGTACCGGCAGCTCAATAGATACTTCATCGGACAAATGCCTGCGAGATAACGCCGAAAGGTACGATGTGATTTCGAGCTGGAATATATCGATAAAGTCTTCTATTTCCCTCACCGACCCAAGTTCTTTTCTGTTATCCTCAATGATTCCGTTGATAGAGAATCTAAGGGCTTTTTTGGCTGTTCTTGCCATACGGAGGATTTCACGCTTTGTCTGTTCTAATGCTATCACCGGCGTATCGAGCAGATGTTTTTCCAGAACAACGGGTTTTTGCGCCAATTCATCCTCTGTGACCGGCAGAATCTTCATAACGACTACTTCCAGCCATTGGATAATTGGCAGAAATAGAATCATATTAAATACGTTAAATGTACTGTGCGCAACAGCTATATGGACCATAATCGTACTTTGTGAGAGCTTGAATGGCGTGATCCATTCGACAATATGGACAAACCATCCTCCCCAAATAAGAGGCAGAACATAAAGCACTCCTATAAAGTTGAACATCGTATGCCCAATCGCCACCCGCTTCGAATTTCGTGATGCCCGAATTGCCGCCAACCATGCTGTAATCGTTGTTCCGATGTTATCGCCCAGAATAAATGGTATGGTAACCCGCAGCACTAAATGCCAGTCGCCCGTTCCAAAAGCCCCTTGTAAAGCTAACATCTGAATTATTGCAATCG
>JABUBM010000380.1_pt1 | contig 10819 bp, 12 predicted proteins | sample 7240321 | NCBI WGS metagenome assembly JABUBM01 (sample SAMN07256344, study PRJNA390944) | subsurface metagenome | isolation source: Methane hydrate marine sediment | place: Pacific Ocean: Eastern North Pacific, ODP site 1244 | collected 2002
TTTGGGGATCTGATGAGAGTGTGTTACCATTACTAATTCTATTACCAATATATTTCTTTGAAAGAGGGAATAGCACTATTGCCTCCTTTCTTATAGGTTTGGGAGCAACAATAAAGTACTTCCCGATTTTATTAGCTCCTTTAATATGGATATATGGCAAAAAATGGAAAGAGAGAATATATAACTCTATAATATTCATAGGTGTCGTTATAGCTGCAAATTTGCCTTTTTATTTCATATCCAAAGATAGGTATATGATGCAATTTGAAGACATAATAGGGGAAGGAGGGAACCATGGAATAGCTACAGTAGTTCAAGCATATTTTGGGGTGAATCTTGAAGAAAGCAATTTTGTCTTCTTAGTAATAGAGTTAATTCTACTAGCTTTAGTTGGGGGGTATTTATTTGTAAGGAGGAAAAAATGGACATATTATCAAACTTCAGCCCTTTTACTGGTTCACTTAATAACATATCAAAAAATGCATAGTTCTTACATCGTCATGGTTTTTCCTTTTCTTTTTGTGGCACTATTTCAAAAAGGGATTGTAAGATGGTTGAATGGTCTTATGTACATAACAGGATTTTTTTTGGGCTCAGCAGCTGTAGCAATAGTTAATGAAACAGTGAATAATCGATTCTTAGAGTTCCTATGCTGGGATTTGGTTCTGCTATTTTATGTATGTATGATTGCACTGATTGTTATGTACATGAAAAGTGATTATATATCATCAGTTAGCAGTTTTTCAGCTAAAGATCGTCTATCATAAAGACGGATTATCAAAGATGAAACTGTACCTAGAACGAGTACCTGCTTTAATTTTAACAACTTCATAAGATATAATTTCAGGAAAGTTTGTCAGAATTAGTTCAACTTGATCTATGCTATATAATAGCAAGGTAATCTTTTCAATAAAAACTTCAGCAGAATGTAAAGCTTCATCAATTAATTGTAAAGAGAACTCCATACCACTGGTTTTTCCACCAATAAGCTCGCTCTTTGTTCCTTTCCACCCTCGTTTCTTTTCGAGAACAGTAATATCTCTTTGGGAGTAAATAGGAGGATAACAAAAAAGTGCACTATAGCGACCTGATGGAACACATCCTTGAATGATCTCACCTGATGATTTCACAAGATGAATTTTCTCTAGTAAATTATTGTTTCGTACATTTGTTAAAGCTGATTCATAGGAGGAAGGAGCAATTTCTGTTCCAAGTACACTTTTGTTATATTTTTTAGCTAGTATAAGAGAAATGGCTGCACTAGAACCGACACCTATCTCTAGAAGAGTATTAGTTGTAAGAGTGGTTGAAAGGACACTAGAACAATACGCGTGGCGTAAACCTATAGTTGGAATAAGATTGCTTGGAGGAACTGATATATCTAAACCTAATAAGGCGTGAAAAAGGTGCTTATTAACAATAGATAACACAGAAGTGTCACCTAAATCGAATTTGGGAGGGTTAGAACTGACTAAAAAAGCATTTAAAGAGGGATATTTCTTAATTAACTCTCTGAAAGGAATTGTAAATGGTTTAGCATCGATGGTTCTAGAAATGGTAACAGTCATAAGATAACATAAGTAAGGAAGATACAAACTAAAATATTTCCCTTAGTGATACCAAGGATTAGATTTAAAAAATCTGGTGTAAATAGTACATCGTTGAGAAAAATGATTTGGTTACCCCTCTCGGAGAAATGAAGAAAATTGTATATGATGATTTCTCAACTCTATACTGTAAAAATGATGATTTTTATAAGAAAGGAAAAAAAGAAGGAATAGTTGTTTCTTATCCTATTTTTCGTCTTCTTCGAGAGAATAATTTCATGAGTATCAAGGGAACTACTGCTATTAGTAGAGTAAATGTGAAAAATAGTTGAGTTTCATCTGTAGAGTATTCAACAGGTTCATCGAGAGGATATAAGTCAACTGATCCTGAAGAACCATCAATAGAATAATTACCTGTACCTGACCAGTCTGACCAATAGTTTCCTTCAGATGTTTCAGTATCACACCAATAGTTGTTAGCTCCTGCATCATACGCTTGGGAAGTTCCACCAAGGTTATTGTCTACAAAGGTATTATGATGAATGGTATTATCATCAGAACTAGAAGATAAGTAGATTCCATAATCTTCATTTTCTTGTAGTAGATTGTAAGTAACGTCACAATGAGCAGAATTCCAAAGATTGATGCCATAGCCATTGTTGTTATTGCATTTGTTGTTAATGACATCAGAATTACCAGAATAGGAGAGCAAGATGCCAGAAAAGCCGTTGTTGTTGCACGTATTGTTGGCAACTGTTGAACTATTAGAATTCGAAAGATAGATGCCTTCAAAGGTGTTGTCGTTATAGATGTTATTAGCAACCGTCGAACTACCAGAAGAGTAAAGCTTGATGCCTACCCCGTTGTTGCTACTCGTGTTATTTACCACTGTCGAATAATCAGAATAGTAAAGCCAGATGCTTTTGTCGATATTGTTGCATGTGTTGTTAATAATTACTGAATGTGTACAGGAGTAAAGATATAGACCAGTTGTAGCGTAATTTAATATTTGGTCACGTACTGTCACATTAGTACAATTGACTAACATCAATTGCCCATAAACTGGTTCATCAATGATTGTAGAGTCTAGGTTAGTGTAAAAACCTATTTTTTTACCATTCACCCAATTATTCTCAACAGAATGCGAGAGGTAAGCATCAACTGTAATTTCGCCTATATATAAACTACAATTAGTAAAAGTGTTGTTTGCAACCGTTGAACTCCCAGAATCGCCCAGCAAAATACCTTCCATTCTGTTATTGTTGCACGTGTTGTTAATGACATTCAAACTACTAGAAGCCAAAAGATAGATGCCAAAATTGTTATAGTTGCACGTATTGTTGGCAACTGTTGAAATATTAGAAGACTCAAGCATGATACCCCAGTCGCTATTGTTGCACGTGTTGTTGATTACAGTTGCTGTTCCATCAGCTACAGAATTGATAAAAATGCCAAAATATTTTGTTTCAACATAGCAGTTACGAATAATGAAATGTTCTGTTGTATCAGCGATAGAAATACCAGTACTATCTGTTGTAATATTATATCCTTCAATAACATATGGATCTTCAGCTGTTCCTGAACCGGGAAAAACCTCAAATCCACTGTCAGAAGTAATGGCAATAGGATTATGTGGAGTTAATGAGATACTAGCTTCAATATCATGTGAGCTAGTAGCAGACTTTGTATTCATTATTGGTAATAAACCTAATACTAAAAGTATTATTGAAACACAGAAAAATCCTCTAACAAAGGCTTTAGAATGGATGACTTTTTCATGTTTTTATCCTCAAATACAATAGATATTACTTAAGTAATCCCTTCTAGCTATTTAATTATATCCCCTTTCCATTATTCCAACAGCTTTAAGTTTAAAGGATTTTTACTAAAAGATTATAGTTTATTTCTATCATGCTTTCATATTACTTTTTTCTTCTTCTCTTTCCTTATTATGATATTTGTTAGTCCAATAACAGCTAGGCTTACGACTGCGAACCATTGTGTGAAAGGACTGATATATGTGCATCCTTTGTTATTATCGTTTGTTTCAGTAGTTTCAGGAATTCTAAAATCAGCAGGTTCTTCTAGAGGATAAGTCTTCATTTCTTTGTAGAACTTTTTTCCACTTTTGTTACTAAAGAATCTGGTGATAAAACATTTTCTTTCCCCATCCAATCAAAATGTCTGTGATTTGATGTGATAAGGATTGCCTTATCTATTAATGCTTGTGTTCCAATGATAAAATCCCTAGCATGATGTTTAAACCTAAGATTAGATTTTTTAGTAAGAGCACTTATTTTGTAGATTTCTTCAGATGTCAAATCTAGTAATATTGCATTTAACCCTTGAATATCTTTATTAAAAAGCTCTTTTGAAATACCGCGAAGATTATACCAATGATAGGTTTCTAAAGCACTTATGACTGACAAGAATATTTCAAAATCTTTGTTACAATCTTGTAACCAATCGATGAAATCTTGATCTGCAAATACATTACTATCAAGACTAATCCTCAGTAACTTCACCCCATGCTGAAATTCTCATTTCATCCATTTCTATTCCTGACCTTTGCATAGCCTTCCTAATCTTTTTTCTCCAAGGAATATCTTTTCTTTTTTCTACTGCTCTTTGGATTATTTCTCTAGCTTTAGGATCTTGTTCATCAGGTCTTGTACTTAGTTTCCATTCTAATAGTTCTATTGCTTGTTCTACAATATTCCCTTGAGTTGTATCTAATTCAGCAGCTAGTTTTTTGATTTTCTTTCTCAATTCATCATCAATAGTTACAGAGGTTGTCATACAATCAATTACAAATACATTAATACATTAATAAATGTATACGTGATATAGAAACATAAAATTATTGTGATTGTATTAAAATCTTTATTTCTTCTATGATAGCCACTAACTATAGAATGTACATCTTTTGGAAAATAATAAGGAATAGTGGTTAATTAAGCAATTTTTAGTCTTTTTCGAGAGATAATTATTGTGAAAAGTAGAGGAATCACAGGTATTAGGAGAGTAAATGAAGAATGTATGTGATATTCAGAAATAGTGGGGAACCCATTAGCTTCATAGAAAGGGTAAAGATCGACAGAGCCAACATAGCCATCAATAGAATAAGAACCTGTTCCTGACCAATCGGACCATTAGTTGCCCTCTTTTGTTGCAGAGTCATACCAAAAGTTGTTAGTACCTTCATCAAAAGCTTGTGAAGTTCCTGTAGGATTATTGTCTATAAAGTTATTATGGTGAATACTGTTGTTGTCAGCATAAAAACCTAGACAGATTCCATATTCTTCATTTTCTTGTAGATGATTGTAAGTAATGTCACAAAACTCGGAATAGGAAATATATATACTGTTGTAATTAGTGTTGCTGCATGTGTTGTTGATGATATTAGAACTATCAGAAGAACCAAGGGAGATGCCTCTCCAGTTATTGTTTTCGCACATGTTGTTAGACACAATCGAACTGCCAGAAAACCCAAGTCTAATGCCTACGTTGTTATTGCTGCACGTGTTGTTTGCAACAGTCGAACTGTCAGAAGACTTAAGCAAGATGCCGTACTTACCATTATTGTTGCACGTGTTGTTTGCAACAGTCGAACTGCCAGAATTCTCAATTAAGATACCCCAGAGGTTATTGCTGCACGTGTTATTGGTAACAGTAGAATAATCAGAATCCCAAAGCTCAATGCCATGGATGTTATTGTTGTTGCATTTGTTGTTTGCAATAGTAGAGTTATAAGAAGAGCAAAGTCCGATGCCGTGGGAGTTGTTATTGCATGTGTTGTTAATGACAGTAGCTGAACCATCAGCTATATAACCGATATAAATGCCAACATCTGCTGCGTCAACATAACAGTTACGAATAATGAAATGTCTCGTGGTCCATCTAATATGAATACCACAATTATCTTTTGTTGTAATGTTGTACCCTTCAATAAGATAAGGATCTTCTTCCGTGCCGGAACCAGGAAAAACCTCAAGATCGTAGTTAACAGTAATGAATATAGAATCATGTGGGGTAAGGGAGGAGTAAAATGCTTGTTTGTAAGAATCAGTTGTAGAATATACACTCACAATAGAGTATATACTTATTCCAATAATTAAAATAGAAACACATAAAAATCTTCTAGATGCTACTCTAGATAGTTTTAAGTTCTTTTGTATAGTTTAACCTACAAAAATGTCAATTTAATATCTAGAATTTTTAACACTTATATATCTTATCGACTTGATTTAAGTTGTAAGTAAAAAAGAAACGAAACCTCTAATTTTAAGAATAATTAGGAGACTATTAAGAATTAAATATTAAAGACTCAGACCAAGTTGTGCATGTTTAATTTGTTGAGAGATAAAAGTATTTTCGTTTATTGCATTTTTCTAGTTATAACTTTTTTATCAATAATGTGTAAGTCTATTGAGAACTCCTTTTCAATCTTTTTTTGTATCTCCTTGGTTAATTCCCTTTCTTTCATAAAATATACAGGTAAAGAAAATAATGCACTAACAGCCATTGAATAACAGTCAGCGAGAGCAATTGGTATTTTACACTTAATATGCGCAGCTAGCTCTTCTGAAGCAGGTAATCGCAAAATGATTAAGTTTTCTGTAAGATCATCAATATATTTCTTTGCAATTTTCCATCCATACTTTCTGCATAATATATACAGGAGTTCGGTCAGTGTTAAGGATGTGATATATACAGCTTGATATTCCTTTGATTCCAAAATGTTACTTTTCAGAAAAGACAGTAACTTCAAATCATTTTCATCTTCAGGATCAAGAGACATATATTCTACTAGAATACTTGTATCGACTACAATACCGTTGATTTGGGTATTTCTAGAGCTATTCTTCATTTGCTAGTGATTCCTTTCTCAATTCTTCATAGATTTCTCTTCCATTCTCCCCTAAAAGACCTTGAAATTGATCAAAGGATCTTTTACCGATTTTATCTAGTTGACAAGAACGTATAAGAAAATCAATTACGTCATCGTAAGAAAGAGAACGACCATACAACAATTCGAGGCGGTTTTTAGCTGTAAATAAAGCTCTTTTTGTTGGTTCTTTTATTTGAATAGTAGTTGACATATATATACACTATATTTATTATAACTGCTATGACATATATACATTTTGGAAAAAAAGAAGGAATAGCTGTTACTTAAGCTGTTTTTCGTCTTCTTCGAGAGAAAATTATTGTGAGCAAAGGAACTACTGGTATTAGAAGAGTAAATAAGGAAAGTAATTGATATTCAGCTATAATGGGTAGTAGGGTAGGTTCATCAAGTGGAAATAAATCAACTGAACTTGCAGGACCATCAATAGAATAAGAACCAATCCCTGACCAATCTGACCAATAGTTGCCTTCAAGTATTTCAGTATCATACCAAAAGTTGTTAGTACCTTCATCAAAAGCTTGGGAAGTTCCTACTAGATTATTGTCTACAAAGTTATTATGGTGAATGGTATTATTATCAGAATCGGATCTTAAGTATACTCCATAACCTTCATTTTCTTGTAGAAGATTGTAAGTAACGACACAAAAATCAGAAGAGGAAAGCTTGATGCCTCTGTAGTTGTTGTTGCACGTGTTGTTAATAATAGTTGAACTACCAGAAAACATAAGCATGATGCCATAGTTGTTGTTATTGTTGTTACACCTGTTGTTGGAAACAGTGGAACTACCAGAAAACCAAAGAAAGATGCCTCCATAGTAGTTGTTGTTACACGTGTTGTTTGCGACAATCGAACTACCAGAATCCTCAAGATCGATTCCTTTCCAATAGTTATTGTTGCACGTGTTGTTCGCGACAGTGGAACTATCAGAATATCGAAGATAGATACCCCAGTAGTTGTTGCTGCACGTGTTGTTTGCAACAGTAGAATAACCAGAATAGTAAAGATAGATACCATACCAGTTGTTATTGTTGCTGCACGTGTTGTTAATAATAACTGAAGATGTACAGGAGTAGAGAAATAGACCAGTTGCAACGTCATTTAATATTTGGTCACGTACTGTAACATTAGTACAATTGACCAATATCAATTGACCATAAACTGGTTCAGCAATGATCGTAGAGTAAAGGTTAGTGTAAAAACCTATTTTTTTCCCATTCACCCAATTATTCTCTACAGTATACGATAAGTAAGCATCAAGGGTATGTTCTTCTATATACAAACCACAATTGGTAAAAGCGTTGTTTACCACTGTCGAATTATCAGAATAGTAAAGAAAGATGCCTTTACCATTATTGCTACACGTGTTGTTTGCCACCGTCGAATAAGCAGAAGAGTCAAGATTGATGCCTCTGTAGTTATTGCTACACGTGTTGTTGGTAACAGTCGAAGAATCAGAACCTGCTAGATAGATGCCTTCATAGTTGTTTGTGCACGTGTTGTTGGTAACAATCGAACTACCAGAATCCTCAAGATAGATGCCATCCAAGTTGTTATTGTTGCTGCACGTGTTGTTAGTGATGGTAGAATTATCAGAAAATAAAAGATAGATGCCGTAGTCGTCGTTATTGTTGCAAATGTTGTTAGCAACAGTCGAACTACCAGAAGAGGAAAGAAAGATGCCGCTATAACCATTGTAGTTACACATGTTGTTTGCGACAGTTGAACTACCAGAAGCGTAAAGCCTGATGCTGAAGTAGGCGTTATTGTTGCACGTGTTGTTAGTGACAGTTGCTGTACCATCAGCTACATCATAGATATAAATGCCATAAAGAAATGCATCTACATAGCAGTTACGAACAGTAAAATATTTCATTGTACCACTAATATAAATACCACTACTACCTGTTGTTGTAATATTAAATCCTTCAATAACATAAGGATCTTCAACAGTTCCAGAACCAGGGAAACCATAATCTATGAAATTACTATCAGAAGTAATAGATATTGAATCATGTGGAGTAAGTGAGGAGTAAGATGGTGGGTCATAAGAGACAGTTGTAGCATTTAATCTCATACTAGAGAATATACTTAGACCAACAATTAATATTGAAACACATAAAAATCTTCTAATTGAAACTTTAGATTGTTTTGAGTGCTTTTTCATAATTTAACCTACAGAGATGATAAATTCATGAATTGTTTGCTTTAGGAAATTTAAATCTTTCGTCGGGAGAACAAGACGATTCCTTTTATCTCAACTTACTAACTAAAGTCGAAGTTTCAAAACGACAAAATTGTGAAAGAAAGCAGAGGTTGCATACTGAATCTCAGCTACTAGAGTGTTGAAATAAGTTGCTAAATCATAATAGCCATTACCTCTTAAACATATCATTCATTTTGTTTAAGTAGTAAAAATGAAAAACAAGCAATTCTAAATTAAATCTCTAGCAACCATAGCTATTACTTCGATTGCTTCTTTTGAAACTTGCTTTCTTTTGGGTGTCATAGCAGCTTGATAGATGTCATTAAGAATCTTTTCGCGGTTTTGGTTAACTACTTCGAGAAGAGCCATATCATCGAGTTGAGTTTTTTCTTTAAAGAGGGCAAGAATCATATCACCAAGATCTTTAGTTGAGCTTTCCATAGCTTTAATGACACGTTTTTCTGAAGCAGAGATTTTGTTATTGTTTTTATGGCAGAATTCTACAACAGAGCGAATCATATTATCTAGAATGCGCTGAACATCATCAATATCTCGTTGACTAATCTCTATAAAGTCAACTGTTTCAGGAGGTTTGTTTTCTTCAGTATGATTCATAGAATGAACACCCTTTATACTTAGAAGTTTCAGTGATAGTCGTATTTAAAGATGTTTATTAGATTTGGAAGCCCTTCTAGAACGTGAAATATTAACAATGAAAACTAAAAAAATGCGTCGGTGAAGAATTAAACTGTACCATTTGAGATATCAGAATGATCTCCAACTTTGAGAGAATGGGCTCTTAATCCCTTGACTTGACTATTAGTTCCAATGACAGAATCAGAGATGAAGCAACGATCAAGTTTAGATTTTTCTAAAACAACAGAATTCTTGATTTCACAATTATTGATATTCACACCTTCTTCAATCATAGCGTAAGGACCGATAGTGGAAGATTCGATTTTGCAGTTTTTAGAGATATATACGGGAGGAATAATAGTTGAATTGATCAGTTCTCCTTCAACAGTGTGGGTATGTTCATTCAAATAAAGTTTATTCACTGCTAGAAGGTCTTCAGGGTAACCTATATCCAAACGCCAACCATCTATCTTAGCAGCTGTTACTCTGTAATTATTATCTATCAATGCTTGTAAAGCGTCAGAAAGTTCGTATTCCCCTCTAGCTGAAGGTTTTAAACCTGAAATCATGTTAAAAATTACTGGAGATAAAACATAGAAGCCTGTAATAACATTGTTACTTTTAGGATTAGCAGGTTTTTCTACAACAGACAAAACTTTATCTCCGTCAATCTCAACAACACCGTATCTTTGTGGATTAGGATTTTCCTCTATATGTAAAGTTGCAGTAGAATTGGAAGAGAAATGATGATCTATAACTTTTTTCAAATCAGCTCCAAAAAGATTATCTCCAAGTTGCAGAACAAAATCTTCCTCTATCTTTCCTTCAACTAAACCAATAGCTGCAGCAATACCTCTAGCATGGTTCTCATGCTGAACAATATATGAAATGTCCATACCAAAGTCTTGACCATTATGAAAATAGTCCATGATAGCATTACGTTGGTAACCGACAACAATAGTAACATCAGTTATATCTAAAACATCTCTCATATACTCAAGAGAATGATGCAAAATAGGCTTACCAGCTACTGGCAAGAGATGCTTAGGCCGAAAACTAGTAAAAGGTAGAAGACGACTACCAAACCCCGCTGCGAGAATAACCCCCTTCATTAACTCACTTCTTATTATCGTTATTTTGAAATTCTATATTAATATAAATCTACTAAATACATTTAAAATGGTTTTAAAAGGATTGTGCTCCAACTTTTTCGAGTGAATGTTAGAATGATTGAAAATTCAAATATAAAGAGTTCTTTAAAAGTCCAAACAAAAAGAATTAAAAACAAACTATCTAACTTTGGACTGATTGCAATGTGGTCAAAAGCAAGTGAACACGTAGAATTGGGAGTTATTTGATAAATGTTGTTCTTAATATTAGCTTTTATCTTTTAGTGTTTTTGTGATAAATTTCTCTATTTTCTTTAAATTGGAAAAAACATTATTTGTGTGTTTCTTCAAAGTTGATTTAGAATTAAGACCTCTGTGTGTTGCAACTTTTATTATATCGGAAAATTCACT
>JABUBM010000381.1_pt1 | contig 10812 bp, 20 predicted proteins | sample 7240321 | NCBI WGS metagenome assembly JABUBM01 (sample SAMN07256344, study PRJNA390944) | subsurface metagenome | isolation source: Methane hydrate marine sediment | place: Pacific Ocean: Eastern North Pacific, ODP site 1244 | collected 2002
AGTTTTGCTCGCGCACAGAAGGCTCTTGGCATTAAGAAAGTGACCAAGAAAAATATTGGTCGTATCGCAAAAAGGGCTGCGGCTGGTGGTTCATCGTCAAAAAAGACACGAAAAGGTAAAAGTAAGGGTAGTAAGGTCACAAGGAGTTACACGAAAGTGGCAAGAAGAAAAGGAAGAAGACGAGGTAGTCGGAAGTTCACCATTCCCATCGCTCCCATAGTTGGTCTTGCGGCTGGCCTTGCGGGGCCAATCAAGGACCTGATGGATGGTGAGGTAGAGTTTGCGGTTAACAAGCTCAAGTATTCTTATTTGGGATTGGACACCGAAAACAAGTTCAAGCCCGAGGCCTTGATGAGTGGCCTTGCTCCGCTCATTGCTGGCGCGCTTGTTCACAAGTTTGTTGGTGGGCCACCTTTGAATCTGAATCGGATGCTAGCGCAAGCGAATGTGCCCATAATCAGGATATGATCTGCGATGCCATTCGATGTTGTAGCATGGTATGAAAGCACGACACCAACAGCCCTTTCGCCGATTGACGCTGTAGAAGATGACATCTACAGAACAAGCGGCGATGACATCTACGTCAAGCCACGTGCGCCTTTCCTAGCGGGCTTCATGTATCAAGCGATTTCGACACCGAAATATGCGGAATTGAGGCAGCCAAGCCTAAAAATTCCCTATCGCTTTTACAGAAGCTATTTGCTCGGTTCTAACACCTTCGGCAGCGCATTTTACAACTTTTTCGCGAAGCCTTTTCCGTTGTATAAGGGCGAAAAACTTCAAGCGCATGTCATGAATGCTGCCAATGAGATTCAGATGGTAGTTGCTTTGCTTTCTGATGGGAAGGCTAAACTAGCTGATCTAGAAAATGTGACGCCTACACACAACATCACTGGATATGCTGATCAAGCCTTGACTGCGGGTTCATGGACTCATTGCGCTATGACTTGGGATCAAGATTTGCCTAAGGGAAGGTATGCGATTGTTGGGATGCTCGGCGGAACTTACAAAGCGGCGACCCCAACCACAGCAGTAGCGCGCCTTAAATTATTGGACACGACTTGGCGGCCCGGTTGTGGTTTGAACATGACGGTCGGAGACAAAACAGAGCTGCTTCATCAAGGCTACTCTTATGCACAAGGGATTCAATGGCCTTTAATGCGTGAAATTAGCTTTGCGCATGATCAGATGCCGAACGTTGAAATCTTAGCGGGCGATGCTAACACAGACCACATCATTGAATTGATGCTTCAAAAAATCGCGTAGTGGACTCTTTGACAGTCAAGAAACTGAACACAGGAACAACAGAGAGCATCCTAGTGGAAGCCAATGAGATTCGTTCAGTTCTTGCTATCGCCAATGCTGACGGAAGCAACATCGTTTTCATAAGCGATGAACAGGGAAAAGGCACAGATGGTTTTCCCATCTTCACCAAATCATACATCAGCTTAGATCGGGGAGAGGGTTTCGAGCCTGAAAAGAAGTATTGGGTTATCTCTGAGGATGCCAACACTCCCGTGCATGTGCTTGAACAATTCCAGAAATTCAAGGAAAAGCCAGGGCCAGGGGAAGACATTCAGGATATTCCGCCTAAAGACCCTAAGATGTGATTATGATGAAACACGGAACGGCTTGTAGAGTTACCGAAACTGCGAAGCGTGGATTTTCTTCAATTGCTTTGGCCTTTGTAGTAGCGGGTATTCCAAACCCAATAATCACATCAATCTTTGATTCACATAAGGGAATAGGTTGCCCTCATTGTGACATAGTAAGCATTTTGGAGACGGCTGTAACATGAAAAGCTCAATAGGATTATTCTATCAGCTTACAGTTAGAGACAAAAACGGGAAAGTAGTTAGGAAAACACGATTGCGTAGGTCAAGAAGCTTCTGTCTTGCTTTCTTGCAGGTGCTACAAGTTCAACTGCTTACAGAAGACAAGGATATAAGAGACGTTTCAAACAGTTTAGAGACATGCACGCCATATGCTACTAACCTTTGGGCCGCCGCTCCCGCTGGAAATGACACTATAGGCATTGTTCTTGGAACTGGAACAACAACACCAACAAACACAGATTATGTCATGGAGACTAAAATCGAGCATGGATCCGCCGCTACTCAACTAAACTATGCTATACAGACAGATATAGATGCACAAGAAGTAGGGGCAAACGTTGATTATCAGCTTATAAGGTCAATGCAGAACCTAAGCGGAACCACAATCAACGTGACAGAAGCAGGCATACTTGCCTACATAGCTTCTCCTGCCAAATATGGTTTGATGGTTCACGATGTGTTCACGGCAGTTCCAGTTTTAAACACAGAAACACTCACAGCCACTTACACTTTCAGAACCACGGTGTAGAAGATGGATGTTCCTTGGCGGACTCTTTGCGGGACCGCGATCACGGTTACTGCGCTCTGTCTCGGTTATGATGGTCAGCTAGCTTTGGTTGCCGTGTGCGCGCTCCTTGGAGTTGAATTATTCGGTCAAACACGTGTAAAATCGCTTAAAAAGGCGATACAGAATGAAGAAGAAACAGACTCAAAAACTGGCGTTCTGGAAGAAACTAGGCCCTGAAGGTAAGCGCGTATCCGATCACATCGGGAAGATCATTGACAATAGCCGCATCCAAGAAGCTACTGATGCGATCATAAACCTTGCCTTGGCCTATTATGGAGTGAAGGCTTTCGGTCATATTGGCGGCGCCATCATTGGGCCCATCAGTCTTAAGCTTGCTACTGCAAGAAATGAGGTTGCTGGCGCGGCTGGCGTTGCTGGCCTTGCCATTCTAGGCGTTGCCTCTACTGGAAGGGTTCAGGATATTGTTGAGGCCCTGATTAACCCTGACATTGTTTTGGTTGATGGCCAAAGGTATGGACCCGATGAAATCGTTAGGCCCTCTTTTAGTCCTGATTTTCCTTATGAGTTGACTTGTCCTGAGGGTTACACGCTGAAAAGGGGCCCTAGTGCCGCGTTCTGTGTGCCTAACCCTGCTTAAACACTTTCACTTACCTCTCTCCTTTAATTACCCGTAAAGTATATATACATTAAACTATTACCCATACGGTAGGTGTAATATATGAGTAAAACAAAGGGAAAATGGAGTGGTTTGAGCCTTCCTTCTGCTCTTGTTGATAGAATGAGGAGAGTTCTTCCATATACGGGGAATCAGAGTCTTTCAGAATATGTGAGGTTTGCTATTCAGGAGAGGCTTAGAAATGATGAGGCTCTAGCTGATGAGGCTAGGGAGTTGGAGAAGGAAATCAAGGAGCGGCTACAATGATAGACCCTCTTGCTTATCGGACGCAGTTTAAGCGAGTTAAGGAGCCTAAGATCGGTGATTCATTATGAAATTTAAAATCAAAAAAGTCTATGCCTTGCTTATCTGCGAAGTAGATGGTGAAGAGAAACTCATGGGCATTGAAATGCCTCAATCGGTAACAAAGGCGTTGAGGAAACGAGTTGATTCATTATGAGCTCATCCTACTCTTCGCGCTTGGATATTCAGTTAAAGAACTTATTGATGAATTTGGCTACCCTAGAACAACTGCGTATCGTTTCTATAGAATATACCGTGTTGCGGGAAAACAAGCGGCCGATAGGCTTAGAGGTCTTCATTCAATGCCTTCTAGCGGAACAAAAAGAGGATCTACTCATCGAAAACGGTCATTCACATGTTAAAAAAGACGGATTATGGGTTGAAAAGGAGAAATGACAGTTTCAACAAACTGTTAGTTAAGGAGACGGGAGACGGAACAAAATGACTGAAGGAAAATGTGATTATTGCAAAAAGAGAGTCTATACTATCATATGCCTTTGCAAAGAACACACAAAACTATTCGATGAAAAGACAGGGTTGAAATGAAAAATGAAGAAAAATAATTTATGTGTTATTTGTGGTAGGAAAAATTGTAAGATATGGCATTTGGATAGTTCAAGGTCCACTGGTGATGTTGGTCTTTATAGTGCAGATGGTTGAATGAAAAATGATTAACAACCCAAACGAAAAAGAAATCAATGAATGGTTAAAAACAGAGTCGCTTTGGTGGATGCTTGCAAACATTTCGTTCAGATCAATTACAATGAAACAGATAAAAGAGGGTTGAAATGAAAAAGAAATGTCCTCAATGTAGAAAGGAAATGTCAAAAGACAGTTTCGGTTGGTATTGCACTACTCAAGGGTGCGAAGGCAAAGAGGGTTGAAATAAAAAATGAAAGTTCAGGTGAAATCTAGAATAAAAGGATCAAGAAAGTGGTATTACGACCTTGATATGTGGTTTGGAGACGGGTTTGAGGTTGTGGTTAATACAAAAAATTAAGCTGTTCTTCCAGCTTTACTTCATATGCATAGTCTTCATCATAGGCTGGACTATACTAATACTCTCCGACCGCTGCAATCGAGACAAACACAAGAAACATGATGACCAAACTTGTTGATGTCTGATTTATTCGCTGGCTTCACATACGTCCAAGCGTTGATGGCATAACCCCCCCTATTTTTTACGTAACAGTTATCCTCTGGCATCAACTCAGTCACCCCGCTTTTTCTCCGCTCCCGCTTAACCACCCGCTGAAAATTCTGGGTAATCGTTATAGTATGACCCGCAAGGGCTTTGGGTTTACTTGATGCGGGGGGAAGGTATTTTGAGCCTTCTACCCACGCTACTAATAGAGCCTCTACAACTAGGCATGTAGAGAGGTTTGTTTCTTTAATGCGGTCAGTAAAAACCTTTGCTATTTTGGGGTCTATTCGCACGCTAAACACTTTTCTAGTTCTTATTCGGTAAACCATGGTCTTACTATAAGCGTAAGTGGTAAATAAGACTTTAGACAACTGTGTTACACTGAGGTTTAACCGTGTTTACGCTGATTCTGAGCAGTGTTTTGACCGCTCTGTTGACAGTTGGGATACTGGTTTTTTACTTACATCGAACTATGCCTGATGTTCAGGCTATCTTGGATGATGTGGGGGCTAGTATTGGTGAGCAGGTTGGGGAATTTACTGAGTCTTTTAAGAATCCTGCTGTGAAGAATTTTATGTCTCAGATGGGACGGAAAAGCGGTGAGGTTAAGGCTTCTGCTGCTTTGAAGAATCGGGTTGCTGAGAAGGCTCTCGGTCAGAATGTTCTTTTGAAGAAGGCTCTGGATTACTTGGATATCAGCCCGATTGAGGGATTGGAACTTTTGAACGACCCCACAATCGGGCCTACAATTAGGGGTTTGATGGCTAATTTTCAGAGTGGGGCTGGCGGTCTTTTGAGTGGTTTTGGAGGAGGCAGCCAGAATCGTTCTCAGAGAAATGATGGTAATAGGGTTCCAAACATGAGTTGATTTTTATGGCTAGAATTACCAAAGCGAGTTTTGCTCGCGCACAGAAGGCTCTTGGCATTAAGAAAGTGACCAAGAAAAATATTGGTCGTATCGCAAAAAGGGCTGCGGCTGGTGGTTTATCGTCAAAAAAGACACGAAAAGGTAAAAGTAAGGGTGTTAAGGTCACAAGGAGTTACACGAAAGTGTCAAGAAGAAAAGGAAGAAGAGGTAGTCGGAAGTTCACCATTCCCATCGCCCCTGTAGTTGGTCTTATGGCTGGCCTTGCGGGGCCGATCAAAGACCTGATGGATGGTGAGGTCGAGTATGCGGTCAACAAGCTGAAATATTCGTATTTGGGTTTGACAACCGAGAATGTGTTCAAGGCTGAGGCTTTGATGAGTGGGCTTGCTCCGCTCATTATTGGTGGGCTTGTTCACAAGTATGTCGGCGGTGCGCCCATCAACATGAATCGGATGCTTGCGCAAGCGAATGTGCCCATAATCAGGATATGATCTGAGATGCCTTTCGATTTAGTCGCGTTTCTTGAGACTCAGACAGCTACGGCCCTGTCGGGCGTGGCTGCGGTTGCGGATCGCTACTATGATATCAATCTGGACGATGTAAAAGTCAAAGAGCAAGCTCGGTATTTGGCTGGGTTGCTTCAGATCGGAGTTACCACACCGAAATATTGTGAGGTTCGGCAGCCTAGCTTGAAGGTTCCCTATCGGTTCTACAAATCCTGTCTCTCGACCGTTGAAGATCACCGTGCGGGGTTCACCGATATGTTGAGGCGGCCCCTTCCGTTGTATGCAACTGAGAAACTGAATGTTTATCTTCAAAACGCGTCCGCGGAATATAGCGTTGTTGTTCTTTGGCTCTCGAATGGGAAGATCACTCAGCAGGCCGTTGATGCGGTTAATCCTACGCATAAGATCACTGGTTTCGCAGATCAAACTTTGGACGTCAATGTCTGGAACGCGGTCTCTATCACTTGGGATCAAGACCTTCCGAAAGGCTCATACTCGATTGTTGGCATGAGAGTAGGCTCTTATGTAGCTACATCTAATCCGGCAGTTGCTAGATTGCTGTTGAAGGGCAAAGAAGCGGGAGCATGGCACCCCGGGGTTATCACTAACGAGATCACGGCCGACAAGACCATTGACGTGAACAACCTTACTGGCCCTGAGCAAGTTTGGCCTCTGATGCCTGAAATCAGTTTCACCGCTGATCTAATGCCCGATCTTGAGATGCTTTCCCTGACGGCCGACACCGACCATATTGTCGAACTTGACCTAGTGAAAACCAAGTAGAGGGCCTATCATGGCCACTAAAAGAGTAACCGTTGGCACTACTAAAGTGACATTGGTCGAGAGGAATGAAGCAAGATCGGCCCTCTTGATCTGCAATGCTCATTCTACGGCCATAATCTACGTATCCGATGAAGGTGATGTCTCTACTGAGAGTTTCCCTATCTTCCCAAAAACCACGATGTTACTCTCTTTCAATGAGGGTATTGAGGTCGAAAAGAAGATACTGGTCATAAGCGATACGGCCACTACCTACGTTCACATATGGGAGTGTTTCAAGAGAGTAAAAGAGATCCCAGAAGAAAAACCCGATGTTCAGGAACCCGGGGCAAAAGATCCAAGTATGTGAGAACCATGAGAATGATTAAACCAAAAATGGGCGATGCTCCTACAGGGCGCGGGATATCATGTATTGGCAAAATGTTCGTTGCCCAACCATTAACAAGTCCAGTAATAACAGCGATTCTTGACTTACACACACCGACAGGTTGTCCAAGTTGTCCAATAGTAACGATTTTGGAGAATGTAGTAACATGAAAAGTTCTATAGGGTTATTCTATCAACTCACAGTAAGAGACAGGACTGGAAAGGTTGTCAGAAAAACACGGTTACGTAGGTCTAAAAGTTTCTGTATTGCCTTCTTACAATTGATACAGGTTCAATGTGTAATAGCGGCAAGTGTAGGTATTAGAGATATCCTCAACGCAGTTGAAACAGTGACGGCGCAAGCGAATAACTTTAAGCTTGACGCGGCGGCTACAGTAGATACTTTAGGCATTCTATTAGGAACAGGAACAACACCAGTTGATAATACAGATTATGTGATGGAAACTAAGATAGCGCATGGCGGAGCGGCAACACAGTTAGAGTATGGTTCACAGGGCGAGATTGCGGCGGCGGAAGTTGGAGCTAATGTTGACTATCAGCTTGTCAGGTCATTTACAAATAGTAGCGGCGGCACAATTCAGGTAACCGAGGCAGGAGTCTATCTCAATGCGTATGCAGTAGCGCTGAAAACAGTTTTGGCGGTTCATGATGTTTTTACGGCGGTTCCGGTTCTAAATACAGAAACAATCACGGCAACTTACACGTTTAAAACTACGGTGTAGGCCCATGGATGTTCCTTGGCGGACGCTCTGCGGAACTGCAATCGTGATCACGGCCCTTGTTTTGGGTTACAACGGTCAGCTAGCGCTAGTTGCCGTGTGCGCGCTGTTTGGGGTCGAGTTGTATGGTCAAAGAAAAAAAGAAATCTCTAACGAAGAATAGTCATGGAACGGGTTTCAAGAGGACCCAGAAACAATGGGAGAGTAGCGCCGCTACTCACATAGGCAAGTTTCTTGATCGCATGACTACAAGCGATATTCTTAATCTGGTTGTCTTCGGTGCGGGTGCTTACGCTACCTACAAGGGTATTGAAGCTGCCGAGGAAGTGACAGAGATCATTCCTGATTGGTTAAAGTGGCTTAGTCCTCTTTCTCCCTTTCTTTATCAGCTAGTAATTCCTACAGAAATAGCCGCTAGGATGAGCGAAACTGATAAAATCGTAGCTTCAATCATTGGCGGCTACTCATTGGTGAAATTGGCCCCTTTGGTGGTTCAAACCATCGGTCAGGCTGCAATTCCGACCAGTTAACCCTGTCTAAACACTTTCTTTCACCTCTCTCTTTCCTTGATGAGTAACGTTTATATCCATTAAGATACTACCGTTACAGTTGGTGTCATGGATGGATAAAGTAAAAGGAAAATGGGTTTCAGTCAGCATTCCCAAGGGTTTTTCTAGGCGCATCCGCACTATTCTTGGGTTTGTAGCTGATGAGAGCTTAGCAGAAAGAATGAGGTCAGATGTTTCTGAGCGCGGAGTCTGACTCCGCGATTTGCACGTGCGAAACCGATGCACCCATTCCTGCAATATGCTCGGCAAGCTATTCAGGTGAGACTGAAAGATGATGAGAACCGCGTCGAAGAGGCTAAGATGGAAGAAAGGGAAATCAAGGAGAGATTAACGGATTGACATTGAAAATCTGTCTCAACAGCTTGATCAACACATTACGGGTAAATGGTTACCTGTCAGAAGTGGCTAAGAAAAATTTGATAAACGAGCTTTATAGGGATGAGAGATGATTCATTATGAACTCATCCTTTTCTACACTCTCAACTTCACTGTCAATGATGCTATCCGACATTTTGGATATTCTCCCAGAACTGCATACCGTTGGCATCGAATTTACCGTCTTGCGGCACAAAGGCTCGCCCTGCGGCTTAGAAATCAGCATTCAATGCCTTCTAGCGGCACAAAAAGAGGGAAACATTGTTAAAATACCGCCTAGGGATGTTGAATGACAGTTTCAACAAACTGTTAATTAGGAAAACGGGAGACGGAACAAATGAAAAATGGAATAGATAAGGTATTGATGAGAGTCATAGAACTATGCGTAGAAGACAAAGAGCTTCATGATTCCCTTGTGAGGCTTTTTAATGCTCAAGCATACTACAAAGAGGTTATGGCCAAACGTGCAGAGGCAAAACTAAAGAAGGGTTGAAATGAAAATCTTTTATCCCTATCCAACTACAAAAAAAACGATGAAAAAAGTTTGATTAGTCAAAGAGGGTTGAAATGAAAAATGAAATGTCCAAGATGCGAAAGTGAAGGAGCGAAGAGAAACAGGAAAGGAATAATTATCTGTAGAATCTGTAATTTTCACATCCTTGAAAACATTCTTGGTGTTCGATACTGGATGAAATAGAGGTTTGAATGAAAAATGCCATACTGTGAAAAACACAAATATCATTACAAAGTCTATTGTTGGTTCTGTAGAGAGGGGTTGAAATGAAAAATGAATCTTGGTGAGAAAGTTGCTTGGAAGAAAGAAATGCAGTATGAGATGCTTCAATGGATAACCGTTAATGTGTTTGATAGAGGGTTGAAATGAAAAATGGCTCTGATTGATTGTCCTAAATGCGGAAAAACTCTCTACAAGGTAATGGAAGGGCTTTTTCATTGTCGAAGCTGTCAAGCCCTCTTTCAACTAGAGCTTAGATTTCTAGGAGAGATGAAAGGTGTGGTTACTACAAAAAATTAGACTATTCTTCGTTATCTACCTCAAACTTTTAGGCTATGCCGCCATTTTTCTGCTTGAGCAAGTCGTAGAGCTGCGCCTTCAAAGGGCTTACAGACGCTACATTCGCACTCTAGGACGTGATGTAACCGTGAGAGAGTTTCTCCTGTCTCGGGGCGGCGATACGTCCAACAGCCATTGAGGTAGCAATTCTCAAGAGGGGTCCTGAAACCTTTCACTCTGCGGGGCCTTTCAACCACATAGTCGATCTTTTGGTTAATTGTTAGACTACTACTTTTGTATACATTTTCAGGTGGGGGGGTGTTTGAGAGCCATGCTTGTATTAGGGTTTCTATTATGAAGCAGGTTGAGAAGCCCTTTTCTTCAACGGCTTTCTTAAAATCAGCCTTTAATTTGGGTTTTATTCTTATTGATAAGACCGCGCTTGCGCGCGAAATGTTTACATTTTTTGGCATGTGTTTAGTTATCGGAGCTGTTTTATGGGTTCTTTGTCTAAATTAGTGTAGTAAAAGCTTTAAATGATTAAAACAAACGTGTATTAAGGTCTATGAACGTGTTAGGAACGTGTCTTCAGCTTGTTTCAATCGTCCTAACAGCGTCTCTGATCGTGTTTTTGTATATTTTTAAACGTAGCTTGCCTGATTTTGGACAGATTTTTGATACTCTTGGCGGGGACATCTCCGCCACTTTCAAAGAAATAGTTACCAACCCTACCGTAAAGGCCTCTTTCAGTAATATGGGTAAACAGGGCGGTGATGTCCGAGCCGCTAAGGCTTTAAAGAAGCGGGTTGCGGACACGGTTGTTAGCAAGAACATTCTTTTAAAGAAGGGTCTTGAGTATTTGGATATTTCTTCTGTTGAAGGCCTTGAGTTGATGGCGGATCCTACTCTTGGTCCTGTGATTCGTAATGTTATGGGTAGTCTTCAAGATGGGGCTTCGGGTCTTCTAAGTGGTTTTGGAAAAGGTCGACAGGGCCAGGGGCATTCTCAGAGAAATGATGGGCGCGGAGTTCCGCTTATGAGTTGATTTTTATGGCTAGAATTACCAAAGCGAGTTTTGCTCGCGCACAGAAGGCTCTTGGCATTAAGAAAGTGACCAAGAAAAATATTGG
>JABUBM010000382.1_pt1 | contig 10804 bp, 10 predicted proteins | sample 7240321 | NCBI WGS metagenome assembly JABUBM01 (sample SAMN07256344, study PRJNA390944) | subsurface metagenome | isolation source: Methane hydrate marine sediment | place: Pacific Ocean: Eastern North Pacific, ODP site 1244 | collected 2002
ATTTAGGGATAGATGTTTCTCCGGATAAATTTGTAGAAGCCGTGAAAGAACATAAACCTAATATAATAGGAATGTCTGCTCTTTTGACTACTACAATGGTTAATATGGTGGAAGTAATAAAGGCGCTTGATGTTGCAGGATTACGGGATAAGGTAAAAATAATGGTAGGGGGAGCACCCATAACTCAAAATTATGCTGATCAAATTGGAGCAGATGGCTATTCTCCTGATGCTGCTTCTGCGGTAGATAATGCAAAAACTTTTATTGCTTAAGAATATACTATCTAGTTTATTTTATTATTTTTTTAGATCTAAAATAAAGAAGTTTTTAAGTTGTTAATTTATATTAGTTGGATTTATTATAAAAATAGAAAGTGGCATATAAAAAATGAGCTTTTTATTATAGGCTGAAAGATAAAGGTAAAATCAATAAATTTACTTATGTAAAAGGAGTGATAATAAATGACAAGTAAAGAAAGAGTATTAAAAGCTATAAATCATGAGCAACCTGACCGAGTTCCAATTGATTTAGGATCGACAACTGATTCTTCTATTGTTAAAGAATGCTATGATGAATTAAGAAAATACTTGGGAATGGAACCTACCAATCCTATATTTATTAATAGGATGATGCGGGTAGTAGATGTTGATAATGATGTGCATGATTATTTTCAAACTGATATCCGTGGAGTTTTCCCCGGTAAACCTCAAAGTGTAAATCATAATGATGAGAATACTTACAAGGATGAATGGGGTATAGTTAGAACTAAACTTCCTGGGGTTTATTATTTTGAACAAAGGGAATTTCCTTTATCTGGTAATATATCCAAAAGGGATATAATTAACTACAATTGGCCTGATCCAGATAACTCAAGCATAATTAAAGGATTAAAAGAGCAAGTAAGAAAAATAAGAGATAATTGTGATTGTGCGATTGTATTAAATTTACCATCATGTTTTATTCATACGAGTCAATATTTACGTGGTTTTCAGGATTGGTTTCTTGATTGTGGTATGAATGTTAAAATATTAGAGTTTTTATTTGATAAAATACTCAATATTAAAATAAGGATAGTTGAGAACTTGTTGTTAGAAGTAGGAAAAGAGGTTGATATCGTAATAGTTTCAGATGATTTAGGAACCCAAAGAGGGCTCCAGGTTTCTCCGATTTTTTTCCGAAAATCTATAAAGTCACGTTTTAAAAAATATTTTAATGTTATTCGCCAATTCTCTCCAAATCTAAAGATATTGTTTCATTGTTGTGGTAGTATTGAGCCTATCTTAGGTGACTTGATTGATGTAGGTATTGATATAATAAATCCAGTTCAAGTTTCAGCTGAAAATATGGACACAGCTTATTTAAAAGAGAAGTATGGGAATCGTTTAGCTTTTTGGGGAGCAATAGATACTCAGCATGTTCTTTGTAACGAATCACCTGAAGGAGTAAGAAGAGAAGTTGAGCATAGAATTAGGGAACTTGGTAAAGGTGGTGGTTATATCCTTGGTGCTGTTCACAATATTCAACCGGGAGTACCACCTGAAAATATTGTAACCATGTATGAATATGGAAAAACATTCAGTAAGAATTATTATAATGAGTAATTTGTATTAATAAAGAAATAGGTGAATATATATCGTAATATTATCATAAGATTTAAGAACACAAAAAGTTTTTTAATTTATCGGAAATTCCCCATCTGTTAAGGTGGGTAGGGATGAGAGTAAATTCCCGGTAAACCAGAACAGATGATAGTTTGTTAAGGTGAGTATCATGTCTGCAAAGACGTGATAGTCTATTTAAAAATTTTTACAATATAAAAAAAATTATTTAGAAGAATGTAATTTAAGTGAAAGATGTTATATGTAATGGACTAAAAAATGTTTTTAAAAATATTAAAAAACTTATAGCAAAAGATGGTGGATCATTGGTAGATATCTACAAAGGTTGTTTCTGGCAAATTGATTATTTAAATTTTATTTAAGTTTTATTTGAAGTGCCACGACTTTGGTACTTTCTGACTCTACAGATTGATATATAAATCAATCGAAGGGTTGAACATTAGGAGGTTTCTAGAAGTTTGAATAACTCGAAATAAATACGAAGAAAGGATGAAGCTTCATATGAAGACTATTTTCAGGGTGTAAGGATGGAAGCTGGAGATATTGGTGAAAAATAATTTCTAACGAACCGCCATATACCAAACGGTACATACGGTGCTGTGAGAGCAGGTAGAGGTAGATGAACTAATTATCTATTACTACTTATTTAATGTGCAATACTAAACACAAAATATCGTTTATTATTTGAAAGGAGTGATTCTATGGATATTTTACTTATTGTCAATAGTCTAATGATTGGTGCAATATATGCTCTGATAGCACTATCGTTTAGTCTTATATACCAAGCTACCAACCTGCTTTCCTTCGTACATGGTGAACTTCTTATGCTTGGAGCGTTCTTTGGCTATACATTTTTTAGTATTATCAAATTACCATTTTTGGTTGCCTTCTTGCTTTCCATGATACTAATGCTCTTTATAGGTATGTTGATAGAAAAGTTCATAATACGTAACATTTTAAAGAAAGAGGTAAGTACAATATTTATCGTCATTGCTACTATTGCCCTCTCGATCATCCTACAAAACGCTGCGATGCTCCTATGGGGTACCGAGATATTTCGCTTTCCTCCGATTACTTCTATTGAATATATTGAATTATTTGATGTGAAAGTTGTGCCCTCGTCTCTCATCGCTTTTATTATATCAATCTTTTGCATGGTATTGCTTGCGTTCTTTATGAATAAAACCAAGCTTGGTACAGCTATGCGTGCCTGTGCGCAAGATAAGTTGGCTGCAAGCGCTATGGGTATTAACGTCAACATGATAATAGGCGTCGTCTGGGGTATTTCGGCAATACTCGCAGGAACTGCTGGGATACTTATAAGTCCCCGTATTGGTGTCAATAGTACTATGGGCTACAACATAGCTCTACGTGGATTTGCTTGTGCTATTATCGGAGGCTATGGTAATATGTATGGTGCAATTTTAGGCGCGTTTATGTTGAGTGCAACTGAAACACTCATAGCAGTTTACATTACATCCGTATACAAGGATTTTTTGACGTTCTTTATACTCATAGTTGTGCTGGCAATTAAGCCTACAGGTATATTTAATGCAAAAGTTTATGATGATTAAATAAGAGGAGAATATTTTATGTTTAAATCAAAAAAAATCAATATTAATATTATAGTAATAATTTTAATAATGCTCGTGCCCCTAATATTCAAGAATAACAATTACATCATACTTATCATGTGTATGATAGGCATTTATATAATAGCAATATCAGGACTTGATTTGCTCTTTGGTTATACTGGTCAAATATCCTTGGGTCATGCGGCTTTCTACGCTATAGGTGCGTATAGCTCCGCCTTACTTGCAAAAATGGGAGTACCTCCCTTCTTATCAATTCCCATAGCTGGCTTCATGGCGGCGTTTGCAGGTATTATAATAGCTTTTCCTGCTTCCAAGTTACTGCACCACTTCCTCGCACTAATGACGATAGCCTTCAATATACTAGTTTATCACGCCATTGCCAACATTCTTGTTAACCTGACGGGTGGGCATGTAGGCCTTATAGCAATACCAGCTTTCAAAATTGGCAATTTTGTGTTTGATGAGAGGTTGACCTACTTCTATGTCATATTATTTTATACCCTGTTGAGTTTGTTGGTTAAACAAAGAATTGTTTACAGCCGTACCGGACGTGCATTCATCGCAATACGTGAAAACTATCATGCAGCCAATGGATTAGGCGTAAACGTACATTATTATAAGATGTTGGCTTTTTTAATCAGTGCCTTATTTACAGGGGTTGCAGGCGCACTTTATGCACACATGGTCAGGTACATCAGTCCCGACACATTTACGTTTAATCAGTCAGTATTGTTTTTGATCATGCTGCTCTTTGGCGGCCCCGGCAGTCTGTCTGGACCGATTATGGGCGTAGTGACTCTACTCATATTAGCCGAGACACTGCAGAAATTTACTAATATTCAAATGCTTATATACGGTATTTTTCTTTTGGTAATTATAATCTTTTTGCCAGGTGGCGTGTATGGTTTATTCCGAAATATTCGGTTGACAAAAAAAATGGAGGTAAAGGCAGATGCTGAAACTAAATAAGCTTTTGGTGCAATTTGGTGGATTAAAAGCAGTTAATCAGCTTTCGTTGAAAGTTCCCAAAGGAATCATATTTGGTCTCATAGGGCCTAACGGCGCGGGCAAAACTACTGTCTTTAAAGCCATTAATGGTGTATACAAACCAACTTCAGGAAAAATCTTTTTTAATAACCAAGAAATCACTGGTATGCAGCCATGGGAGGTTAACTATCTGGGTATATCGAGAACTGATCAAGGTGTCAACGTTTTCCGTAATATTACAGTCATAGAGAACGTGATGATCGGATGCCAAAGTAAGTCCAATGCCAATTTTATGGATGCAATATTCCATACTTACAGGCACAAACGCGAGGAAAAAGAAATTTTCGAAAAGAGTATGGAAATTTTAAACTTTTTAGGGATTGCATCTAAGAAGGACTTTCTGGCGAAAAACCTCTCCTATGGTGAACAGCGCTTACTTGAAATAGGAAGGGCAATGGCGAGCGAACCCGAGCTTCTCTTGCTAGACGAGCCTGCTGCTGGCATGAACTCCAAGGAAAAAGTGATCCTGATGGAGATTATTAAATCTATATATGGCAAGGGGGTAACGATAGTACTGGTTGAACATAATATGAAATTCATAATGGATATCACTCATACTATTTGTGTGCTAAATTACGGTGAGTGTATTGCTATCGGTGAACCTGCATATATTCGAAATCACCCCAATGTTATAAAAGCCTACTTGGGAGGTGAATAATATGACTAAGGTATTGGAATTGAAAGACATACATTTCTACTACGGTGAAATGTATACTCTTAAGGGTATCTCACTCTATATAGAAGAAGGGGAAATCATTGCCCTTATAGGGGCCAATGGTGCAGGTAAAACTACCATCTTGCGCGTAATATCTGGCTTACTTGGACCGATACAGCGAGGTAGCGTGGAATATATGAGTAAGTCGATAAGTCATATACCCCCGCATAAAATAGCTGCGTCAGGTATTGTGCAGGTACTGGAAGGTAAGCACATCTTCCCATATCTGACAGTTTTGGAAAATCTAATGATGGGTGCATATCGTAGGAATTCAAGAGAAGCTAAGGAAGAACTGAAGTACATATTCAACCTTTTTCCCTGCCTGAAGGAGCGTAAAAATCAGATGGGTGGTACTCTCTCTGGTGGCGAACAGCAAATGCTGGCATTAAGTAGGGCAATAATGTCTAAACCCAAGATAATACTAATGGACGAACCTTCTCTCGGCTTGGCTCCTCTTATTGTGAAGGAAATATTCGAGATCATTAAGAAAATAAACAACAGCGGGATACCTATCTTGCTCGTTGAACAGAACTCCGAGGCCGCTCTCAGAATTTCAAAACGAGCATATGTTATTGATACGGGTAAAATCGTGATGCAAGGTAATTCACAGGACATGCTTAATAACGAAGAAGTCAAAAGGGCTTACTTCGGTTATTAGATTATTAAACAAGAATGAAAACATAGCTGATTTAATAAATGGCAAAAGTAAAGTTATCGTTTTAATTGTAATAGGTGAATTTGTATAAATTAGCAGTGTGTTTAACCGTTATCTTAGAGTCCGACCAATAGGATTATTTGCAGTAAATGTAGTGAGTATTTCTGGTGCAAGAGAGGTTTTTAACATTTTAACTGATTAAGAACGTAATTGTGGTAAACAAATAATTAAAATCAAATAAAACAATTAAGACAGAGTACAAGATTGATTATAAAATTAGTTATTATTCTGACTTTGTTAGATTATACCAAAAATATAATATAATTAGTCTTCCGGCTAAACCTAATATAAAATTAAACTTGTTTATAGAAAATCTCACTTGGGGTGATATAGCTTAAAAGTATTAATTTAATTTAACCGAAAGTATTCTAAAAAGGGGGTGATATATGTTACTCATGATAAGAGAAAACAAAGTAAAAAAGATATTAAAAAATGGAGGAAATGTAATAGGAACATTTGTTAAAATGAATGATCCGGCTTCAGTTGAAATTTTAGGATTAGTGGGTTTTGATTTTATTGTCGTTGATAATGAGCATGTGGCAATGAATAAAGATGATATGTTTAATTTAATAAGAAGCGCTGATGTTACCGGGATAGTGCCAATAATTAGAGTAAGAGAAAATATTCCAGTAGAAATACTACAGGCTTTGGACGCTGGTGCATTAGGAGTGCAAGTACCAAATGTAGATACAAAAAACGATGTATATAATGTAGTAAAGAGTGCAAAATATGCACCCATAGGTAATCGAGGGTTTTCTCCAAGTAATAGATCAGCTGGGTATGGGACTATAGATAAGCAACAATTTGTTAAACAAGCAAATGATAATACATTAGTAGTATGTCATTGTGAGTCTGTAACTTCCATGAATAATCTTGATGAAATATTACTTGAAGAAGAATTGGATGTTATATTTATTGGTCCTATGGATTTATCGCAGTCTTTAGGTGTTATTGGGCAGGGAAATCACCCAAAACTCTTAAAAAGCATGGATGATATTATACAAAAAGTAATAGCTATGAATAAAGTTGTGGGTATGGTAGCCCCTAATGCAACCAAGGCAAAAGAATTGATCGCTAAGGGAGTACGATATATAATGATTAGTAGTGATCAAGGCATGATAGCTTCTTTAGGGAAACAATATATTAAAGAAATTAAAGACAGTAAGTAAGAAATAATATAACGATTCAACCACGAATAGCATCTTATTATATTAAAAAATATTACATGTAATGTGTGAAAATAATTTTATATTTTTTGTGAGTAAATCATATTATAATTATCTATTCTGAAAACTAAGATTTTAACATAGCGTATTTTATTTATAAATCCGAAAGATAGAATACAAAGGGTTTATCCATGGATGAATGCTGTGTCTGGCATAGGTAATAGCTCAGTAGTTAAAGTCTGCTATAAGCTTTAGAGTAGTAACCATTAACTAAACAGCAAAGTTGTCTATTGTGAGATGGAATATGAAGGAAACTGAAAGTAAAACTTTGGCCTGAGGAACACGAATTACATGGAGGTTCATGCAATTTATATGAATTTGCTATTGAGCCACATAAAACACCAGACTCCTGTCTGGTGAGGTAGCAAAGCTTAATATACAATAGGATTCATGTTCGCATGGTAGTCGTGATACCTCCAAGAATTGCAGTTGCCGATGCAATTCGGTTTATCAAAACACAGTCGGTAAAAAAGGTTTAGGCGAAATTTCCTTTTATGCAAAAAACCTATGCCAGAAAAAGCTGTATCTGGTCGAGAGGATACTGTGTATCGTGTATAGGCTTGAATGAAAAGGAAATTCTCGCTTACGTTGAGCATCAAGAAAAAGAAGACAAAGAGCAACTGCAATTGACATTACCATAACTTTAAGATGCCCCCAGCTCCTGCTGGGAGAGCTTCGCTATAAAAAGAAAGAAGAGGAGGTTTATTAATTGCCTTTAAGAGAGAGAATAAAAAATCTAAGAGTGCCAAAAGGAAATATCGCAATTTTCTGGTTGGGAAATGCCAGCTTTGTTATCAAGACTGAATTAGGAAAGATAATTTATATTGACCCATATTTATCTGATTATGCTGAAAAAATTTATGGATTTAAACGTATTTACCCTTCTTTAATAAAAGCTTCAGAGGTAGAAACAGATTATATTTTATTAACACACGAACATGGTGATCATTTAGATTTAGATAGTATTCCAGAAATAATGAAGAATAATGATGTTAAATTAATTGCACCTAAACCTTGTATATCAAAATGTCTAGAATTAAATATTTCTAAATATAAAATTATTGAAGTAAAGGAAGGAAGGGAAAATACATTTGAAGGATTTAAAGTAATAACGGTTTTTGCTGATCATGAAGGATTATCACCAAATGCTGTAGGTTACATTTTAGATTTTAATGGTATACTTCTTTATAATACCGGAGATACCTCGTATAGTCCAGACAAAATGAAATACGCCATTTCTTTAAAGCCAGATATTTTGATTACACCTATTAATGGAAAATTTAAAAATATAAATCCAATTGAAGCGGCATTATTAGCAAGAGATTGTAAATCAAAAATAGTAATTCCTTCTCATTTCTGGATGTTTGCACAACATAATGGAGACTTATTAAGTTTTGTAAAATATGTCGATAAGATTGCAAAAAGTACCAAATATAAATTAATCACGATGGGAGATTATCATCTTTATCCCGAGGATTAAATTGTTTTATTAGAGCTTAAAAATGACAAAAAGTAGGATTAAATGTATGCACAAGGAGAGAAATGTAATGAGGAAAATGAAGGCAGCAAGAATTTTTGGTAAAAAGGATATTAGATATATTGATATACCAGTTCCTGAAATTAAACCAGACGAGGTATTAATTAAGGTAAAGGCAGTTGGATTATGTGGCTCTGATGTTGAACTGTATGAAGGCACACACCCGTATATAAAAAGAGGTTTAACGACTTTACCTATTACCCCTGGACATGAATGGTCAGGTATTATTGCAGAAGTTGGCGCTAATGTTAAAGGATATAAGTCTGGAGATAGAGTAGTTGGAGATGTCTCTTTAGGTTGTGGTGATTGTAGTTATTGTAAAAAAGGAAGATATAATTTATGCCCTGATAGAATAGTTGTGGGAAGTTACAAAAATAAAGATGGTGGATTTGCTGATTATCTCAGTTTACCAGAAAGAAATCTTTTCAAAATTCCTGAGAATATATCTTTTAAAGAGGCGGCCTTGATTGAACCAGCAGCGACTTGCGTCTATGGAATAATGTGTATGGGGATTGATTTTGGTAGTTCGGTATTAGTTATAGGAGATGGCCCAATTGGACAACTTGCTTTACAGGTCGCTTATGCAGCTGGAGCAGGAGAATTAATTATGTCCGGTTCATATGACTATAAACTAGAGATTGCAAGTAAATTTGGGGCTACAAAGACAATTAATAGACATAAGGAAGATGTAATAGGGGCAGTTATGGAATATACAAGTGGACAGGGAGTAGATATTGTTATAGAATCCTGTGGAAAAGCAAAGGGTTTAGAACAAGCTATTGAAGTAGTAAAACCAGGAGGTAAACTTTGTTTATTTAGTTTTTATACTCAGGAAAAAATAGAAATCTGTGTTAATACAATTGTTATGAAGAATTTAAATATATATGGTAGTCTGGCTAGTCCAAATGCTTATCAACCAACAATTAATATGATGAAAGTAAATAAAATGAATACAAAAGAAATGATAACACATACTGTACCTCTGGAGAAAGCAGAAGAGGCATATAATATTATCTATCAAGAAAGAGATAAGGTTATTAAGGTTATTTTAATTCCTTAAAGTAAATATGTATATAATTATTATGATAAGCAGAAAAATGAAATTAATAAAAATATAGTTAGTGTAAAATTTAGTGGGATAGTAAATAGAGGGTAAAGAAAGTTTAAGAGAATAAAAAAAAGTGTTGACTTACCTAAAACAACTTAAAAACCTTTTTAACAAAGGTGGTAAGCTACACCCACGGATATTGATACTATAACAATAACCTTTCCCCAAGTCAAGATAAAAGTAAAAAAAGATCTAACCTTTGATACCTTAGAGAATATGATCTTTGACATTTCCCAGAATATAGCTCGTAAGGTAGCAGAAAAGGCTCTTGCTGATATAGATAATTATTTAAGAAAGAAAAGAGAAAGAGGAGAACTTAAAAATACCGGCAAGAGAAAAAAATACTTCATCACCCGTTTTGGTAATATCTTTTATTCTTGTACCCGCTACCAAGATAAGAAGACTGGAAAAGCCCGCTACCTTGTAGATAAGGCCTTAAGTGTAAGCAAAAACCAGAGAATTAGCCTATCTCGAGCCAAGATAGAATGCTTACTGTCTACTTTCTCCTTTCTTATCGAAAAGAAGTTATAAAAAGCATTAAAAAAAATAAAGCAATATACTTTGCAGCAGTAGGGGGAGCAGCTGCTCTAATTGCTAAAAGTATAAAAAAATCTGAAGTGATAGCCTATGAAGATTTAGGGGCAGAGACGGTCTTTAGATTTTATGTTAAAGATTTTCCTGCAATAGTGGTGATAGATTTAGCAGGGAATAATTTATATGAAATAGAACCACTAAAATATATGAAATAATAAATCTTATAAAAATACGAAATTCATCAATTGTCATTGCGAGTGAAACAAAGCAATCTCAAGATAAGCTACTCGCAACAGATTTTATAATCCGAGGACGAAAAGAATACGTTATGAAAGAATTTGAATTATTATAAGTTTTAATGAAAGAGAGATTATAATAAATGAACATCAACGAAGAGGCCTTAAAACTACACGAAGAGAACAAAGGCAAGATTGAAGTAATAAGTAAGACTGAAGTAAAAGATATGCACGATTTAGCTGTAGTCTATACCCCGGGTGTAGCCGAACCCTGCAGAAAAATCCACCAGGATGTCAATCAAGTATATAGATATACCATTAAAGGGAACATGGTAGCAGTAGTGACTGACGGAACAGCCGTCTTGGGCTTGGGGGATATTGGTCCAGAGGCCGCTTTGCCAGTAATGGAGGGTAAGGCCGTCCTCTTTAAGCACTTTGCCAATGTAGATGCCTTTCCTATCTGTCTTGCTTC
>JABUBM010000383.1_pt1 | contig 10802 bp, 12 predicted proteins | sample 7240321 | NCBI WGS metagenome assembly JABUBM01 (sample SAMN07256344, study PRJNA390944) | subsurface metagenome | isolation source: Methane hydrate marine sediment | place: Pacific Ocean: Eastern North Pacific, ODP site 1244 | collected 2002
AGACGGGAGTGAGCTAACTGCTGAAGATGTTAAGTTCAGTATGGATCGTATGTTGACAATAGGAGAGGGAATGGCATATCTGTGGCGGGAGAATATACAAGAAACAGAAGTTGTTGATAAATATACTGTAGTATTTCATATGAAAAAAACCTTTGGTCCATTTCTTGCTACTTTACCTAATTTCTTTATTGTAAATAAAGATATAGTTATGGCAAATATCAAAAAACCAGGTATGTATGGTGATATGGGTGATTATGGTAAAGGATATGTTTCTAGTTACGATGTTGGCTCTGGCCCCTATATGATTAAAAACTTTAGCCGTGCGGAGTATCTACTTATGGAAAAGAATCCTAATTATTTCTTAGATATTAGTTCTGCTCCGGACGAGTTTAAAATGATTGGGTCAACTGAATCAGCGTTATTGAAAACATTGATGGTTCGTCGAGAGTTAGAAATGACCAATAGGTGGCTGACGTCTGAAACACTTGAGTCTTTAGCAAAAATTGAAGGTGTAGAAGTTGCTCGATGGCTTTATGGTAATACGGATTATATTACTATGAATATTAAAAAACCGCCACTTGATGATATCCATGTCCGAAAAGCATTGGCTTGGGTTTTTGATTACGATGTGGCTGTAAAGCTAACTGCCGGATCTGTTCAGGCAAGGGGGCCAGTACCATTGACTGTTCCTGGAAGTGATCCCAATTGTTTTCAATACCATCGTAACTTAGAGAGAGCAAAGCTGGAATTAAAACAGTCAAAATACTATGGTCATTTTGACGAATATCCTATGGAATGCCTGTGGCATAGCAATATATCAAAGGAGAAAGTAGCTATGCTATTTATGGCAAACGCTGCTGAGATTGGCTTAACTGTTAACGTTAAAGAAACCACTTGGACATTGTTAGCTTCGGTTTGTGCGTCAATAGAGACAACTCCTCACTTTTACGTAATAACTGATGCAGCTTTTTATCCAGATGCTGGTTCTTTACTTCAAGGGCGCTATCACTCTATAACAACTGGTACCTGGGAACAAGGGGAATGGTTGCTTGATCCTGTATTAGATGAAATGATTGAGGATGCACTTGCCACTGTAGATAAAAATGAAAGATATGCTAAATATGCAGAAGTTACAAGATATATATTAGATCTCTGTCCGACTATCTTTCTAATAGAATCTCCAGACTGTCGTGCATATCAGTCAGCTTATATGGATTGGCCTGCAGCTAAAGGGGAGGTAATTCCGAGCTATAAGTACGATAATTGGATTCGGCTTATTAAGGTATATTCTGAAAAAAGAGAAGAATTATTGAAAAAATAATCATAAGAATATGAAGAGGTGAATAATTTATTGTTAAGAAGGGAATCCTAAAGGATTCCCTTCTTAACAATAGAAAATTATGAGGAATAGAAGAATAATATTTATAATAAAAAGATTAGTTTATTTTATATTTATTATATGGGGTCTTTCTGTGCTTATTTTTGTCATTTCGCGGGTCGTACCAGGTGATCCAGCAAGAATGGCATTAGGAACAAAGGCTCCTGAGGAAGTGGTTCAACGTTTGAGAATTGCAATGCTTTATGACAAGCCTATCTATGTTCAATATTATTACTGGTTCAAAGGTATATTCCGTGGTGATTTAGGATTATCCCTCGTCACAAAACATCCTGTTTTGGAAGATATTAAACAAGTTTTTCCAGCAACCTTTGAGCTTGCTATATTTGCTTTTATTTTTATTATAGTTACAGGGATTACTATGGGAGTTATTTCAGCCCGATATAATAATACTTGGGTAGATAACTTAGGGCGACTCGTTGCATATTTTGGAGTTATAACACCTTCATTTGTATTTGCAATTATGGGTATGTTAATTTTTTGTTATGTACTTAAAGTTCTTCCTACTATGGGAAGGCTTAGTCCAGAATTAATATGTCCACCAAAGATAACAGGTTTAATAACAATTGATGCATTAATTCAAGGTAATTTTATAGTTTTTGTTGATGCTTTAAAACATTTAATATTACCGACTGTTAGTTTAGGTTTATTAGGAATGGCAGAAGACGCAAGAATAACTCGAGGTTCGGTTTACAATAACATGAGGAAAGATTATATAGTAGCTGCACAATCCTATGGTATTCCCGAAAGAGTTATTATGTTCCGTGATCTTTTAAAGCCCTCCCTTATCCCAGTTGTATCTATCCTTGCTTTACAATTCGGCTCTATTTTGTCACAAGCTTTTCTTGTTGAGTTGATTTTTAATTGGCCTGGATTTGCTCGATATGGAATGACTGCTATAATACAAAAAGATCTTAATGCTATATCTGGAGTAGTTTTAATACTGGGTGTAGTTTTTGTAATTAGTAATATTATTGTAGATCTTATTATCGATTTTCTTGACCCTCGAATTCATCTAATAAAGGAAAGGAGTGAATAAATGAGATGAATCAGGATATTAATGTTTAGTCAAGTATTAAGCTCAAAAAAATGGGAGAATATACAAAGAAGCTGGTATAAATTTTCCCGTAATTATTTTTCTATTGTAGGATTGATAACAGTTTTAATTATTTTTTTTCTTGCTATATTTGCCCCTTTTGTTACTGTTTATCCCGAATCTGTCGGTAAATATGTGAATTTCTCTGAAGCGCAGACACCCCCCTGTTTGAGATATCCTTTTGGGACAGATATATTTGGCCGGGATATATTAACACGCACCATATATGCTTTCAGGATTTCTCTGTTAATGTCTTTTGTGGTTCTTTCAATATCGGTTTCTGTGGGAGTAACTCTAGGACTTATTGCGGGATATTTTAAAGATTCATGGATCGATATTTTAATTATGCGAATTACTGATATTTTTCTTTCCATTCCTCCATTAATTCTTGCTCTATCAATTTGTTCTATTCTTCCTCGTAATCTAACTACTACTATGATAGCAATGTCTTTAGTATGGTGGACATGGTATTGTAGAATGGTGTATGGAGTTGTAACTTCAATTCGAGGCGAATTTTTTATTCAAGCTGTTGAATTGATTGGTGCAGGGAAATTGCATATCCTTTTTAGAGAAATACTTCCTAATTGCCTTTCAGAAATTATTACTAAAATGACATTAGATGTGGGTTCTGTAATATTAATTGGATCGAGCCTAAGTTTTGTAGGGCTTGGTGCCCAACCTCCTACTGCTGACTTGGGAAGTATGATTGCTTCTGGAGTCAGATACTTACCTGATCTGTGGTGGATGGCAGTGTTTCCTAGTATTGCTCTTGTAATGGTTGTATTAGGATTTAACCTTTTAGGAGATGGAATTCATGATGTATTTACAGTTGGGGAAGGTTAGTTTATGAAAGGACCTCTACTTGAAATAAAAGATTTAAGTCTACATTTTAAGGCCTTCGGTGGTTTTCTTAAGGTGTTAGATGGAGTAAATTTTACAGTGGGAAATAAAGAGAAGGTTGGATTAGTTGGTGAAACAGGCTGTGGAAAGACTACCACAATGAAGGCAATAATGAGAATCCTTGGTATGACCCCCGCAAGAATAATCACTGGAAGTGAAATCTTGTTTAAAGGAAGAGATATTCTAGAAATGAATGAAGCAAAGGTTCAAGAAATTAGAAGAAAAGAAATTTCTATGATCTTTCAAGATCCTACTGCTGCTCTTAATCCTGTCTTTTCGATAGGCTCTCAAATTAAAAATATTATAAAGTATTCGGAAGTAATGGAAAGAAAATTAACAAAAGTGGAGATCAAAACTCGTGCGATAGAAGCATTAAGGGAAGTTATGCTCCCTGATCCGGAAAGAATATTGGAAAGTTATCCTATTCAGCTTTCTGGTGGTATGCGCCAAAGGGTTTGTATTGCAATGGCTCTCCTAAGTAACCTTGATTTACTTATCGCTGATGAGCCTGGAACATCACTTGATGTAACGATTAAAGATCAGATTCTTCGCTTATTGGAGGATTTAGTAAATAAAAAACGTATATCAGTAATCTTAATTAGTCATGCTTTAGGAATGGTTAAGAATATCACCGATAGAACCTATGTAATGTATGCTGGCTCTATGGTAGAAGTAGCAAAGACAGCAGAAATATTTACAAATCCACTGCATCCATATAGCCAAGCTTTAATAGCTACTGTTCCTAAACTTACTGGAGGAGGAATGTCGCAGGGAATTCCAGGATATATTCCTGGATACCTTAATCCACCACCAGGATGCCGGTTTCATCTAAGATGCAATTATATAATGCCAATATGCAAAGTAGAAAAACCAACTTTTTTTAAAGTTAAGGAGACTCATCAAGTTGCGTGTTGGCTATTTAAAAAAGGAAGGAACCAAGTTGGTAAATAATAATATATTAACCGTGAAAAATCTTAAGAAATATTTTGTTACCCAACAAGGAATTGTTAGAGCAGTAAATGATATTGATTTCTCAATTAAAGAAGGAGAGATATTTGGTCTGGTAGGTGAGTCTGGTTCAGGAAAAAGCACGGTGGCTTACACTATAGTTGGCTTATATAAACCTACTGAAGGAGAAATTACTTATCGTAATCAAGACATCAGCAATGAAAGTAAAAAACGTTCCAAGGAATTAAAAAAGGAGATACAAATTGTTTTTCAAGATCCAGGTACTTCAATAAACCCTACAAGGAGCATTTATCAGGTACTTGAATTACCACTTAGGGTGCATGCTATTGCTAATAATCATAAAGATCGAACCGATAAGGTTAAAAAACTTCTCAAAATGGTCGAGTTACCAGAAAATTATATATATAAATATCCCCAGATGATTGGAGGAGGGGAAAGACAAATGGTTTCAATTGCGCGAGCCTTAGCAACAAATCCTTCTTTAGTCTTATTAGATGAACCTACATCAGCTTTAGATGTGTCGATTCAAGCAAAAATTATTAATATGTTAATTAAACTTCAAAAGGATTTCAATTTATCATATCTCTTTATTACTCATGATTTAAGCTTAATGCGGAATGTAGCCTCATTAGTTGCTATTATGTATCTTGGAAAAATTTGTGAAAATGCATCAAGTTCCGAATTTTTTAGAAATCCACTGCATCCCTATACACAAATGCTATTATCATCTATACCTGTTCTATCTGATGAGGAAGAAAAGCTTAAACCTAAAAAAGTAAAATCTAGGGGTGAGATTCCTAGTCCAGTAAATATTCCCCCTGGTTGTAGTTTTCATTCGAGGTGTCCTAAGAAAATGGACATCTGTTCTAAAGAGGATCCGGTTATGGTAGAAATAAGCAGAGGGCATTTTGTTAGGTGTCATCTTTATAAATGAATATGGAAAATTATTTTATATGTGTTTTTAAAAAGTAAAAATATTAAATAATAACTAGCAGCACATCTATACTAAATATCTGGGGCCGACAATATCGAGTTGGTATAAAATATGGTTAGAGCTAAACTTGATACAGGAATATAGTTTATTACGTTTTTCAAATATTTTGGATTTTAACCAAATTGTTTCGCTTTATGATATTGTTCATAGTCCAGATAGGTATGGGTTTTATTCCCAGATTTTTAAGATTCCATAGTTAGTAGTTAGGAGGAAATTAAAATGACTGAACGTGAACGCTTTTTGGCAACAATGAACCATAAGGTTCCTGATCGTATACCTACTGTGATAGATACTCGTTTGGAGGTCCAAGAGGCTTTGAAGGGTTATTACGGTGCTGGTTCGTATCAGGAAGTACTCAATATTATGGGAACAGCTGATGTGCACCGTTTTCCAACCGATAGTTGGATTAAAATAAATTTTCCTGGTTATGATGAGAAGACTGAATTGATGGAAGGTCCATGGATGGGGGGTGGTCAGAAATATATCAAGATCAATGAAACAACATTTAAAAATGCTTGGGGCGTTGTTCAGAAGATTGGTGCTAGTGGAAAGTATGTTGAATGGGTATCTGGCCCGCTGGTTAATGCTAAGGATCCAGATGAAATGTTCATTCCTGGAATAGATAATATTGTCGATGATCCAGATCTTCCAAGGAAAGTTCAAGAGCTAAAAGATAAAGGAGTCTTTGTTCAAGGAACAGTAACTCAACCATATAAGACAGCATGGATGCTAAGAGGTATGGAAAATTTGTTATGTGATTATCTAATTAATAGACTTTTTATCGAGAAATTATATGATAAGCTTTATAAGCTACAGGGTGAGATATTGCGAAGGCTGACAAAAGCGGGTATGGATATGATTGGTTTTGAAGGTGATATTGCAACGCAATATAGTCTTATCATGGGACCAGATACATGGAGAGCTGTTGATAAACCTAGATTGGCGAAAGTTATTGCATCATGCAAGCAAATAAATCCCGATGTTCATGTCTTTATACATAGTGATGGGGATATAGGTGAAATCATGCCTGACCTAATTGAAATCGGGTTTGATGTGATAGATCCAATTCAGCCTGAATGTATGGATCCGATTAAAATAAAAAAGTTATATGGTGATAAAATAACGCTGCATCGATGTGGAAGTCTTCAAAAGACTCTGCCATTTGGAACTCCAGAAGATTGTAGAAAGGAGGCGATTACTTATATTATACAGTGTGGGCAAAATGGAGGATTAGTATTAGGAGCATCTAATACTATCGGTTATGATGTTCCTGTTGAAAATATTGTGGCCTGGTATAAGGCTGTACTCAATTTTATACTTTAGATTTTAGAGGAAATAATAATGAAAACCGTTGGTTTTATTGGACTTGCTGACATGGGAATGGTGGTGTCAGAGAACCTCTTCAAGAGCGGATTTGCAGTTAATAAATTTACATGAAAATTCAAAAAGAAATTAGAGACAAACTACGTGTATTAACTTATCCCCTGGTAACTAAGATGATAAAAAATGAAAAGGAAATTCTTATAGATGCGATAAGAACACTTAAAGACCTGGGTTATCACCTTGATAATTATCAGGCTTTTTCCATGTCCCGAAGTGGACAGAAGATAGTTGCCATGACCAAAGAAGACATGTGGTGCATGGCACCATTTACACTAGCCAGTATATTTGTATTATTATTGGTAACCTATCTACCATTTATCACAACTTTTTTACCGTCGATATTTAGTTCATAAAAATTGAAGGAGGTATAGCGTGAATCTAACACTATCAAGGAAAGATAAAGAGTTTCTAGAAGGAAAAAATGGGAAATCGCCAAGAATGGCAATGGAGGTGCTGGTCGAGCTGGCCAAATCCTATGGAGCCAACAAGCTTATTGATATCAAACAAGCCCATATAGATGGATGCCTTTTTTCGACTACAGGAGAAGCGGGTCTTGAATTTGCCGAAAAACTGGCAGCAGAAGGAGGCAAGGTCAGAGTTCCCACCACCATTAATGTTACTTCAAGGGATATCAAGCGCTGGAAGGATTTTAGAGTTCCAGAAAGATTTTCCATGAAAAGTGCTGCTATGGAGAAGGCTTATCTTGAAATGGGATGTATCCCCATCTGGACATGTACGCCATATCAACAGGGCATAATTCCTAGATTTGGAGAACATATTACCTGGGCAGAATCAAATGCTATCAATTTTGCAAATTCAGTTTTGGGGGCGAGGACAGCTCGATATGGAGATTTTGCAGATATTTGCGCCGCTTTAACTGGTAGAACTCCCTATATTGAATATCATCTAACAGCGAATCGCAGGGGACAATTTTTGTTTAGATTTCACGGATTGAAAAACCGGGAGCATTCTGCAGCTTTTTATGCAGCCGTAGGTTATCTTGTCGGAAAGGTGACCGGTAACCTAGTTCCGGTATTACAGGGTATACCTACAGGAATTACTTTTGATCAATTAAAGGCATTAAGCGCAGCCTCAGCCTCATCCGGTTCGGTAGGTCTATTTCATGTAGTAGGGGTAACTCCGGAAGCACATAGTGTTGAAATGGCTTTTCAGGGGAAGGAACCCTTACAGGTCGCCAATTTTAGTTATGATGATGTTCTGGAAATAGCTAAGGAATTGACCGGAAAAAGAAAAAATGTAGATCTGGTCGCTGTAGGTTGTCCTCATTTCTCCTATCCGGAAGTTGTAATGGCTTCAAAACTGCTAAAATCAAGAAAGATAGCAGAAGGAGTACAGTTCTGGATTCACACCAACCAGAACACAGAGTTTTTATTAAAGAAAACGGGCATTTGGAAGGAAATAGAAAAGACGGGAGCCAGGATAACTACCGATACATGCATATTAAACTGGCCGCTAGATAACTGGGGCTTTAAGACTCTAATGACCAATTCTGGTAAATTTGCCCATTATGCCCCAACTCAAAAAGGGTTGGAAGTTATATTTGGAAGCTTAAAGACTTGCGTTGAAACAGCAATTGGCGGTATTTGGGAGGGTAATTATGAGTTATAAAACTATAACTGCAAAATTTTATGCTCGTGGAAAAGCAGAAGGCAGGGCACTGGTAACTGATAAATCTTTGTGTTTCTGGGGAGGGCTTGATCCAAAAACAGGAAAAATAATTGAAACGGGACATCCCTTAGAGGGACAGGATATAACAGGAAAAGTTTTAATCTTTCCTCGGGGACATGGTTCAAGTGGTGGTTCAGGAGTATTACTAGAAGCAATACGATGTAATCATGGACCTGCTGCCATAATTAATATTTTCTGTGAACCGATTATTGCTACAGGGTCGATAGTAGCTAAGGTATTATATGGGAAAAGTGTACCGATAGCTGTTGTATCGGAAGAGGATTTTAAAAGCTTTTATCCCGATATCCTGTTAAGGGTTGATGATAAAGAAAAAAGCATAATCATATTGGAATGAATTTAAAATAAATTATCGTTAATTAAATTCCAAAAGAGGATAAGAGGGGTCTATAATTAAAAAAAGTATTTTATAACTATAGAATAATCTGAAAGATGAGGATGGTCAAATAACTTTCTTTATGCAAGAATAAACTGTATGGCCAGAGGAACGTTTGTGGCTATAGGAGTCTGTCGAAACACAGGATATTATATCCTGGTGACTCTACCTGAACTCCGGGATGTTCCTCTGCCTCATGTCTAGTCTAATGGGAAGATGCCCATAAAAAGTGGTCATTATAGACGGGATATCGGATAAAGGCAAGGCCATAAATCCCTAATGAGGCAAGAAAGATGAAAAGACTATCCGGAGGGATCGATGTAGGATGCGAATCCCACCACATATTAATCTTAGATGAGGAAGATAATGTCCTTTATAACCAGAAGGTAGCTTATAAACTTAATGAATTTGCTAAAAACATAAATTGAACCTGATAGTGTAAAATTTCAGTAGGGGTTTTAAAGAAAAAGGTTTGCCAAGAGATAAATAAAAAAGGTAGACTTACCTCAAGAACAAAGAAGAAGTCTATCTGGAGGTAGATGGTACCGGTATCCACCTCCAGCACGAAGAAAAGAAAAGAGCTGAACTTAAATTAGGGATTATCAGCAAAGGGAAAGAAAGAAGGTACAAGGAAGGAAAGGATGAGGCCAAAAAACTACAGGATAAATTTACCTATACTGGTATAGTCTCTGGGGATGAATTTATGTCCAACTTGGCTATCCTGGGAGAGAAGAGATTCCAGTTAAGCCAGGCAGAATTAGGCCTAATCGGAGGAGATGGAGCATCCTGGACAAAAGAGGGAGCCAAAAATTATTTTCCCAACTCCATCCATCAACTCTGTAAATTCCATCTGGAGCGTAAGTTAAAACAGACTCTCCCCTATCATAAAGAAATGCAAAAAGAAATAAGGAATCTGCTTAAAGAAGGAGAAATAGATAAAACCTTAAAAGAATTACGCCAAGAGAGAATCCTTAAACCCGAGCACAAGAAAGATATAGAAGGATTGATGCATTACATCTACTACAATCAAGAAGGGGTAAATGCGATAGATAGACTAAGGAAACAAGGAATCCCGGTAGAGGATTTATGAGCTGTAGAAGGCAATATCGATAAGACCTTAGCCAACCGTTTCAAAAAGAGGGGGATGAGATGGAGTATACAAGGGGCCCTCAGTCTGGCCAAGGTGGGAGAAAAGATCGTAAATAATGAATGGGATAGCTGGTGGCCTAAGAAAGCCGACCAGATAGGGCTAAAATCAGAATTAGAAAAGGTAATCTCTCTTGATTTTAATAAAGGCAGTAACGATAAATACGATCATACTTATTTTCTCCCGGTCCTATCCGGACCCCATCAGGATAGGCCTTGGGTAAAATCATTAAAGAGATTAGTAAGTATAAATTAATCATCTGATATTTTGAGGAAAAGTAAGGTTCAAGATAAATAATATGTTTATTTTAGAAAATAGTTTAGTAGGATTATTATTTATTTTATATTAAATTTCATAAGGATCTGTTTTTCTTTAGCTGAATTAAAATCAAATAATTTCTTTGAGGTAAGAAAAGTCCCCACAAGTTCTTGACACCAACAAATGGGTTCCTTGGTCGGAGTAGAATGATTACAAAATGTTATAATATTTGTACTTGGAATTTCTTAATTATTTAGATGAAAAAGATTAGATAAATTTTCCGGGGGTTTTTATTATTAAAATATCCTCGGGAAATTTTTTGTTTTTTTAAATTGATTTTACAAGAAGATAGAGATAAATTTTAAATATATTAATTTAAATTATATAATCTTTATGTTAATTATTTTATTATATAGATATATTTCTAGATGGTTCTAAATAAAATATTATTTTTATAGAAATCTAAATATCAGATGAAGTGAGGAAGTAATGAAGGTTTTTAAATTATGGTTGGATCCAAAAAAATGCAAAGGATGTTTAAGGTGTGAATTAGCTTGTTCCTTTCATAAAAGTGGA
>JABUBM010000384.1_pt1 | contig 10760 bp, 6 predicted proteins | sample 7240321 | NCBI WGS metagenome assembly JABUBM01 (sample SAMN07256344, study PRJNA390944) | subsurface metagenome | isolation source: Methane hydrate marine sediment | place: Pacific Ocean: Eastern North Pacific, ODP site 1244 | collected 2002
GGTTTTATAAGGGAGGCGAGTACGTCAACTTTGTTGAAGCTTTGGCTCAGAGGCGTGCCGCTGAGTGCTTTGCTACTGATAAGAATCCCAATGCTCCTATAAAAGTTAGTGCTGATGAAATATCTGTCAATGTGCAGCCTCTATCGGGAGCAGCAGCTAATAACTCTGTCTATGAGGCTTTTGTTGAACCTGGTGATACGGTTATGGGTATGGCTTTGGCTCATGGGGGTCATCTAACCCATGGCAGCCAGTTCAATCGATCCGGCAGGCGTTATAACATCGTCTCCTACCAAGTTGATAGAGTAACAGAAAAGTTAGACTACGAAATAATCAAGAGACTGGCCATCCAGCATAAACCGAAAATGATCATCGCTGGCTATACCTCCTATCCCTGGGCCCCCGACTGGCAGAAATTCAGAAAGATTGCTGATAGTGTGGGAGCCATACTCTTTGCTGATATTGCTCATCCAGCCGGACTGGTGATTGCCGGGCAATATCCCAGTCCGGTGGGTTATGCTGACGTCATTACCCTGACTACTCACAAAACTCTTTGCGGACCACGCGGTGCGGTTATTTTAAGCACCGATGAGGAGAAGGCTCAAAGAATAGATAATGCTGTCTTTCCCGGCGAACAAGGTGGCCCTCATGTTAACAAGTTTGCCGCCATGGCCGTAGCCTTTAAGATTGCCCGAACGGCCAAGTTCAAAAAACTTCAAGAAAAAATCGTGGAAAATGCCAAAGTACTGGCTTCCTCTCTTAAGAGGAGAGGCTTAAGGATAGCTTATGGAGGAACCAATACTCACCTTTTAGTAATCGATCTAAGGGCTATGGAAAGTAGGGCAGGCTTTTCTCTGAAGGGTGAAATAGCTGCTCGCATCCTGGATCTTTGCGGCTTGGTGGTCAATAAGAACACCATTCCGGGTGATGAGACAGCCGCCGACGCCAGCGGCATCCGTCTGGGAACCCCCTGGATTACTCAGCGAGGGCTAGGAAAAGAGGAGATGGAGAAGTTAGCCGAACTCATTCACCGGGTGCTCACCAGGATTCAGCCCTTTAGCTATATAGGGCTAAACGGTGATCTTCCCCGAGGAAAGATAGACCTGGAGACTCTTGAAGAAGTGAAGCAAGAGGTGGCCGAACTGGCCGGGAGAGCAAAGGCTGAGACTTTCGCCCCTGACCGAGAGGCTAAGCTTGGCTATCCCGATTACCATTCTTCTGCAAAGCCTTATCTAAAAGAGACCAGTTTGCTTGCCATGCATCGGAAGCTTGGGGCGAGATTAGTCGAAACTAACGGTTGGAGAATGCCTCTTCATTATCAAAACTTTGCCCAAGAACTGAAGGCAGTCCGGAAAACGGCTGTGATTTTTGACCTGGGCGATATGGGACTGCTCAAAGTAAGTGGAGAAAGAGCAAAGCCGCTTCTGCAAGGAGTATCTACTAATAATCTAGCCAAGCTCAAGCCGGGAGAGGTCCTGCCTTCTTTTCTTCTGGATGGGCGAGCTCAACTTATCGATGAGGTTTCTATTCTCTACTTAGATTCCGATAATAGGGGTAGAGATCATTACTTGATAGTGACTAACCGGTCCCGTACTGAAAAGGTAAAGTCGTGGCTGGGGGGACTTTCCGACGGATACATTACTTTTGATAAAGATGACATATTTGCCAAAATTGAAGGACCAGTGGTAGTGGAAGACCTGGGGGAGAGCATTGAAGAAGGAGCAGGCAGAATGGGAATAGGTCTATGCGGACCAAACTCTTCCAGGATTATCAGCAAAATAGACTCTTCTTTAGCCAATCTCAAGAGATTTTATTTCCGGCAAGGAAAGATTGGAGACATAGAAGGGATTATTTCCCGAATCGGCTATAGCAAGGATCCTTCAGGATTCGAATTTTATATCCATCCCAATGATGCCGTCAAGCTCTGGAATCTACTTTTAAGGCAAGGCAAAGAGTTTGGCATCAAACCAGCCGGGCTTCAGGTGAGAAATCAGGTGCGTTCAGAAGCAGGCATACCATCCAATGAGGAGACTGAGTTTATAAGTGACGGGGTCTCTCTATACAAGACTCACCCCTTTTATTTTGATCTCTCAAAGCCCTATTTTATCGGACAAAAGATTATTAACAAAGTCTTAGAATCCTGGGCGGTGAAAAAAGAGGAGTTTCAATATAGGGAAGAAAAAAGAAAGGTCAGGCAGACTCCTCTTCATCAGGAGCATTTGAAACTAGGTGCCTCATTTGTCACTTTTGCCGGTTGGAAGATGCCGCTTTGTTATATTGGTATTAGTGAAGAGCATCAGGCAGTAAGAGAAGCAGCAGGGCTTTTTGATGTGACCCACATGGGAGTAATAGAAATTGCTGGTGAGCATGCTGCCAGTCTCTTAGGTATGGTTTCTACCAACTATGTGCGATGGTTAAAAGATGGGCAGTCTCATTATGCTTACCTTCTCGCTCCCGACGGTAATATCCTGGATGATGTGATGATTTATCGCCGAGGTTGGGATAAATATATGATGGTGGTGAATGCTGTTAATGAGAAAAAGATCTGGGCCTGGCTTAATGCTGTCAATTCCAAGAAATTTTTTATAGACCAGAACTATCCCAATAAAGAAGTTGAGGGAAAGGCGCTTCTTAAGAATCTAAAGAGTAGTTCATCGGGAAAGGACCAAAAAGCTGATCTGGCTGTCCAGGGCCCTAATTCGCCGGCCATATTACAGAAATTGGCAAAAGAGCCAGAACTAAAGAGAAAATTAGCCAGAATTGCAAAAAATGAATTCATAGAGACTGAGCTGGCCGGAATAGAGATGATAATTTCTCGCAGTGGTTATACGGGAGAAACGATTGGTTATGAGCTTTATCTACATCCTGAAAATGCTGCTTTTATTTGGGATTTGCTTTTAAAAGAAGGCAAGCAGTTTGGCATCAAACCTGCTGGTCTGGGGGCCCGAGATTCAACCAGGCTTGAAGCTGGTCTGCCCTTGTACGGACATGAGTTAGCTGGCAAGCACGGTATTACTCCTACTGAGGCTGGCTATGGGGCATTTGTTAAACTTCACAAACCTTACTTTATTGGGAAAAAGCGCCTGGTGGAAAGACAAGCCCACAGGAAAATGGAGATTATTCGTTTTAAGATGAAATCTAAAGGCATCAAAATGGCAAAATCAGAAGATCCCATCGTTGATGAAAGAGGTCAGTATATTGGCAGAGTCACCAGTTGTGCCCTGGTAGAAGGAATTCAGCTCGGAATGGCCTATGTTGACAAAACTTTTGCTCAAGAAGGAAGAAAAATTAGTATATTTATGCTTGCGCGGGGAGGAAAAATTTCTCCAGAGCCTTCTAAGGATAAACTAACCAGGGGAGATAAGGTGCTTCTTCACCAAGAAGCAGTAGTCTTAAGTCGTTTTGCCGAAGAGAAGAGTAAGCCAGTAGCGTAAGATTAAGAGAAGAAAGATAGGGTATACCCTAAGATAATAAAAGGAGAGTCTCAAATGCCAATTATGGATTCTAAGACCGGAAAAATAAAAAGGGATTATACAATTGAAGAGTTGGTGGACAAAGCAAGGGAAATGAGAGCTTATAATATGGTTAGTCTCACTGCAGCTGGCTCAGGACATACAGGGGGAACCCTGTCGGTTATGGACATTGCCGCCGCCTTATATCTGAAAAAAATAAGGCATGACCCACAGAATCCCAATTGGGAAGATAGGGACCGAGTTTTTTGGTCTACCGGCCACAAAGCTCCGGCTCTTTACGTGGCTTTAGGTGAAGCCGGCTATTTTCCAGTAAAAGAGGTAGTAAAGTTAAGAAAACTATGGTCGGGATTTGAAGGTCATCCTCATAGATTGAGACTACCAGGGGTTGAGCTTTCGGCTGGATCTTTGGGACAGGGTCTGGGTGTGGCAGTAGGCTGTGCCCTCAATGCTAAATTAGAGGGGAAAACCTACCGAGTATATTCTCTTAATGGAGACGGAGAACTCGATGAGGGTTCTATCTGGGAGGCAATAATGTGTGCTGCTCATTATAAATTGGACAACCTGGTCTCCATTGTGGACAGAAATGGCTTACAGATTGATGGCCCCACCGAGGAAGTTATGAAACTAGAATCTCTTGCTGCTAAATGGAGAGCCTTTGAATGGAATACCGTTGAAATAGATGGCCATAATATGAAAGAAATTTTAGGTGCTTTGGATGAAGCTGAGAAGATGAAAGGAAAACCAACAGTAATAATTGCCAAAACAGTTAAAGGGAAAGGTGTTTCCTATGCTGAAAATGTAGTAGGTTACCATGGTATTGCCCCAAAGGATGGAAGATCAGGCAAAGAATCATTGGATAGGGCCTTAGAGAACATAGGAGACCCTTCCTTTACTAAAGAAAAAGTGGATGAACTATTAAAAATAGCCGATGATTATCAAAAGGAAGTGAATAGAAAGATAGAAGTTTCTATGCCTCAATTTAGGAGAAATTATTGGTGGAATTCAGCTAATCGAATGAAAGTTGAGATGGATGCTACCCGAAATGGCTTTGGTAGAGCCATAAAAAAATTAGGCAGTGATAAAAGAGTGGTGGCATTAGGGGCTGATATTACCAGCTCAATAAGAATGAATGAGTTCTATGCCGAACATCCGGCCAGAAAAAAGAGGTTCTTTAGTATGGGTATAGCTGAGGCTAATATGGCTCTGGTAGCTTCTGGTTTAGCCAAAGAGGGAAAAATACCATTTATCGGATCTTATGGAGTCTTCGTAACCGGAAGAAATTGGGATCAATTAAGGACTACGGTATGCTATAACAACTTCAATGTAAAAGTGGCCGATGCGCACGGCGGTATTTCAGTGGGGCCGGATGGAGCTACTCATCAAGCACTGGAGGAAATCAGCAATATTTACTATTTGCCTAATATGCATATGGTTATTCCCTGTGATTCAATTGAGACAGAAAAAGCGACCGAATTTATTGCTTTTATTGAGGGACCGGCGGTGGTCAGGTACGGAAGGGAAGCAACTCCCCTGGTGAGCACTACAGCTACTCCTTATAAGTTTGGTTTAGCCAATATAATAAGATACCGAGGTGAGAAAAAAAACTTTATTGAGGCATTTGAGGTAAGGCTTTCCCCTGACTATGAGTCAGAAAATGAAGACTTAAGCATAATTGCCTGTGGACCTATGGTAGCAGAGGCAATGAGGGCAGCTTATATTCTAAAAAAAGAATACAGAATTGAGGTAAGAATACTAAATGTACATACAGTTAAGCCAATTGATGAGGAGGCAATCGTAAAAGCAGGGGAAGAGACAGGTGTGATAATAACGGCCGAGGAACACCAGGTGGGTGGTTTTGGAAATATTGTTGCTGGAGTGATAGCCCGGGCTAAGAGATACGAGGCACCATTGTTAATGGAGATGGTGGGAGTGGAGGATAAGTTTGGTGAATCCGGAGCACCCTGGGAGTTGATGAAAACATTTGGATTAACAGCCGAGCATATTGCCCAAAGAGCTAAAAAACTTTACCAGGCAAAGGATGGAGAATAACTTGCATTGGAAAGATTTTTAGATAGAATTTGGGGAGACTGCCAAAATATGTTCCGCTTGCCACACTTTTTGAAGCCCCCAAAAGTGTGGTTCTCAAATATAAAAGCTGCCCGGGAAATAGGGGGTGACCTCGTGGGACCATGCAGAAGACTTTCCTTCCAGTTTCCAGGGATAACAAGCAAAGATTGGGCAATTTCTTGAGAATCTATAACTAAGTAGTCTAAGGGGAGGTATGCTTATGAGTATGAGGCTTCTAAATTCAATTTTTACAATAGACTCCCATACAGCAGGACATCCAACCAGAGTTGTGGTGGGTGGCTTACCAAAAATACAAGGGGACTCAGTAGCTGAAAAAAGAGAGTATATGAGAAGTAAAATGGATTATGTTCGTAACTTCCTGTGCAATGAACCCAGGGGTCACTCTGGTATGTATGGTGCGGTCTTGACAGAGGCGGCCAGTAAAGATGCTGATTTTGGTGTAATTTTCTTTAGTACTGTAGGTTACGATGATATGTGTGGTCACGGCGTAATGGGAGTAACTACTGTGCTCGTTGAAACAGGTATGGTTTCCCCAAAAGAGCCTTCAATAAAGGTTATATTAGAGACACCAGCAGGGTTGATTCAAGCAAAGGCAACTGTTATAGATGGCAAAGCAAAAGACGTTTCTCTTATAAATGTAGCGGCATTTTTATATAAAGAGAATATATCTATCGATGTTCCCGGATACGGAGAGGTTAAGGGAGATATTGCCTTTGGTGGAAACTGGTACTTTTATATAGATGCAAAGGATATTGGCATCAGGGTGAAACCTGGAAATATTGATAATCTAATCAAAGCCGGAATTACTATAAAAAAGGAGTTTAACAAAAGATTTGACTTAATACATCCCATAGATTCCAACATGTCAAAGAAATTATTGGGTGTCTCTTTTATAGACTCTCCTATCAAAAATCAAAATGCAAATCAAAACAATATAGTTGTAGAAGGGGAACTCTTTTTTGATAGATCTCCCTGCGGTACAGGAACATCTGGTCGAATGGCGGTTTTATTTGCTAAGAACAAACTGAACTTTAATGAAGAGTTCATAAATGAAAGTATATCAGGTACAACATTTCATGGGAAGTTAATTGAAAAGACCAGAGTGGGTGATTATCCAGCAGTTGTGTCTGAAATTACGGGAAGCGCCCATATTACGGGATTTAATCACTTTGTTTTAGATCCGGATGACCCCTTTGGATTAGAGGGTTTTTTGATCGGTCAAAGAATATAAGCACTCCATTTTGTGAAAAGTGCTAAAAAACAACTGGAGGAAAAAATGGAAGAGGTGAGAAAATTCCCGGGAATTGTACCACCAGTAATTACCGTGTTTGACTCTCAAGGAGAGATTGATGGGCAGAGAAGCAAAAAATTTATCCAACATTTAATAGATGAGGGTGTTCATGGGATTTTTGTTGCTGGAAGTACAGGAGAATCTTCTTTGATGAATATGAATCAAAGGAAGCAGATAATAGATATAGGGGTGGAAGCTGCCAGAGGAAAAGTACCCTTATTTGCAGGTACAGGGCACAATGCTACCAGAATTGCTGTCGAGCTTAGTAAATATGCACAAGATGCTGGAGCAGATGGTCTTATTGTTTCACTTCCACATTATCCTAGACCGACGCAGGAAGCGTTATATCATCATTATAAGACAGTTGCTGAAGAAGTTAATATTCCGTTATTTGTCTATAACTGGCCTGGACAATATGGCCTGGACATAGAGCCAGAAACTGTGGCAAATCTTGCTAAGGACGGATATATTCAAGGAATAAAGGACACACATGACGATATAGACCATACAGCAGAGATCATCCGGTTAACAGAGGGGAAAATTACAGTTTGGGTAGGATTTGAGAGTAGAATCTTGCCGGCTCTTTGTCTTGGTGCAAATGGAAGTGTATGTACTATTGGTAATATTATAGCCAGAGAAGTAGTGCAAATATATGATTTGTTTCAACAAGGGAAGATAAAGGAAGCGGCAAAGAAACAGTTATCCATATTTGGTCTGGCTAATGTTTTATTTGAAAGACATGATATGCAGCCCCTCAAAGAGGGTATTAAGATGTTAGGATATGATGTGGGGGATGCACTGATGCCTACAAGCGAAGTATCCCCACAAATAAAGGAAAAAATAAGGAAGGAACTTAGAAAATTAGGAAAGTTAGAATAGCTACCTGAGAGCTGTAAGCTTGTTGATCCACCTGAAAAAAGGAGCTGCCATAAATACTCGAGAAATATAGTGAAAATTTAATTCCCAATAATAGAGCAATGAAAAAAAAGGTAAATAATACGATTTGTAGGTGTGAGGAGATTAGCGAGCAAGAAATAAGAGATGCGATCAGGAAATTTAATCTTAGGACTGTCGATGCTGTTAAAAGATTGACACGTGCTGGAATGGGTTTGTGTCAAGGAAGAACATGTACTCCTTTGCTAATAAAGATAATAGCTGAAGAGACAAACAAAAAAGTAAACGAACTATTGCCTCCTAGTAAACGCCCTCCTGTAAGACCAGTCAAGATAGAATTTTTAACTAAAGAAGGGGAACAAGAACTTGATTAAAATAGCAGATGTAGTGGTGGTGGGAGGGGGAGTTATTGGATGTTCAGTCGCCTATTACCTGGCCAAAAAAGGAGTAAGGGTGATTGTAGTAGAAAAAAAGGAAGGATTATCTTTGGGTGCCTCTGGAGCCAATCAGGGCGGATGTCCTCTGCAACTCTTTGAATCACCTGTTCTTGAACTTGCCAGGGAAAGCCTTGAGTTATATAAAAACCTTTCTGAGCAGATAGGGTGCGATATTGAATATGAGAATGTGGGATCCTTAGTATGCAGTGTTGATGAGAAACAGTATCCAGATATGGAAAAGCACTTCCAGAATAAGCGGAGAGAAGGAATAAATGTCCGGCTAATGGAAGGACACCAGCTTCGGAAATTAGAACCAACCTTAGGAGAGGATATAATTGTTGGAGTGGAGGAGTGGGACGGTTGGATGGTCAATCCGTTTAAGGTAAATTATGGGTTTGCCTATGCTGCCAGAAAACTGGGAACAGAGTTTCTTTTTTCCAGCCAGGTTAAGAAAATAGAAAGGGATAAAGAAAGAATCGCATCCGTTATTACAGACAGAGAAAAAATAAAAACTAACTTCCTTGTCAATGCTGCAGGGGCATGGGCTTCTGAAATCGGGGAAATGCTTGGTCTTGCTATACCTGTTAGAGCAAGAAGAGGACAAATTATAATAACAGAACCTGTTCCTCTTAATGAAAGGTGGAGGTATATATTAGATGCTGATTATCTAACTACAGCCTTTGATCTGGCAGCAATAGAAAAGTCTAAAGACCCAAGGATAAAACTTGGAGTTGCAGGAAGCTATATACAAGAGAAGAGCGGAAATTGGACTATAGGAAGCAGCCGTGATTTCGCAGGTCATGACAATAGAGTAACCATGCAAACACTAGAATACATAGCAAAAAGAGTTATCAAATTTGTGCCAAAACTTAAAGATATTAGTTGTATTAGAACATTTGCTGGACTGAGACCGTTTTGTTATGTGGATGGTCTCCCCATCCTTAGTAAGATAAAAAATCCTCAAAACTTTGTCATGGCTACAGGGCACGCTGGGGAAGGAATGACACTTGCTCCTATAACAGGAAAATTAATAGCGGAACTGATAACAGAAAACAGAACTTCACTATCAATCGATGCTTTTAGCTTCTCAAGATTTAAGAATATAAACTAAATTAAGCTAAAGGTGGGGTGGATCGAAGAAGAAAAATAGAATAAGTTAGCCTGAACAAAAAAGTGCCTAACTTAGAAAGAAAGATAGGTCATGAAAACGAGAGAGAGGAATAATCAGTTACTGTTGTGGACAAGTAAAGGAGCTGCCGCAGAAGGGATTCCTACACCGGATGAACTCAAGAAAACGCCAGGTTACGCCAATTTCAAAAGACTTCAAGAAGGTCCGGTTGCTATAATCGAATGTATTGAAGAGATTCCTTGTGATCCCTGTGAGAGTGCTTGTCCCGCAGGAGCAATTAGAATTGGTTCTTCCATTACCAATTTGCCAGTTTTAGATGAAGATAAATGTACGGGTTGTGGCCTTTGTATAAGCTCCTGTCCTGGATTAGCAATTTTTGTACTCAATTTAGATCACACTGATGAGTCAGCTTTGGTTTCGTTTCCCTTTGAGTTCCTGCCCTTGCCCAAAGTTGGAGAGGAAGTGTCTGCGATAGATAGAGAAGGCAGGACTGTCTGTAAAGGTAAGGTGGTTAAAATATTAAATAAAAGAAAACAGGATTATACTCCTGTTGTAAGTATCTCTATTCCCAAGAAGTATGCTTTAGTTGTTCGAGGCATTTCTGTAAAGAAAAATGGCTTCTCAAAACAAAATAATTCTGCTCAAGGTGAGAACAATGAAAATAAAATGCGAGTCCTAGATCATCCGATTTTAGGCCGACAGAGCCCTGGGAGGATGCTGAATATTACTGTTGATGGGAAAAAGATTAAGGCAAGAGAAGGAGAGATGATAATTGCTGCTCTTCTTAATGCTGGCGTAAGAATCAACCGATTTACTTCAAAATATAAGGAGCCAAGGGGAATCTTCTGTGCTATTGGGCAGTGTACCGATTGCATAATGACTGTAAATGGTATTCCCAATGTGAGAACATGCGTTACCCCGGTTAAAGGGGAAATGGTAATAGAAACCCAATATGGTAGAGGTGAGTGGGGCTAGAGTTGAAAAAATGTGATGTTATAGTAATAGGCAGTGGTCCTGCTGGGCTTAGTTGCAGTATTGAGGCAGCAAGATCCGGAGCAGATGTAATTTTGATAGACGAAAATGGAAGACCGGGAGGGCAATTGTTTAAACAGATACATAAATTTTTCGGATCAAAGCAGCATGAAGCTGGCGTTAGAGGATTTGATATTGGTCTGCAGCTTTTGGAACAAGTCAACAAACTAGGGGTAAATACACTCCTTAATACCGTAGCTTACGGCATTTTTGACCAGAAAACTGTAGGAATAGTAAAAAATGAGAAAATTGAGACGGTTCAAGCAAAAAAAATTCTCTTGGCCACAGGTGCTATTGAAAACCCTGTTGTTTTCTCAGGTTGGACTCTTCCGGGAGTAATGGGAGCTGGAGCAGCTCAGACTATGATTAACATTCACCGTGTTCTTCCCGGCAGAAGATTTATTATTTTAGGCTCTGGT
>JABUBM010000385.1_pt1 | contig 10748 bp, 5 predicted proteins | sample 7240321 | NCBI WGS metagenome assembly JABUBM01 (sample SAMN07256344, study PRJNA390944) | subsurface metagenome | isolation source: Methane hydrate marine sediment | place: Pacific Ocean: Eastern North Pacific, ODP site 1244 | collected 2002
ATATTGTTATTGCAAGTGTTCTGCTTAGTGCGGGTATGATGATGCTGCCGCCAATGATGATTTCCCTACCCTTAAAGTTGATATTATTCATTCTTGTTGATGGCTGGGGATTACTTGCCGAGAGTCTTAGTCTGAGTTTTAAATGACGTGAAATGTGAGTTCGATGCTGGATGCTTGTTCCTCGATACCAGACGAGCATCGAGTATCGAGCATCGAGTATCGAATTATGGATAGTAGTTTCATTCTTTATCTGGGCCGGCATACTCTTGAGACGGCTTTGCTTTTAGCCGCTCCGATTTTGCTGACATGTATGATTGTGGGAATAGTGATGACATTGTTTCAGGCGGTTACTTCCATACGCGATATGACCTTAACGATAGTCCCTAAGCTTTTGGCTGTTGGTATTGTCACGTTGGTTTGTGGCGGTTGGCTGCTGGAAGTGATACTTAGCTTTACCAACGAAATGTTTAGCCATATCCGGAATATTGGACACTAAAGTGCCTAAAGTTTGAAGTGCCTAAAATGCCTAAAGTTAAAAAATAATCCATAACTTTAGCTCACTTTCGACATTTTTATGGAACTGATAACTGAAAAACTGTTTTGTTTTGCAATGGTGCTGACAAGGATTTCAGCATTTTTTTTGATACTTCCTGTTTTTGGGTGGAAAAGCATTCCCGCCAGGATAAAGGTTGCGTTGACTGTTTTGGTGACGATTTTTTTTTCGATGATAACACCTGTCCCTGTTGAGTCCGGGCAGGTCTCTGTTGTCGAGGTGGTATTGCTTCTGGCTAACGAAGCCACCTATGGGTTGGCTCTGGGACTAATCGTTACTTTTATATTTGCCACGGTTAAATTCAGCGGGCGCATAATCGAACGGCAGATGGGTATGGCTATGGCCCAGATTTTGGATCCGTTGACTGGCGAGAACACTCAGGCACTGGGTGCCTTGTTGGAGATGATATTTATACTCCTGTTTCTCAGTGCTAACGGGCATCATTTGTTTTTATTGATTATATCGCGAAGTTACGAGGCGTTTCCTGCCGGCAGTATCCCGACAATACCCGTTTTGACCGGTGGGATAATTAAAGCTGGTTCGACACTGTTGATGGCCGGCCTGAAATTGTCCGCACCGATATTGGCGGCGTTCCTGGTGTTGATGGTTATATTAGCCGTCTTAGCACGGAGCTTGCCGGAAATGAATATTCTATTTATCAGCTTGCCGATGCGTGTAGGTCTGGGGTTGTTAATGGTGGCGATATTTTTGCCATTTATTGGGACGTTTGTGTCCGAATTCGCTGATTGGATGGACAAGCTACTGCCATTGTAAGTCAGAACTCAGGAGTCGGAAGATAGAAGTCAGAAAACGTTTAGCCCCCACCCCTGTGGTGGGGTCAGTGTCAAAGTCGGTGTCAGTCAGGGTTTAAGTTAGTGTAAGTCAGTGTTATGCCAGAGCAAGCCGCCGAAAGGACAGAACAGCCAACAGGCAGGGTGTTGAATAAAGCCAGAGGCAAGGGGCAGGTGCCGCAGAGTCAGGAGCTAACCTCGGCCGTATCACTTATAGTGTTGGTGGCAATAATTACTCTTTTGGCCCCGAATCTGCTGCAATGGTTGATGTTACAAATTAGGCAGGGTATATCGTGTGAAAATGCTGTTTTTGCTGACAGCGGAGTGTTTTTGGATTTCATCAATAGAAAAATTGCCGATTTGACACTTACTATCGCTCCCATTCTTGCGGCACTTGTTGCCGGTTCTTTTATAGCCACCATTGCTGTTAGCGGGTGGACTTATGCGCCGGGGGCTTTAGAATTTAAATTCAACCAGTTCAATCCGATCACAGGATTAGGAAAACTGGTAAATGCTCGTTCATTTGTGAAGCTCTTACTGTCCGTGCTGAAACTGCTTTTTATCTCACTCATCGTTTGGTCATATCTACGGAGCAGGCTCGATATACTTGCTACGCTTCGATGGGCATGGTCTGCGCAAATACTTATGGTTATCGCAAAGATAATACTTGGCCTGATGATACGCATTGGGATTGTATTGCTGATTATGGGTATTGCTGATGCTTTCTATCAGAAATGGAAATACATCAAGGAACTGAAGATGACCAAGCAGCAGGTAAAAGAAGAACTAAAGGAAACGATAGGTTCCCCTGAGGTCAAAAGTCGAATTCGGCAAATCCAGCTACAAACAGCTATGAAGCGTATGTTGAAAGAAATACCCAAGGCCAGTGTGGTTCTTGTCAACCCAACACATGTAGCTGTTGCGCTGCGTTATGATGCCAAGACGATGGAGTCGCCTATTATGGTAGCCAAAGGAGCGGACTATTTGGCGGAAAAAATCAGGGAAATTGCACGGGCTTACGGCGTACCCATTATAAGAAAGCCGGAGTTGGCCAGAACGATATACTCAACTGTCGAGCCGGGCAATCCTATACCAGAGACTCTATACGTGGCGGTGGCGGAAGTGTTGGCTATGATTTATCGCCTGCGGCACAAAAAGAGGAATGCTCAAGCACAATCTTAGTTTGTGAAAACTAAAAGGCTCCTGCAAAATCAGAGGCCTGAGTAGGCTGTTAGATCGTGTATATGGAAAATATCAGTTACTATATTTGTTTACTTGCGGTTTTAGGGCATATTGGATAATGTTATCGGGAAATGTTGGCCGACTGTATTAATTGTATTGCTGGGAATTTTCCATTTTCGCTGAACGGACACAACTAATGTTTGAGAGTTTACCTATAACGGTGTTGGACGAGTGTGAGGGCCAGATTAATCTGGGCGATAACCATGAGATTGTCAGTTTTAACCTTGATGTTCTTGGCAAACCAGTACACCTTCAAGTTGGGGTCAAGGATAAGCAAGCGAGGCTGGCAGATATTGTGCCTGCGGCAAGAGCGCTGTCATCCAGGATTGTCGAAACCACGATGAAAAGGCTCCAGGACATTGGAGCATCTGTTCCATGTCACAAAGGTTGTGCGGTTTGTTGTACCTACTACTTAGTTTCCATTTCGGTTCCTGAAGTATTCCGTCTCGTGCAAGAAACGACAATGATGCCATTAAAACGGTGTGGAGACACAGTGGACTCTTGCTCGAAAGTGGCTAAACGAATTCACAGATATATGGAGAAACGCATCGCTTTCAAGAAACACACAAATACTGAAACGAACTCACAAGTGCTGACTTTTGAGATAAATGGGGAGGAATTGGAAAAACTTTCAGATTGGTATATTAAGCAGAAATTGCCTTGTCCTTTTCTGCGCAATAGGCTATGCACAATTTACGAACAAAGACCTGTTACCTGCCGCGAGCATTTGGTAGTAGGTACCGCGCCATGTCAGGTCGACAAGGAGGATGCTGAACGGAGAGTGGAAGTGCCCATCCGCCCTATCCGCATGATAGATGCTCTGAAACTCTTGGCCAGCGATCTCGAGGGCACCACTCAAGAGTCTATACCACTACTCTGCGCATTCGACTGGTACCGAGGAAACATACAACGCAGTAACCGCACCTGGCCTGCTCTGACGATAGCCGAACGGTTTATTGGGATTGTAAGGGCGATGATTTCGGAGAGTAATAGAATACGAGCAGAACGGATAAAATATGAAAGAAAAGAAGGCACAAGATCTTAGATGTTAAAATACAGAAGTCTAAAAAAATGAACAGGGCCTTTGCTCGTACATAGGAAACACCAGCAAGATGCTTTAGGTGTGTGTCGCTCATAGCTTCGTCCGGCAAGATAAAACAAAACTGAGCCTTTGCTTTATGTCATACGAAACCTAAGGCGCCCATCTGCTGTTGTATCAAAGCCAAGTTTCTCTCAAGACGGGCAAATCGACCTATCAATCTTTCTTCTTTTTTAGTAAGGCGCTCTTCTTCGAATTCAATTTTATTCTGTAAATTTTTTATTTGGGTGTCCACATGTTTCTGGTCGATTTGGATGGAGCCCGTTGTTACCTTGAGCATATTATCCAGTGCGTCTTCTATTGTGCCGGTAAAACCTTGCTTCACTCTGACAGTGGCGTATATAGTGCTGCTGAGTGTGCCCGTAGTCGGAGCGGTGAGCTGGAGACTATGTTCGGGATATACAGGGTTGCTGTTGTCATCGAAGGTGCTGTCGCCGGTAATAATGTTGCCACTGATTGTTGCCGCCCGATACTGAGAATCATTTTCGCTTGAAAGCTTTATCGAAGCCGTATCGATGTTACCACTTGCATCATATGTAACTTTGACCCTGTAGCTGCCGGCTGTGGTGTAATTGCTGCTGGCGCCGTAAAATTCAATAGTATTACTGTCGCTGCTGCCGGTCTTGTCTGCTCCGATTATGGCCAGTACGCCCATATAATCTTCAGCTATTGCTTCATCGAAGACATTCATGTCAAGACTCAACAATCCTTCCCTGTCAAGCTGAAAGCCGAGATGTCCCGGCGTCAGGAACGTGTCGATATCCTCTATAAATCCATTGGTCTGGACGATAAGGGGTGTGCGAATCTGCTGCCTTATGGTCGAAACGACATAATCTCCCATCAAGAGACCGGCGGTTTTTAGAATGTCATTGAAGCCGGTCTTTTCCTTAATATACTCGACGGCAAAGTTATAGGCATCAACCATTTTTGTTAGTTTGTCTTTTACCGACTTAATATCTCTGGTGAGGTTCACCTCGACGGTGCCCGTATCGTGCAGATGCAGTGTTACGCCGTGAATGACATCATCTACGGTATTAGAGCTTCTGTGCATCCAAACAGTTGTGAGGGCGCCTTTTGTCGTTTCCGAAAAAGTCCAACCATAAGAGGGCGACAGGCTAGTGGTATCAATCGAAATCATGCTAACATCATTGGCATCATCTCGGAATATAAATATCGTATCACCTCCGTCCTTCAACTTCACACCAGTCACAATTATATCGCCAACTTCGACGTTTGACAGCGCCTCAAGTGCCGCTTGAATGGTGTTAGTGTCAGCGTCAAAGTTGATATCAGCAGTCGTTTGTCCGTCATAAGTTAGGGTAAAGGTGCCCGACGTCGCCTTGGCGGCCTTGGACAGCGTCTGCACCTCGGCAATTCCTGGTGCTTCTGGAAGAGGGTAGCCATCAATATTTATTTCACTATCCTGCGCCGATTGAGTTTCGCTAAAGTCCGCTGGTTGAAAATCGTTGTTCATTCCCGATGCTGGTGTGCTGCCGCCTATGGTTGTTTCAACCATAGGCGGTAGAGTCAATGTTGAAGATACATTGGGATCGTTGTATACCAGGTTGATTTCAAGTCCACTTGCCCCAGAGGTATCGTCAGTCAGAATAATTTTCCCGTTTTCAAGAATTGCTTTGGCTACTCCGTCAAAATAATCATTAATCTCAGAGATAAGATGGGTCAGCTTTGTATTTTCTGTGATAGTAAGATCCAGATACTCATCCGCACCGTAGGTTATATTATCACCATTATGATCCTTACCACTTATTCTAATATACTCTTCGCCACTAAGCGTCCCACCGAAGTCGTCAAGCTGTGTAATCTTTGTGCTTAGAGTGGCATTGCCGCCGTCAACCATAAAAGCACTACCGGCTTGCCATACTTCCGTACTGCTTGCGTTGATTGAGATTTGATAATCTGTGCCGGCTTCGTTACCATTCAGGACCAAATGGTAGGCGTCGTTATGGTACAACAGGTTCGCTGTGACGCCGGGATTATTTGCATCGTTATTGATTAAACCGACGAAATCCTCCAGTGTTGTCTCAGATGTGGTCGTCAGCACCGTTTCCTTATTGTTGTATGAGTAAATAAAAGTGCCGGCTCCAACGTAATCCTCGGCGTATTCTTTACCGGTCGTGTGGATCCAGCGTTCGGCATTTGCCAACTGGTTGATTACGACCGTGTGATTACCCTCAAAGGCGTTGTAAGATGCTTCGGCGGTCAATATATCGCTGTCGCTGGAAACGGTTGCAAAGGCACGAAGCTCATTGGCGTCGGAAAGAGCACGAACCGAGCTTTTTAAGTTGCTGAGTTTAGTTTCCAGAGTGCTCAGGGCGTCTTGTCTCTCCACCCACATACTTTTGCGTTCTTCGTACACAGTGAGTGAACGGCGCTCGATAGCCATCAGTTGTGCGATGAGTTTAGCTGAATCAATTCCTGTTAAGAGTCCTGGAAGACGTATAGTTGACATCTTTGTCTGCCTTTTGGTTTAAGCTTTCATACCTTTACGAAAATCTAAAAATACAACTAACATCTGCACCCCACGTAGTTTATTATCGTTCAAAAACACTTTCTGCTTAACTATTTATCGTATATTTGCTTACCATATTTACATTCATTTAGAAACAACTTGCTGTGGTGCCTCGGTGTATCTGGCTCGTATGAGTTTAGACTTTTGCAATATCTGCCGCAGGCCCTGGTTTTCCGGGTCCATTGTTACACAGTCATTTAGCTCTGAACAGGCTTGGTCGAAAGCCGTTCTTGAATACTCTATAGCGTTTGTTTTTACATAATCTTGTCCTATTGCAAGGTAGGTCCCGGCAGTTAGGCATTTAGCATGTAGTTGCCTCATCTGGGGCGCTATCTGGTCCCACGCAACATCTGGGAACAGTTCGTCACAGGTGAAAGTGTCGGTGAAGCGTCCGACGACGTCAAAATGAAATTTCGCATTTTGAGAAGTGAAATTTCTTGAAAGACTATTGGGTGTCATTCTGCGCAGGTACAAGGCGCCCGGTAAGTGTTGTATTTTCAGCCCCATTTTAACAAATCGCCTCATCATATCATAGTCTTCGGCCATCCGTAAGTTTTCATCAAAAAACCCGATTTTGTCAATGACGCTTCTTCTGATACAGGTTCTGAACGGCACTATCGGAAAACCACAGTGGAAGAGGTCTCTAATGAGCAATCTTCGGTCCGTGTACTCGGGTCTTTCAATCACTCGAATCGGATTGGAGTTCTCCTCAATAAGACAATCGTCACAATAAACCAGGTCAACATCGGGATGTTTTTCAAATTCAGCCAGGTGCGCGGCAATAAAGTCCGCTGTCATCATATCATCCGAGTCCAGAGGTATGATATATTGCCCTTTGGCTTTGCTTATGGCAAGGTTTCGCGCACCTGACGGGCCACCGTTGTTTTTGTAGAAGTATTTGATTTTGTCGTCTTTGAAGCTTGCCACAATGTCTTTGGTATCGTCTGTGGAGCCATCGTTAACAACAATCAACTCGAAGTTTCGGTAGTTTTGGATCAGTACACTTTCGATCGTCTCTGCGATATGTTCAGCTGCATTGTAAGCGGGCATAATCACCGAAACCAAAGGATTGTCCTTGCTCGTGTACAGAGGTATCACCGATATATACGGATTTCCGTATCGCTTGCCGACTATATATCTCTCGTATAGGCTGTGAATCTTTCTACCATGTTCGATGCCGTTTTCGTTATAATAGTAGAGGCCCAGGAACTCGGGTATATGTTTGAATTTGTATCTACTTGAGATTGAGATGCGCAGCCAGAAATCCCAGTCGCCTGCGCAGGTCAACGTGTCATCGAAATAGCCGAGCTCGTTATGAAGTGACTTTCGCCACATTGGCTGTGAGCCTACACAACAACCGAAGAGTAATCTTTCGTGGTTGTATTCAGCTCTTTTGGCCATCTCGATAGCGTGATGATTGGCAAAGGTGCCGTTTGGTGTATCGGTACATATCTGGTCGCCATAGACAAGAGCCGCGTCAGGATTGGCCAGCAGAGTTTCTGCCATTATTTCCAGAGCATCTTCACGGTGCCGGTCATCTGTATTAGCATTGGTTAGAAAAGTCCCTCGGGCAACCTTGACGGCGCGGTTCCAGGCGGCGTAAATTCCCTCACGTTGCTCAGTTTTAATATAAACTATGTTATTATACTTTTGCTGATATTCACGAACGATTGCTTCTTCATTTTGTCGTGAGCCACTATTGACAACGACTATCTCAAGCTTATCGGCAATTGTCTGTTGTTCCAAATCATCCAGGCAGCCCCTCAGGAACTTCTCTGAGTTGTAAGTGGACACTATCGCAGAAATCAAATAGTCCTGTTCTGGTTTAACAGATGCCACAATGTTATTTTTCTTTTCTGCAGCAACTGCTGTGGGTGGAGTTCTGTCTAATTTTGTCAGGATATTTAGAATATCTGCTTTTTGCTCCTCCGGTATTGTCAAATTCGGATTATTCAACAAATCTGTATAGACCTGCTTTACCCTATCGTATTGGTTGGTTTCTATGTAACACTGAGCTAATTGTGTACATACGCTTACATAGCATTCGGATATATCGACCTGATCTTCGAACTCCGAGCTGATAAATTCGCTACCACCGCTTATTACCGAGTTCCGCAGCGGTTCGTATATTCTTTCCAGCAGGGCCAGTGCCTCGTCATATCTGCCGAACCATGTATACAAAGAACCAAGAATATAGCAGCCCTTAAACCCATCAGACCTTAATGCAACGGCTTTCTTAGCCCATTCTATAGCTTCTTTAGGAAAGTTTTTCTGCAGATATATAGCTACGTTGATAACCCACGTGTAGTCATTGGAGTTGTTTTCAAAGATAGCTTTATTTCCGGGATATAAGCTATGGACAAGCTCTTTGTAACCTTTTATGTCGTTGTCCTTTCTCCATGCTAACAGTTCCATCCGATATTGTCGCAGTGTCTTTTCAGTTTGGGCCGGACCATCAGGACGATGGTCGTGATAAACAATTACATCAGGAAAATAGAGTATGCTTTTTACTTTTTCTTTCTGAGCTTTGCATATTCTATACGAGAGTTCCATACCTTCGGAGCCAAAGAGCAACTCGTCTAATCCTCCCATTTTAATAAGAACATCTTTTCTGAATGCAGAAAGGCAGCTAACCTCGCAGGCGGTAGTTATAATCCGGTCGCCCAAATCGTAATTGACGGGAGCATCTTTGGAGTTAGTTTGACTCTTCGGCAGAACTTTGCCTCTTAGGCCGCAAATTCTATAATTTTCAAAATGCTCCAAAATGTTCCTAACCAGGTGCTTGTCGGCAACGGCGTCATCATCAAGAAATGCTATGTACTCGGCTTTAGCAAACTCGACACCTCTGTTTCTTGCTGGTGATGGGCCAAAGTTGAGATTAAGCTCTACTCCACAAAGACTGAAGTTAAATTCATCTTTGTGTTGCTTGAGCCATGACAAATCACCACCGTTATCTATAACGATTACTTCAAAGTCTTTCTCATTTTGTTCATTCAGGGCATAGAGGTTTTCCAATAATTCTTTGTGTCTATTATATGCAACTATTACGATTGTCAGTTTCGGTGAAAGACTTGTTCTGAAATCCCAGCTATCCTTAATATTATCAATCGAAGACATTTGTATCAGAGACATTTGTCTGTCTTCGAGCTTGGCTTTAGTGTTTTGTTTCCAGATATTCACTTCAGGCCAGTTGGAGAATACCGGATGCCCACTTATTCCTGTTGCGCCAATGGTCATCGCCTCCTGCATGGCGTATTCATAACTCTTGTGGATAACCAGGGCCTCTATGCTGCTTGTCAGGTTAGTGTTGGATATGCTAACGGTTTCTGGACCAAGATAACGCTCTCCTAATATTTCGTTCAAGTAGAGAAAATCGAATTTTTGCGTCAGTCTGAACCAGAACTCATAATCTCCGCCTACTGAAAAGCTTTCGTCGAAGTAGCCGAATACATCATGCACTTCTTTTCGCCACATTGGCTGAGAACCGGGAGGACATTCGCCATCAAATAATCGACTTCGTGAAAATTGGCCATTTATTCTCTCGCCCACCGTAACTCTCCGACCGTCTATTTCATCCACATATAACTGGTTAGCATAGACCAGTACCTTGTTCGGATTTTCATCTAAAACCCTTGCCATTATCTCTAAAGCATCCTGTCGATGTCTGTCGTCTGTATTAGCGTTAGTGATGTACTTGCCTGATGCAGCTTTAATCCCTCTGTTCCAGGCCTTGTAAATAGTTTCACGTTCATTGGTCCTGATATATTTTATATTGTCATATCGATTCTGAAACTCTCTGACAATCGCTTCTTCGTTTTGCTGTGAGCCACTATTGACAACAATGATTTCAAGTCTGTCGGAAATTGTTTGACGTTCCAAATCTTCCAGACAACCACGAATAAACCTTTCTGAGTTGTACGTCGAAACAATAGCCGAGAGTAAATATTCCGATTCGTCGCTTAATCGCTGCGCACGCTGCGCAACAACTCCTTTTTCCTGAATGTTAACCGGAGGTTTGCTTTGAGCCTGTATAGCAATTGCTGCGGGTTTCTTTACAAAACTTATTATCTGTCTATCTCTGTCCACATTGCCGTGACATTTCTGGAATTTAAATCCTCTGAACACCGTCTCAAGATAACAGACCAGCTTTGGAAGTGAATTATACTCCCATCCACTTGTGGCCGTCCATTTACCCCCAATAGGCTTGCTGCCATGTTCTTTCAACCCACATTCCAATATGATTCTGCTGCATTTTTGCACTATGTTCTCAGTTACCTGTTTGAACCTTTTCATGTGATGAATTACAGAAAAAAGACAAATAGTATCATAGTTTGTTTCGATTTTCTCGGAGTCTAAATCCAGATGTTTGAATTGGATGTCTTTGTTGAGAATATTGGTGACCATCTTGGCACCAATTATAATCTTCCTGTCCATATCAATGCCTGTAACTCTGCATCCTCTATCGTGCAAGTAATGTCCAAGCAAACCCATGTTACACCCAACATCCAGGACACTTTCACCTTTTTTTGAATT
>JABUBM010000386.1_pt1 | contig 10740 bp, 14 predicted proteins | sample 7240321 | NCBI WGS metagenome assembly JABUBM01 (sample SAMN07256344, study PRJNA390944) | subsurface metagenome | isolation source: Methane hydrate marine sediment | place: Pacific Ocean: Eastern North Pacific, ODP site 1244 | collected 2002
TCATTGCAGTTTTAATTATTGCGTGTCCATGTGCCATGGGCTTAGCTACTCCCACCGCGATAATGGTGGGTGTAGGAAAGGGGGCAGAAAATGGAGTCTTAATCAAGAGCGGAGAAGCGCTAGAAACAGCTCACAAACTTCAGGTTGTAGTATTCGACAAGACCGGAACACTAACTAAAGGAGAGCCGGAAGTCACGGACATTATCCCTGCCGCGTCCTTAACTGGAACGTCATCAGCTGCAAAGAAATTTAAAAAACTGAGCGAAGAGGATCTGTTACAATTTGCTGCGATTGCAGAGAAGAACTCGGAGCATCCTCTCGGAGAAGCTATAGTGAGGATGGCAAAGGAGAGGCACCTTGAGGTTGTTGATTCTGAGTTCTTTAATGCCATACCTGGATACGGCGTGGAAGTGAAGTATAGTGGCAAGTCAGTCTTGCTTGGTAACCGGAAGTTGATGGAACAAAACAACGTAAACATTGGGCAGCTTGAGGAGAAGATGAGGGCGCTGGAGGAAGATGGGAAGACTGCTATGCTTGTAGCAGTAGATGGTGAGGCTGCTGGTTTGATTGCTGTGGCTGATACTTTGATGGATTATTCTGTGGATGCTGTGAAGACTCTCCAGCGGATGGGTCTTGAAGTAATCATGCTTACTGGAGACAATGAAAGAACCGCGAAGGCTATTGCACGGCAAGTGGGCGTGGATAGAATATTAGCGGAGGTGCTTCCAGGAGACAAAGCATCAGAGATTAAGCGGTTGCAGGATGAAGGCAAGATAGTGGCTATGGTAGGGGATGGCATTAATGATGCTCCAGCCTTGGCGCAGGCAAACATCGGTATAGCTGTTGGAAGTGGAACAGATGTAGCCATGGAGACGGGTGACATTGTGCTGGTCAAAAACGACCTGCGAGATGTAGTGATTAGCATACAGCTTAGCAGAGCTACAATGAATAAGATTAAGCAGGGTCTGTTTTGGGCATTCGCCTACAACATCGCCCTTATCCCAGTAGCAGCGGGTATCCTCTACCCGTTCATGGGCATATTGCTGGATCCAGTCTTTGCGGCTGCGGCAATGGCTACCAGTTCAGTGTCTGTGGTTATGAATGCCTCGCTTTTGAAGAGGTTTAAACCAAAATTGGAAAGCCAGAACTAAGAGATGGAATTGAATGGAGGTGAAAAATGATTGGCTGTTGATCCAGTTTGTAAGATGCAAGTGGATGAGAAAACGGCGAAGCATAAGACTGTTTACAATGGAAAAACCTATTACTTCTGTGCTCTAGGATGCAAGATAGTCTTTGATGAGAACCCTGAAAATTACCTCAAAACATAAACACCGGCATATACTCACACCCCAAAGAGCCAGTAACGGTTAGTCACGTCCACGCATTGGACATCGATAAAGTTATAGCATTGAAGAATAAAGTTTAGCCTGCTGGGGTGGCTGAATGGTTCAGGCGGTGGGCTGCAGACTCACTCTATATGGGTTCAATTCCCATCCCCAGCTCCACAACATAAACACAGATAATTCTCTAACCCTTTTTTGCTTTGAATCCAGTCTTCCTTGGAGTTAATGACCTAGATGAACGTTACCGCATATGCAGGAAAGTCCCACAAGGTCATCGATGTATTTTGAGTGATTATTCTCTGTTTGCCAAAACATGCGTTTACGTTTAGACCCTCTTATACACATGCATGCGCGCAAAAAAAGGTAAAAATTTAATGCCTGTGGCAGCAACCCCAAATTTTAATAGATTCTTATGTCAAAAAAATACGGCATGAACTATGCAAAAATTGTCGAAGGAATAATAGTCATAGTGTTGGCTGCTCTATTACTTGCTGACGGAGTTCTTGGATTAACTGGCGGTTTAGAAGAGGAACTACTCTCACTTCCAGCTGTCAAGCTGGTTGTCGGACTCATCGCACTTGTGCTGGCTGGAGCCTTCCTAGAAGAAAGCCGAAAATAAACTTGAATTTCGAACTGCGTTGACTATCCTTTCTCCTTTTCGTATTAGTGTGAACTGGAACGCTCATGATTCTCTTCATGTTCCTTTGCGCGCACTATCGTTTTAAGGCTTAATAAACTAATGACCACAATATATGAACCATTGGAAGTAAGATGAGGAGGTAGTTTTAATGGCTGTTGAGAGGGTTTGTAGAAACTGTGTACACTTCAAGAGTCGGAGAGGTAAACCATATTGCATTGTTGTTAAGCAGACGATATCCGAGACCAATATTTGCAGAAAGTTTAAGTCCAAACAGGATTAGAGCGTAGTTGAGACGTGCAATTGTCCCAAAATCCATTAATATATCGTTCAGTGAATTTTTTCTTAGAAAGATCAATAGGGAATCTGGCTGTCTTCACAGCAAGACAACTTAGAAAATTTAAAGTTTAGATAGACCCGTTCACTTTGTATTAGTAGAAGAGGCGTTGAATCTGGAAAAGAAAAAAACGGTTTTTCTTGTTTGCCTCGTTGTGATTCTGCTCGTAAGCGTATTCAGCGTAAGGCTGCTGTTGAGCAACGAGCGTCCTCAAGGTGAAGAATACAAGGCTTTAGCTGAACAGCTCTTGAGTGACGCGAGAGAAGAATTCGAGGATATTAGAGGTGTTTCTGTCCGGGAAGTAACTCTTGAAGTGGTTAACCAAAGCTGGGTGATCAAAAACTGGGGCGTAGCCTATATCGACCCTGAAGAGACACGGGTAGAAGAAAACATCTACAAGGCGTTGTTCATGATTTCTCAGGACGTCAATTTGACTGAGGTTCAGCTTGAGTGGACCGGAATGTTTAGTGCAGCGAAGTGGAATGGCAAAATCTACGTTGTTGAAGAAAAGTTTGATGTTACTAACGAGTTTAAGGCGAAATCAACTTTTGTTCACGAATTAACCCACATCATGCAAGAGAACTACTCTCTTCCCACAAGAACAACATTTGATGGAGCCAAAGCCCTAACTTCTCTGAAGGAAGGAGACGCCACATTGATGGCTGACACCTTCAAAAATGATGGAGTTGTACCCCCTTCAGCGGAAGTGAGTGTGCCTAGTACATCAGGTCTTCCAGAATCTATTAACAAAATTAACAGGTTTGTATATCGCTATGGCGTAGAATTCGTCAAAGCCGTATATGAGCAGGGTGGCTGGGACGCTGTTGACGAAGCGTACGCGAATCCTCCCCGCACAACTGAGCAGATAATGCACCCAGAAAAATACTTCGCCCAAGAGGATGCACTAACTGTTGAAGCGGCTTCAGTAACTGGAGATTGGAATCTAACAAAAACGGAACGATTCGGAGAATACTTCATCTTTGTTATGTTAGATAAGTGGATTTCCGAAACCGAAGCTGAGAATGCGGCGGAAGGCTGGGGCGGAGACATTATCAACTACTACGAAAAAGATGACGATTTCCTTTTCACGTGGAACATTGTTTGGGACTCCAAGGACGATGCTAATGAATTTTACCTAGCCTTTCAAAATCTGATGTATAAATCATCAGCGGAGAAACATAATTGCAGCTACTGGTCTGCATATGGAAGGTACATTTCGATACAATGGAACGAAAACTCAACGTTGATACTAAGTTCAGCTAATGAAACGATTGTTCAGCAGCAGTTTTTTGGCTGAAATTGTTATATACGCATTTTCACTCTTTTCCATTCGTTTATAGAACTCCAACAAATAGGAGGAAGGGGATATGGGTAGAAAGGATGATTTTTCTGAGTTAGCTCAGGCTCTTGTGGACAAGACGATGACAAAGGAAGAGCTACTCAATAGGGTTAAGCAAGATTTTAGCATGATTCCCTTACTACTTAGTGGTGTTGATTCTTCAAAGCCTGCTGTTAGATACGACTGCGCAAAAGCGTTGATGGATTTAAGCGAAGAACATCCGGAGAAACTGTATCCCCACTTGGATTCGTTCATTGATTTGTTAGATAGTAAATACAGAATCCTAACTTGGAATGCTTTGGCTATAATTGCGAATCTAGCCCGAGTTGACGCAGACAAGAAGTTTGATGCCATTTTCGGCAAATATTACAGCTTTTTAGATAACGACTACATGGTCACGGTGGCTAATGTTGTTGGCAATTCAGGCAAAATTGCCCATGCAAAACCCTATCTCATACCTAAAATCACGGATGAACTGCTGAAAGTTAAGGACATTTCCACAAGCCCTCATCTAACAGAAGAATGTAAAAGAGTCATAGCCCAACAAACAATCAAATCGTTGGACCTGTTTTTTGACAGAATCGACCAGAAAGAAAGAGTGATCTCCTTTGTCAAAGCATGTCTTGATAGTCCACGGGAAAAACTGAGAACAACAGCAGAAAACTTTCTTGAGAAATGGAGACAGTCAACCTGATTCATGGTGCCCCGCAACGGATTCTCCTTGTTGAATAATTAGAAAATATGCGTCGCAGGCTAAACATTGGGCGGCAATTTGAGTAGGCAACTGTATTTCTGTTGTTCCTGTCTACAAAAACGGATTCAGAATTCAGAACATTTTAATTATCTTATGCACAAAAACGTGAGAAAAGAGTTCTAGGATGAAAGTAGACCAATCTTTTGAAATTCTGTTGAAAAAGCGGGGCTGTTCTGAGAATGCGATTAAGGAACTCTGGAAATGGTTTGATTATTCAGAGAAAAGGGGAGTCGCCAGTTTCTAATCAAGCATTTAGAATCAACTTTTTAATAGTATTCTTGTAACTATACTGTCTGAGTGGGTCCAGATGGTCAAGAAACAAAAAGCCGTAATCCAACTTTCTCTGATGGCAATTATGTCAGCGCTGGTCGCGGTGGGAACTTTAATCGTTCGGATTCCTAACCCTATGGGCGGATACTTCAATGTGGGGGACGTCATGATTTTTGTCGCCGCGCTAACTTTCAACCCGCTTATAGGCGGTGTTGCAGGAGGATTAGGTTCAGCAATAGCAGACATCATAGGATTCCCAGTGTTTGCCCTTCCAACGTTGGTCATCAAAGGTTTAGAGGGTTTACTTGCAAGTCTGATTACAAACAAGAAAAACGTTTACCGTGATGTTCTCGCCGTTGTTGCGGCTGGAACCGAGATGGTTATCGGATATTTCCTAGTTGAATTATATTTGTGGGGATTAGGTGGAGCATTGGGGGAAATTCCGGCAAACATAGCTCAAATCGCCATAGGCGGCTTAATAGGAATTCCCATCGCCCTAGTTTTGCGAAGGAGACTGCCAGAAATCCTTAGGGACTAAAATCTGTCCATAAACATTTTTACGGAGCACATACAGTTTTTTAGTCTCTATGTGTAGAACCGTTAAGGCGGACTGGTAAATCATGGTTGGCAACTTGTCAAGGGCGCCAAAAAAGCTGGAAAAGGTTCTAGTGGTTTTTCGGCGTGACGCTTTGAAGGTCAGAAAGGTTTTGGCTGCGGAGGGTTTTGAGCTTGTTGAAGAGAAGCCTGATTTTATTGTCTGTTATGGTGGGGACGGCACTGTCCTGTTCAGTGAAAGAAAGTTTCCGGGGATTCTGAAGCTTATCATCAAAACTTCAAGAGCCTGCAGAATGTATGATTATGACCTGAACGACCTGAGTATGCTTCTGTCTAGGATTAAGGCTGGCAACTACCAGATTCATACCGAAATGAAGTTGGAGACGCAAGCTAAGGGCAAAAGGCTTGTTGGATTAAACGAGATTCAGATTCACCTCAAGCTGCCGATCTACGCGGTGAGATTCTCTTTTTCTGTTGACGGAAAAGAGTATGATGACTTGATTGGCGACGGAGTTATCGTTGCTACATCCTTTGGTTCCACAGGATACTACAAAGCAACAGGGGGAGAAAGTTTCGAGAAGGGCATCGGCGTCTCCTTCAACAACCTGCACAACAGTAAGGTAAGGAGCTTCGTGGTTCCCGAAGATTCAGTCATAAACTTAACGGTCACTAGGGGACCTGCATTGCTCTTGGCAGATAACAACGAGAATTTCATTGAATTGAATGCTGGGAATAGTGCATCAATCAGGAAATCTGGGAGCGTAGCAAATTTCATTTACGTTTCCCGCACATAATAGTATCCTAGTCTGGTTGTGAATAGGTTGTTGAAGATTGGGCATAGGGGAGCTAGAGCTTACGAGCCAGAGAACACCCTGCGCAGCTTCCAGAAAGCTATCGAGCTTGGAGTTGACGCAGTGGAACTGGATGTCAGAAAAACAAAGGACAATGAAATTGTTGTTATCCACAACGTTGATGTAAACAAGACCACGGATGGCAGCGGCTCGGTTAGTGAGCTTACTCTAGAGGAGATAAAGCGGTTCGTTACTGAGAAGGGCGAAAAGATACCTACCTTGGAGGAGGTGCTGGATTCTGTGGGTAAGCGGGTTAAGATTCTGGTGGAACTCAAGGAAACTGGTATCGAAGAGAAGGTTTTAGGTTTGATTCGTGGAAAAGGGCTGATTGAGAACGTGGTAATCATTTCTTTTCATGAGGATGCCCTCCGGAAGGTTAGGGAGCTGGATGGTGAGGTGGCGACTGGATTGATTTACGTGAGACACAAGAACCCCATACGAGCAGCTTTGGAGCTGAAAGCCGAGTATCTGCTTTCGTTGTATCGTTTTACTCACTCCGCTAACGTCAAGAAGGCTCACGAGAAGGGCTTAAAGGTGATCGTCTGGACCATCAACAACGAAGAAGAGGTTGCTGAATACAGGAAAAAAGGCGTTGACGGCATCGCAACCGACAGACCAGACATCCTAAACACCTAAAGCACCAAACATCTTTACTCTTGCTTTTCCAGAAAAAAGCTTGTTTTCAACAATGAAGTATTATTAGTCTCCTAATATGATGAAAAGATTTCGAAAGAGCTTTTTCTTCATCTCATTATGATTATAGTTTCTTTTAATTTTTAGCATAAACGAATTGCCAAAAGAACGCTCTATTTTTCTTCCAGTTCGGTCAGGTATTTTAGAGATAAGGGTTTGACGATTTGGTTTTCTAGGATAATAAGCATCGAATCAATATCGTCTATTATGTCATTGCCTTCAGCCCTGAGAGTTGAAATGAAACTAGAAAATTCAGGATAGCTCCTATGAAAGGAAATTATAATCCCGTTCTTTCCTATGCCATCCCCTAATGAGGCAAATATGACGTTTGGTTTCGCCATCATTAGCTTTCTTAATCCGTCTATATCATTCGCAACTTTATACTTGAAAGAACTGATAGCCATAATCTGAAATCCCATTTTTACAAAATCTGGAATAACGGTGAATTCTTGGATTATCCCTTCCTCTGTAAGCCTTTGCCTCATTCTTGAAATGGTTGGTTGCGAAACCCCCAGAACCTTCGATATTTCCCTGTCGCTTCGCTTCGAATCCTTCAATAATTCCATAAGAAGTTTCATCAATTTTGCCTTCAAATCAACAACACCTCAAACAGTTCATATCTTATTTAAATCAAAAGTAAATCAATTTTTCGGTTCAGTCACATTCTTTATCTCTTGAATTTGAGATTTGTAGAGAAATTATCTCAGCCCATTCCTCCTGTAACCAAATATATTGTTCCTCCAATTATGAAAGATACAATCATAAGTATGAATAAGCGTAATATTATCTTCTCCATATTAAGTTTCATTTGATTTCCCCTGTAATTATTTTTATATTCATTTTAAGGTACTTTATTATGATGTTAAAAAACCATCTTGAAATATATCCAGTACCAATGAAGGATAATAATCCAAATGCAGTTAATCCAATTCCAAAAAAGAATATTGCTATTGGATTTATTCCCCCTAAGGATATACTTTCAATATATGGTGCAATAAAAGGTGAAACAATACTTGCGATTCCTGCAAATACAATTGCACCAGATGCTAAAAAGAATCCGAATAAAAGAAATGATATCCCTAAAAGAACTCCTAACACAAATATTAAATTAAAAAAGCCTAATGCAATTGTTGCATAAATAGCCCTAAAAATATTGATAACGGAAGTTTTATCTTCCGCTCGTCTTACAAGAGAATATGCCTTAGCATGTTTTGCAATTGTGTTTGGAGTTCCTAAGGATTCTGCTATTTCTTCTTCATTTCTTCCTTTGCTTAAACCAATCTTAAAATGCTCTACAAAATCTTCCATTATTGAATCCAAATCTTCCTTTGGTAATTGTTTTAGTTCTTCTCTAAGCTCTTTGAGAAATTGCTTTTTATTCAAACATATCACCTTCTAATAAAATATTCACTTTTAGATTGAATTCATTCCAATCTTTTCTTAATCTTTGACTTTGTTTTTTTCCCTTTGAAGTAATTTGATAATATTTTCTTGGAGGACCTTCTTTTGACTCTCTAAGATATGTTTTTACAAATCCATCCATTTTTAATCGTCGTAATAATGGATAAATTGTCCCTTCAGATATCGAAATGTTCTTGGAAATCTCTGTAACGAGTTCATATCCATAACAGTCCTTTTTTTGTAAATAGGTAAGTACGCATAATTCTAACACCCCTTTCTTAAATTGTGTATTCATGTTGCATCTATCTTTTAATATCAGGTACTGTGTTTTGCACAGTAGTGTTTATGATGAATTAGCATATAAAGTTTTTCATGTAACAAATATTGATGTCAAGTTAAGCATCCATAAAAGTAACACTATTTCTTTTTCTGGTGCGCCCAAGCCTTTTACCTTAAAACCAATCTATAATTTGTTTGACATTTTTATCGCCTCATTTCCCCCCATGTATTCTTATGATTTTCCGCCTTTTTTGCAGTTAGCCACTCTTTATTTCAATATCTCCAAAATATGCTTAAGAACGTCGAGAGTGTCTGATAGATAAAAATTAGGGAACCCTGCTTTTTCAATCATATTTTCGAAATAAATCTTGTGTCCAGGAAGGGTTTTACTAGCAATGTTGAGGACATTTCTAACTTCTGCTAATTCGGAGGGATAACTGCGAAGAGTTGAATTATAACTAGACGAGTGAATTTTTTTCATCTTACTATTTACTAACACAGTCATTTTTTTAAGTTCTTTAATATCCAAATTTACCATCCAACCAATAAAGTTACAAACGTTTATAGAATTAGTTAATCTTTATGCTTCTAAAATATTTGTTTTCTGCAAGTTTTGATTCTGCAAAATAAATGAAGACTCGCTACCGCCAAAGATAATCTATAAAAACGGTTTTTACTCGAAAATTTGAGGTAAAAATGGAAGTTAAGCCCTATTGGCTATAAATAGAGTCTAACTTCCACAAGCAAAATGTTACCGCTCAGTATTAAATTTTATGGAAATAGTAAAATAAATTTAAGATTATTTTTCGAGTTAGCAAAAATTTGGAACATGAAAAAGCGGTACACCATGTCCATACCTATTGCTACAATTTCTATGAGGATTACAATAATACGTTTTGTTATAGAAAAGCTCGTTTGAACAAAAGTGGACTCTATATTAAACTGCCCCCTTTTTCCCCTCTCATTTTTCGATTTTTGAAAATACCTTCCTTCAAAATTTATGTGTATGATTTGGGTGCGGAGAATGCGTTATACAGTTTAATGTTGCAGATTCTGTATGAACCATTATTTTATGTTTGGAAATATGTATTTTTGTTCATCAATTTTACGGCAAGATTTATTAAGTCTTAATATACCCTAATCAAAGGGTGGGGTTACAATTAATACTCTGACTAACCAGAAACAGAAGCATGAGAACAAAGCTTCAAAAGCCATAGACAACGTTCTTAGAAAAATCTTTGGAGACGAAGCCACACTCATTATTTACAAATACCTAGAGAACAATTATTCAATTAGGCAAGACGAAATCGTCGAAAAAATGGATGTTTTCGTAGATGCACTCGAAGAACTCCTTAGCTCGGGAGCATATATCGTTAAACAGAACATTTTAAAAAACCTATACTCAAGCCATGGCATAATCCATAAACCAGAATTTGAAAGAGCAGAAACGAAATTGACTTTTGTTAGCCAAATGAGTTTCTTTTCAAACAACTAAATCCTCCCACCCTTTTCCAAATCCAAAAATTTTGGCAACTCTTTTTCAAAAAATTGCCTTATTTCAGAAAAGCTGTTTCAGAACGCTTATGATTGTTAAGAGCAATTTCTTATGGGGAATTGAGTTCTGCGCCCGCAGTACTGTTTGAAGTAAAATTATCCGTTTCAGAAGGAACCATAAAGTGGACTCCATACTCGGCAGTATTGTTTGAAGCTACATTTGACTCGTTTCAGGGATGGGAATGTGAAACAGATAATGGAACAGTTAAATGGAGAATAGACCCAGAAAACCTGAATCAAGTCTGGTATCTCAGTTTCCTTAATGAAGATCAGTATAAAAAAGAAGTTACCGTTGAAGTTACTAAAGTGTGGTCAGAACAAAACATTCAAGATTGGATGTAACCCACTTCAAAATACGGTATCTACTTTGCATTGCAGCTTTGGTTAACGTACTCTTTTTGCACCTCAACAACGCCGGCGCTGTCTTTGGCTTGGGCGTAGCCTTCCAGAAGCTCTTCGTTTAAGATGATGAACTGGGGTCCCCACTTAAACTTGGATAAAAGCTCTTCTGCCTGTTCACGAAAACCCGCGATGTAAAGCGCCGCAGCCAAAGCCTCTACAGTGCTGAGTTTGGTTGGTTTTCCATAATTTACGGGATTCGCCGCCACCAAATAGGGCAAGCAACGGGGGGTCCAATGGGATGAAACGTCAAAAACTTCTTTTGCATGTACCCAGCTGCAGTCCAAGGCGGATAATCCTCGTTTCTTTAGTCTCTCTCGGTCGGCGG
>JABUBM010000387.1_pt1 | contig 10738 bp, 8 predicted proteins | sample 7240321 | NCBI WGS metagenome assembly JABUBM01 (sample SAMN07256344, study PRJNA390944) | subsurface metagenome | isolation source: Methane hydrate marine sediment | place: Pacific Ocean: Eastern North Pacific, ODP site 1244 | collected 2002
TGAAAACTATTTTCGAGTAACTGGAAACAATGGTGGAATGTGCTACTATCCGCAGTGGTGGCTGTCAAGTCTGGAAAAAGGAAGGTTTGAAATGCAAGAAATGCTTACCATCAAAGGGTTGCATGTCGGAGAACAGCTTATTCATTCGGATAAAGACCTGACTTTTTGTAGGCAGATGGGTATAGAGTACGTCAATGCATCTCCTCTGTTAAGGCCGGATTTGAGAGAGCTGGGCCTAGAAGAAGAAGGCTATTGGAACGCTGATGCTCTAGCGAGATTTCGAGAGCATATTGAGTCATTCGGTCTAAGGTTGGCTGCAATACACCTGCCTCTTTGGGGTCATTTGGACATAGAGAAACAGAGATGGCCGAATATCATGCTCGGGACATCGGAGCGTGACCGTGACATTGAGCAGGTTTGCAAGTGCATTGAGGCAGCAGGGAAGGCAGGGATTCCGTTACTGCTGTACAACCTAACTGTCTTGCCCGTAGTACGTGACCCTGAACGTACCAGTGGCCGCGGCGGAATCACGTATAGCTATTTTGATTATGAGGAAATGAAGGATGCCCCGCTGCATCCAGCCGGGCCAATCAGTGCCGAGCAAGCCTGGGAACGGGTTGAGTACTTCCTAAAGCGCGTGATTCCTGTTGCCGAGGAGTACAAGGTCAAGATGGCTTGCCATCCGAACGATATTTCAGTGCCACCAGGTAAAACCTATCGAGGTATTGTTCCTGTTCTCAGTAATATAGATGGGTTGAAACGCTTTGTTGATTTACATCCTAGTCCTTATCACGGCCTTTTGTTCTGCCAGGGCTGTGTCTCTGAATTTTCCACCAATCCAGAACAAGTATATGAGGCAATCCGTTACTTCGGGAGCCGCAAGAAAATCTTCTGGGTGCACTTCCGCAATCTCCGTGGTGGTTACTTAAAGTTTGAGGAGACCTTCCCCGATGAGGGTGATATTGATATGTTAAGAGCTATGCGCATCTACAAAGAGGTGGGTTATGATGGAGTTCTTATACCGGACCATGTACCGGGTTCGGATCTGGATACACGCTGGGGACATCGTGCCCGCGCCTTTTGCTATGGCTACATCAAGGCTCTTATCCAGACGGTAGAGTCCGAGAGCTAATGAGAGAAGAGTGGTAAGAGAGTCAAGGTTGGAACAGGTGAGATTGTGGTGGGGGATGATGCCAAATAAGGGAGGAATAGGGAATGATAATTGGTGTACCTCGGGAGGTTAAAAACCAGGAATACAGGGTAGCAATAGTCCCTAGAGGAGTAAGAGAACTGGTTAAGTGCGGCCATAGAGTAATTGTGGAAAGGGCGGCTGGAGAAGGAAGTGGCATATCTGATAAGGAATATATTCACGAAGGAGCAGAGATTGCAGAATCTCCCGAGTGTGTTTACAGAGAAGCTGAAATGGTCGTGAAAGTGAAGGAACCTCAACCCCAGGAATACCATTATCTTTATGAAGGTCAAATCTTGTTCAGCTATCTGCACTTAGCTTCGTCATTGGAGCTTACTACAGCTATGTTGAATCAGAAAGTGATAGCAATTGCTTATGAGATCGTTCAGTTAGAAAATGGTTATGCACCTTTGAATGCACCTATGAGTGAAATTGCTGGTAGGTTGTCTGTTCAAGTTGGTGCTCATTATCTACAAAAGGAGAATGGTGGAAGTGGTGTTCTTCTAGGTGGAGTGCCTGGTGTCAGCCCAGCCAATGTTGCCATTATTGGTGCTGGAACAGTAGGTGCCAATGCAGCCAAGATTGCCTTGGCTATGGGCGCCAATGTAACTGTATTGGATATAGATGTGAATAAGTTAAGGCATCTAAGCGAGATTTCCAATGGCGCTCTTACTACCTTGGTGGCTAATGATAACTCTATCGAGAACGCTGTACTCAATGCAGACCTAGTTGTGGGAGCATTACTGATACTAGGAGCTAGAGCTCCCAAAGCAGTAACTAGGAATATGATTTCAAGAATGAGGCAGGGTTCTGTAGTTGTAGATGTTGCTATTGACCAGGGAGGGTGCATTGAGACTAGTCACCCCACTGATTTTGATCATCCAGTTTTGACATTTGATGGTGTGATTCATTACTGCATTGCCAATATGCCGGCTGCTGTTGCTCGAACATCGACATTTGCCCTGACCAATGCTACATTCCCATATGTTCGACAACTAGCAAATCTAGGTTTTGAGGAGGCAATGGTATCTAATAGACCTTTAGTAAAGGGAGTCAATTTATTTAAAGGGAATGTAACTTGTAAGGCTGTAGCTAATTCACTCAGTTTAGAATATGTACCTATTGAAGCACTGGGCATCAGCGTAATAGGAGGCAGAAGTAGCTAGTGAAAAGTTATAAGAAGGAGGTTGATGCCTATGGAACAGAACTTTAGGTGAGGATGTGGTGTGGAATAATACCAAAATAAGGAGGAAAAACAGGTGAAAAAGAAGATTTTATGGATGTTGATGAGCTTTCTATTGGTGGCGGCTTTAGTGCTGGCCTCTTGCGCTCCGACAGTACCAGGTGAGGAAGAAGAAGAGGAGGAAGAGGAGGAGGAACCAGTAGGAGAACAGGAAGAGGAGGAAGAGGAGGAGGAGGAAGAGGAGGAGGAGGAAGAAGAGGAGGAGCCAGCAGTAGGTGAGCCCCAATATGGTGGGACGCTTACCGTTTTCAGCATGTATCTCGGTGGGCTAGGCGACCCAGGAAACCCGGACATAGCGGCTGGTCTTCATACCCCAACCCAATGGCTTTGCTGGATTCAAGAGAGTCCAGTTCAGGGCGACTTTCTGAAGTATGGGCCCAGGGGCACCGGTGAACATACATTTCAGATGTATACGTATTTGGCCGAGGAGTTCATGAAAGGCAGGTTGCTCGAAAGTTGGGAGGTTACTCCCGAGAAGTTAGTCTGGCACGTACGGCCGGGAGTTTACTGGGCGGCGGACAACGTGGATTGGATGGAAAACAGGGAACTTACTGCCGAGGATATGGTAGCTGACCTACTCTACTTCCAGGTATCCCCAGCGGGGAGCATGACGCTCGGGGAATGGGGAGGGGACATATACGCCGAGGGTAGATACACTGTTGTTATTGAATTGAATCGCCTCGATCTTGGTTGGCTATTTACCATTGGCTATGAAGACCGCGCCCGATTTTCTCCACCTGAAATGATAGACGCCGGTGCGGATAAGTGGGAAAATCAGGTTGGCACCGGGCCATATATGTTCAAGGAGTATGAATTGGGTTCTCACATGACCTTCGAAAGGAACCCTAATTGGTGGGAAACGACGACCATCGATGGCAAGGTCTATGATGATGTACCGTTTATAGATGAGATGGTATGTCCCATGATTCTCGATGTGGCTACCCAAGTAGCTGCCCTGCAGACGGGGACGTTTGACTTCGCTTATTTGCTACCCGCCACGCACTGGGCCCAGATAGAGAAAACAGCTCCTGAGATACTATGCTCCATAGGTGCTGGTTCGGGAGTTACTGTAGGACTTCAGTGTAACGAGCCACCTTTCGATGACAGAGAAGTTCGGCGAGCTATGATGATTGGTACAGACATGCTAGCCTTCCAGGACCTCTATGGCATGGGACGATTCCCAGTAGACTGGTGGCCAATATCGTTCTTGCATTCCGAGAGCGTTCACACCCCACTGGAAAAACTGCCTGCGGAAACCCGATTGCTATTTGACTATAACCCGGAACTGGCAAGCAAGATGCTGCGAGATGCTGGTATCCCCGAGGGCTATAAGGTGGATTATACTACTAAGAGCATAGCCTTCTGGCTAGATGAAGCCTCTCTGCTTAAAGACATGTGGACTAAGATTGGCATTGACCTCCAAATAAAAGCATTCGATTCCGTTCACTATGGCGAGTTCTTGTACGAGAAATCATTCCATGGCACCATCTGGCACGACATCACTACGGTCAATTTACTTACTACACTCGACCTCTACGCATCGACGGGGGGTTTATTTAACACTGGTAATTGGTCGGATGAGTATTATGATGGGCTGATGGCCAAGATGACGAAAGAGTTAGATGTCGATAAGTTCAACCGCATTGCTAAGGAGGCAGGCGTATATATGCTTAATGAGGTTCGCGCTGTACCTCTCTACTCTATGGTGCACGCGTCGCATTGGTGGCCGTGGGTAAAGAATTACTATGGTGAGCTTAACGCTGGAGACATTGACGCCACTCCCATCCTAGCCCACGCCTGGATTGATCAGGACCTGAAGGCAGAGATGGGATATTAGGTAGCAGCCGCCACGAAAGAGCTTCGGCAATTCCCGATATGGGATTAGTTGCCCAAGAAGCAAAGAAGGGGTGGGGAATCCATCCCCACCCCTTCGGGTAGTAGCTGAGAGGATGGTCGTTGAGATCGAGATGGTAGCGAAAGTTAGCCAAAAAAGCAATAAGGAGGAGAAACATGGACAAGAAATGGGATATTCTCATTAAGGGAGGCACTGTGGTTGATCCTTCACAGGGACTCCACGCGATTCGGGACGTGGGTCTGACTGGGGACAAGGTGGCCGTTGTTAGTGAAGGTCTAGATGCTTCCCTAGCGGAGTCCCTGGTTGATGGAGTCGGTAAGATCGTAACTGCTGGCCTAGTTGACATTCACGTTCACACTTTTGTTGGACAGTTGGGTGTGTCGGCTGATGAAACGAGTCTAGCCAGGGGCACTACTACAGTATTGGATGCAGGCTCGGCTACCCCCGAAGAATTTCCGCTCTACCGCAGGTACTGCATTGATCAAGATAGGACCCGCACCTTTGCACTCATACGCATGCCGGATCCCCACGGACCTAAAGCCACAAGCATTAGTGCGATGGTAAAACAGATAGATGCGAATCGGGATGTGGTTATCGGGGTGAAGTACCACCACAGTCAGGGTTATGAAAGCCTGATGCTGGCAAGAGAGGCGGCCGATTTTGCCGGTACAATTATGATGTTTGAAACCTATGGGCCACCGCTAAGACACCTCCTAGAGTACGCAAAGACTGGGGACGTGTTCACTCATTTCTTCCATGGTCAATTCCGTTGTTCCATGTTCGATAAGAAAGGCAGAGTACTACCTGAGCTTATGGCTGGACTAGAGCGCGGAATCCGACTGGATGTGGGTCATGGGGAGAGAGGGTTCTCCTTTCGGGCTATCGAGCGGGCCTTGGATCAAGGAGTCAAGCCTTTTACCATCAGTACGGACCTGCATGGTGGTAACGTAGACGGTCCCGTGTATGATATGCGGACTACTGTGAGTAAATTCATGGCTTTAGGTTTTAGCTTGGATGAAGTTATCCTACTATCCACACATAATCCCGCTATTGTGCTTGGAAAGGAAGGGGAACTGGGCACCCTCAAGGAAGGAGCGGCCGCTGATGTGGTGGTATGGCATCTAGAGGAAGGAGAATTTGGCTTTATGGATGTATTGCATGAAGTCCGGAAGGGCCAATATATGCTCGTGCCCCAGGTAATAATCAGGGATGGGGTTGTCTATGAAGGGAAACCCTACCAGTCAAAGAAGATGACCCACGAAGCTCAATACCCGCCCGGGTTCTTAAATATCGAGGTGTGACTAGCTTCTGGGAAAGACCCTGCAAAGATCAAGCAACTTCCCGACACTACGGGAATGAGGAATGAGATTATCGTCAAGTGGAACCAGAACAGCGCGGCCAAAGCTCTGTTGTAAGCCCAAGAGGGTTGATAAAGGTAGGGAGTTAGGCTATAAGTATTTAATCTCTTTTTCAGGTGAGGATAGGTAGTATGCGTACTTATATAATCAGAAGGTTATTGCTAGTCATACCCACTGTGATCCTGACCAGTCTCATAATCTTCTTCATGATGCGCATTCTTCCAGGCGACATAATAGACGCGATATTGGCATCAGGTGGTGGAGACGTAGAATTAGACAGAGCTGCGATTGAGCACCAACTGGGGCTGGATGCACCACTACTTACCCAGTATGGACGCTGGGCGGGAGTTGTTCCCCAAGCGGACGGCAGTTTCAGTGGTATTTTTCAAGGCGACTTGGGGGTTTCCTGGTGGAGTGGGGTCCCCGTGGTCAAAGTAGTGGACAGTGCATGGCCACTAACCCTTGAGCTTAGCGTCATGGCGCTAATAATAACCCAACTAATAGCCTTGCCTATAGGTATATATTCAGCGATACGGCAGGATGACTGGGGTGACTATATAGGCCGTAGCTTTGCCATATTGCTTATCTCCGTCCCCTACTTCTGGGTAGCGACTTTGATAATAGTCTTCCCCGCAAGATGGTGGGGTTACATGCCACCCATAATGTTTATCCGGCTTACTGAGGACCCAATAGGTAACCTGAAAATGCTCATAGTTCCGGCTATAGTTCTGGGCATGGTTTTGTGTGGGATAACCATGAGAATGACCCGAACCATGATGCTGGAGGTGCTGAGGCAGGATTATATCAGGACGGCCTGGGCAAAGGGGCTCAGGGAGAGAGTAGTCGTCATAAGGCATACCTTGAAGAATGCGCTAATCCCGGTAATCACCGTAGTAGGAATAAACGTGCCCTTCCTGATTGGGGGCACGGTTATTATAGAGCAGATATTTGTACTACCCGGGATGGGCCGCCTAATAATAAAAGCTGTCTTTGAAAGAGACTACCCGCTAATTAACGGAATAATGCTCCTTTTTGCAGGCGTCATAGTGCTAGTCAATCTAATGGTTGACCTAACCTACGCCTATCTAGACCCCAGGATTCATTATAAATAAAGGAAAAAGGGGGTAATGGTGTGGCTGATAGCTCATCAGGGAGAGTAGCCGAGACAAAGAGACACTCCGCACCGGTCAATTTCTTGATAAGGCTGGTAAAGGAGAAGCCGCTGGGTACTATCGGTGGGATTATAACCCTGGTCCTGCTCCTCGTCGGCATTTTTGCCGATTTCCTTGCCCCCTATGGCATGAATGATACTCATATGGGGCATATCATGGTTCCACCATTATCAGCCGGGTTCTGGTTGGGCACGGATAACCTGGGGCGAGACCTGCTCTCTCGCGTCATCTTCGGGGCTCGTGTCTCGGTGATTGTAGGTTTGGCTGGCGCTACTGTGGCTACGATTGTCTCTTTAATTATAGGTGTTCTATGCGGGTACATCGGCGGTAAACTTGACCTGTTAGTGCAGAGGGTCGTTGATGCCTGGACGTGCATTCCTCAACTAATCCTCATGATGGTCATGATATCCATCATCGGGGGGGGTATATGGCAGATAGTCGTTGTTTTGGGGCTAACATCGGGTGTCATCGGTTCCAGGATAATAAGAAGCGCTGTTATCGGCGTTAAAGAGAATGTATATGTGGGGGCGGCAGTGGCTATTGGCTGTTCTACCACCAGAATACTTACCCGGCATATCCTGCCCAATGTTATGGCTCCCACAATTGTCCTATTTACCCTAAGGGTGCCGAACATGATTATGATTGAGGCCGCCCTGAGCTTTCTCGGCTTTGGTATCCCTCCCCCGGCTGCGAGCTGGGGAGGTATGCTTAGTGGCATGGGGCGCGTCTATATGTTCAGGGCACCGTGGATGGCTCTATGGCCTGGCCTTGCCCTGGCTATCGTGGTCTATGGTGTAAATATGTTTGGCGATGCGGTGAGAGATATAGTGGACCCGAGATTGAGGGGTGGTACTGGGCGCTATGGGGTGAGAGTGAAAAAAGAAGCGAAGAAGTAGCCACTTCAAGCTACTAAGTGCTAGTTCGAGACACTTTAAGACAGTTTAAGACACAAAAAAGGGGATGGTTTAACCTTTCCCGTTTCCCATCGCCTCACAGTAAACGAAGAAACACCAAGCCCCTGGGTTAACTTCTCTTGAGTAAGCCCTAGTCTTTGCCGCCGGATTTGTTTAACTTCCATCGTCTGCTGAAAGTATTGACAACAATAATTTAGGGTTATTTATGGGGGATGAGGTTGAGTAGTATAATACCTCCATGGCTAAGTGTCCCCTGAAGAGAAGGGGAGGAAACCATTCACCTACCCGAAAGGTGCCCAGATTTTGATTGATAACCTATCTAGTCCGTCTTTCTATTATGCCGCAGAGAGAACAGGGTGGACATTCTGTGAAACATCGAGGATAATCCTTTTAAGGGGTCATGGCAAAGTCAGCCCCGCAAAATCTTAATAAGGAGTGTCGGAAAATGCAACAGGTAAGCGGCCAGCAACTCGGGCAAGCGTTATTTGAGCTCCTGCCCGCCCTCCCTCATGAGCAAGGTTTCTTTCCAATACCCTTGCCAAGGGCTGTGGCCAAGCAGATGATAGCAGCTCCCGGACAATTCCCATTTCCCGTAGCGACCCCGCAACCAGCAGCCCAGCCAGCTCAGGCACCAAGTTTACCGCCATCGCCACAGCCGAGGGCTGTAGCCCCGCCCCCACCGCCAGCTCCGGTAATGTCGGTACGCCGCCCGGTAGCCGAGCGGCGTGGTATGTAAAGGAGGTTCTAATGGAAAGGAGATTCCCTCCTCTTAGCGAGGAAAGCTATGTTGACAAAATGCTGAGTGACCTGGTTGGTGTGGTGCATGAGACACAACCCACTAAAACATATCCAGGCGACTGGTTCGCGGCAGAGCAACTTCGGAATTCTATCGACCGAATAGCCCTAACCTATGACGAAGCACGCCGTCAAGGTTTCCAGTGGGCTGAAGTGCTCGCACCTAGCAAGCTATACTCAGATTGGCCCCAGCGTGTTCAGTTTAAGTCTACCATCGACGGTATCCGCTTGGCCTTTATTCAGCAATGTGACGAGAAACTGAGCTACCTGGGCTATCTCCTTAGTAACTATGAAGCGGCGGACCCTGCCCTCGCTTCACGGTTTCGAGGAGCTATCAAGAACATAGAAGTGGTAAAGGATAAATACGCGTCGCCACTGACTGCACCCAAAGCCACTGTCCGACTGTAGAGATTCTGGCTACTCTTAGCCTGCTCACCTTTTCTTACCGATTCGCCAGACACCGCCGACACCGCTTAAACCAACACCCCTTGCCCAAAAAGAAATCCCGAAAATTTCACCCCCTATACTTTGACCTCTTCTCTGACAAGCAAAAAACCCTACTTTGTGGTATAGATATAAAAATAATAAAATCAAGCACGATTTAGTCGTGCGTATAATGTCTGTTATACGCAGAACAAGCTACGCAATAATTGGAAATTTTGCTGGAAAAACAAAAATGACTTGCTCTGGATAAGGGCAGAGCACTATCGGGACGGGAAGGATGTAATCCATAGCGAGTCCCTTATCCGGCTCAAACTTCTGGTCTCCTCAACGGGCAGTGGCCACCCGAGTGAAATGAGGGGCACTGTGATTCACCTAAGGCTATCCCTCTTGCAATAGACCCATGCCTCTCCCGCCGAACTAAAAGGCAAGCCCTGGCAGTATAGTGAAAGGCTTAGTCTTTCCACGGACCATCTGGGGATTATCCTCAAACCTCACGCCTGAACTATCCATGGATAATCCCCACCGTAGCTTCAACACATCCACTCCATAAACTCGGCACAGGAGGGTTATTGAGTACACTGGGGATACTAACACAGGTGATCGTGGACATCTCGGACCTCGGGTAGCAGCAAGGCAAGGGATTTATCTGTCTCCAGCTCCAGCTATTTGCTCGCCAGTCCACCCATCAAGGGACAGCCCGTACGGCCAAGTGAAGCTCAAAGAGGGGGGGCCTCCTATATCCTCTCAAGCGGTGGAACAGCGAGAGGAAGGTCACGCACACAAGGTTCCTGGCCGACTGCCCCTACGAGGCGTGGAGTGCACTTCAGCTGAAGGATAGAAACGTCCCCGCTGACAACCATATTGAAGGTCATATCGTATTGGAAAATGCGGTTCTCGACCTCTGCCAGGGACAGTTTATGGACATATCCTTTATGGAGAGTCTCTAATATCACACGATCTTATAGCATATATTCGCTCTGTAACCCTTGGCATGACTTGTAAACTCGGCGCTGTATCTGCTCCTTCAGCTGAGTAGACAGTCTATCCCAGCGATTATGCTTCGGGCGTGTAGCCTTGGGCAGGCCTAGGGCATCCATGGCAGCCTGAACGTCCGGGTAAGGACCACGACCATCCTTGAGGTAGTATTCTCGGCGTCGGACTTCAATTTTCTCGCCATCTCCTATCTCCTATCCCTGGTTTACGGCATCATAGCTTCAGTGTGCTTCTTCCCAGGTTAGAGACACTTAGTTTCCTATTGTTATTTAGGCTTCCGGTCAGTCCTTAGCCTAACATCGGCACCATGCAGGATGCGGTACATTACCCCAGTTGAATATCCATTGCCTCCATGCTCCCCCTCTCTCATCCTGGATTTTCGTCTGGATGTCCATCTCCGGGGTACTCGTTGGCTCCCGGATCTGTGACAGCCTCGAGGTTGCTCCACATGACAGCCTGCAAGCGCACTTTTCCGGACTTCGCCTTGCCCTCATGCAGACGCTCGACCTCGGAGAGCAAGAGCCGCAAGTACCGACCCCGCTCATCGAACTGCTGTGCCAGCATGCCCAACAAGTTGTACTGCTCGTCATACTCCCGGGGCCGGAATGGGACCTTGCCCTGCCGGACCTGCCTTTGCAGGGCCAGAATGAAATCATCAATCCCTGTGACATTGACGCTGATGCCTTTCTTCTTTGGCTTGAGATACTTCGGCCGGAATCTCGGCGGAGGACAATAGTCCGAGAGAAGGGCCCGTCTCCGATGATCTACGAAATGT
>JABUBM010000388.1_pt1 | contig 10734 bp, 9 predicted proteins | sample 7240321 | NCBI WGS metagenome assembly JABUBM01 (sample SAMN07256344, study PRJNA390944) | subsurface metagenome | isolation source: Methane hydrate marine sediment | place: Pacific Ocean: Eastern North Pacific, ODP site 1244 | collected 2002
CTCCCGGTAAGATAATTTTTTAATATATCTCCTAAAACAAAATCTATCCAAGCGAGACCAAGAGCAACAGTTCCTCTCATAGATTCGTTTTCAAATTGCTTAGCTATGAATATTAAAAATTTCCTGAAATTCTCTATATCTATACCTTTAGTAGGAATTAACATACATCAGTTTCCTGTCAGACAACTTTTTAATTTGCTAAACCATATGTTCATATTGCTATTCGTTAATCCCTTGCCATAATTCTGATTTTTCAAAGAAACTAGGCATAATCAATTAGTTGTTCTCTTTGTTTGTATAATTTTGGTAACTCGGTATCAGGATCAGGTTTTACATTATTTGCACCTCTACGGATATATATGTCCTTTGATGACAATTTTGCATATGGCTTACGATCACCTTTTGGAACTTCAATAATTATAAGTGTTTTACTTGCATAAACTTGCGTATAGACATTAAGTGGCAGAGTTTTATTCAATCCATCTAATATCTCTTGCCGAACATAACCAATATATTCCTGTAATGTACTATCAATATCCTTTCCTTGTTTCTTTGCTTCCTTCTTAATATCCGCATCAACGCCTTTTATGACAGCATGCCTATCTATACCTATAAAAATCCTTCCACCATTAGTATTCGCGAAAGCTATTGTCGTTTCAATAAATTCACCTGTTTTTTGATCGCCTTTTCTTACATACGGCTTAAACTCAATCCACTCATTTTCACAAAATCTTAAAGCTTCCTTCACCACATCCAGTTTTATTTTTTCGCCGGTTACTTTAAAAATCTGCATTCCTTTTTTTGTCTCATATTTGTCTTCAATATGAAAATCAAAAATATTATCATTTTCATCTATTAGGTACATTTCAAATGTTTCTATAGTTTCTGCTTCTTCTGGTAAAATTTCCAATACTTCAATTTTGGACTTAATAGATTTATCAATCGTTTTATATCCATAGGGGCTTTTGTATTCTCCTTTCAAATACAAATTATGTTTTTCTTTTTCCTTTTTAATTTTTACAAATAGAGATTTCTCTTTCATATTATACTTCAGTTCTTCAAAATACTCACGACACTCTGGCAAAAACAGCATTGCTGTACCAAGACGCCCATCAGAATCACCACGGAAATCAGGTAATTCACACCATGTTGCTATTGCTACATATGGATTTGCAAAATAGGGATTGTCATACCGGAGAAGAGGATGACGTGGGATATTGATGCGCTCACTCATATGAGAAGTATTGTATAAATATCCAGGAAAATCCGAATAAAAATTGTGATGCGAGTGATATTGTACTTCTCGAATATTCATGCCATCTCCAAGAAATAAGGTATGTGAATTCGTTTTTATCCCTTTATTTTTCAAATCATCTAAAACCGATAGTAAATTCACGGCTTTTGTCCAATATTCATATAAATGAACATCATCATAAATATAATTGCTATATTTAGTCTGCTTAACACCTTTTGGCAGAATTTTCACTGTACACATTGCGTTGCGCCATGGATTAGTTTTACTCTTTTCATCCTTCACCATTACTGCGCGAATACATATTTTTTCATAGTAAGGTTTATTCAGAGAGAATATTTCACTTATTTCTTTCAGACAATCATCATGAGTAAGATTATATCTATGAAGCTCATAATTTTTCATGCTTTTACCCTCCTCTTTCCTGTCAACAAATCATTCATTAAACCTTTTTTGATTCTCTCAAATTCTAGTTTCTTCTGCTTCAATAGCACTAGCTGCTCATCCACACCACTAAGAATATCAACAATGTTAATCTGCTCAGGTAATGATGGCAGTTGTAATTTCAGATTCGATAAAACCGTCGCATTTAATCCCTTCTTAAGCTGCCCTTCTTTGTGTTTATTTGCCTGTAACCAATATATTGTGGACTGTGTATAGTAATATAGAAACTTAGTGTCAATGTTTCTTTCACCTTGGAATCTTATCAGATAGGAAGCAAAGACCCCTTTTACCTGCTTGTCGATATGGCAAGTTTTACCAGTTGTAGATCCTATACGAGCGAATAGAATATCACCCGTATTTAATTTGTTTTTTTCAAAATCGCTTTCATTTATTTCACAATACGGTACTTGTACCCAATTTATTGAACCATCATCCTTTATATCTGTAATTCTTAGAAATTTAATACCAGTATCATTTTGCTTAGCAGACGCTGTAAAGCCATATTGTAGATTCCCTATATCTCCCAGCTTTACCACCTCCCACTCCTTCGGTATTCTACCGATTTCTGTATCTTTGAATTCTTTATGCCCGATTCCTTTAGTCAAAAGTTCTTGCATTAATCCTTTTTTTATTCGTTCAGTCTTTTCAATTGCCTGGTCAACCTTCTCAATCGCCTCATCTACAGTGCTGAGAATTTCAGCAATTTTGCGCTGCTCGGGGAGGGGAGGAAGAGATAATGGGAATTTTTCAAACATAGATTTCTTAATTATAGGACTCGTTGTTATACCAGCCCACCTTTTGAGATCATTTTTTCTGAAAACTATTGTGTAATAAATATAATCTGGATTTATTTCATTGTTACATATTATTGTATTAATTTGCTGGTTCGTTATACATTCTGATGATGCCATAGCCACTTCACCAACCGATGCAATACAAGTTACCATAACTGCTTCTTTAGAAACTAATCTTCCCTGATCAGCTCCTTCCAGAGTAACATTTCTTTCCGTTTTGTGTACATATTTACTAACTGTAAAATCTGTAGGTGTAACAAATGGTACACCAATGCCCCAAAATTTTTCGATCTTTGTAGATGGTGTCGTTCCAGTAACGACTTCGCCAATATTTCTAATTTCCACTATTTTCCAATCTTTCGGAATTTTGTTGACTCCGGTTTCTCTGTATGTTTCTTTCATCTATTTCTCCACACATTTTGTTCAACATAGAAATTAAATCTTATCTGCAATTGCTTTGCAGCTTTGTTTTTAGTCCTATAATGGTTAACCATTGGATAAAAACATGTGAATCCACCTCTTTTAATAATAAGAATTTCAAATAGGAGTAATGTCCAAAAACAAACCACCTCTAAGTTTTTGGCAAATTCCTTGATGTCGCATTCTGATACATCTGCAAGGAATATGCCCACGTCTCTATAATTTGATTTAATACGTAACCTGTAAAGGAAGTGTAGAATAGTTGTATAACGAGGGTCGAAATTGTATTTATAGACACCTCTCTGCTTTTTAAAGTTTTCATCAATTCTATGAAAATGTTCAGCCTTCAAGCATTTACCAATCATCTGAATAGGTTGAATATCGTATCTTTGTAGATTGCTATGAGGAATTTTCAAATCTGCTGGAAAATTAATGGGATAATGCTCTTTTTTGGACCGCCCCCGGCGACCTTTAAATGCAAACCCCCAAGGATATATTTTCTGTTTTACGAAGAATTCGCTCAATTTCTTTAAGCTTTTTTTGTGACCATTTGCCTTGTTCCCATCTACGAGGTAAGAAAGTACTTCACCTACAGCGTAGATGGCATAATATATCTGTATTGGTTTCCATTGGTTATTTATTTTGACTGTATCAATATCCTTGAATCTTATATTGCAGCTAATATACTCAGTATTCCACGCAATCTTCAAAAACCTACTGACAAAATCCATATCAAGATTATCTAAGCCCAATGACTTAATTCGTATTCTAAGTATTTTTTCACCAAAAGCCTGCCAATCACCGTATGTTGAAACCAAGTAATCAATGATACACTTTAGATAATAACGATAAGTCTCAAATTTAATTTCATCTTCACCTCTAGAGAGTTGTATAAATCTGTTAGCTGCAGTTGTCATAATTGAATACCATTTACTCAAATGGTTACAGTAGCAAATTTACTGGTAGCATAATTTATAAAAGCAGAACAGATAATCAGCATATATCTGGCTTCTGGTTCACCACAGCTTAACGGTTTCTTTGTTCTTCCATGTCTTGCTTCCTCGCTTGTCCAATCGTAAAGTTCTTTGAAACCTCTTTTCATCGCATCATGTATAGGTAATCTTTCTATTAAGGCACTTAATGACTTTTCTTTCCCGGTGGTTATCTTAACTAGTGATTCCACTGCGCTTATTGATTCTTTTATTGAATTTTCATATTCTGGTTCAGGTCGCAGAGAAAGGAATTTAAGTGCTTTTTTATGATGATCCTTTACCACATCATATTTATGGGGTATATTAAATACCTTATCAATTTCCTTTATTTCTTCTTCAGAGGTTAAGGGCACAACTAAACCTTGAATAACACGATATGATGAGCGCTCTTCTTTAAAAGCAGTATCTATTTTTGTCATTATGCTTTTTACTACAATAACATTTTGGTAATTTTTAGCTAGAAATTCAACAAAGTCATAAACCATATACCAATCAAGAGCCGCAAATGATTTGTACATCATTGATACTTGTTCTCTATAATCATATTTTGCAACAACCTGTAAATTTTGGCGAAAAAGTTTGTCCCATAGTACTTTTAAATATTCATAAGGTAGTGAATCAAATCGATCGTTAATAAATTGCACTTCTGGATTACCTATTTTACTGAAGATCTCTTCGTAAAAAGCATTCCATATTCTTGTTCTTAAATGATCTGGCATTTCGTCTTTTTTCAGCATGCCTGTTTTCTTATGACCATATCGCTCAGAGAATAACATCACCCTCCCCTCTATCCCCTCCCATCAAGGGAGGGGAAATCAGTGTCGTTTCCTCTCCCATCGAGGGCGGGGAAATAGCGGCTATATCCATAGCGTTCAGAGAAGAGCATTGTTAGTTTCCTATTTTCTGAAATTCATTTTCCATAAATGCCTTGAATTTCTGAACATCCACTATTGCCTTATCTATAAATTCCTTTTCAGGATAAAAGAAATCACTGGGGTAACGAGTTTCAACTCCACAAGGAGTTAAAAGAATTAATGTAGAATCATAGAACAATTCAAATTTAGAATCAATCTCAATGCACATATCAAGCAATCTTCTTAAATCGTGAGTTCTGGGTGGTGAAATTCCTTTAATTATCAAGAAAGCTTTCATATATTTTTCCACAAACTGTTGTAGATGGAAACAGACCATATCTAAAACCGGAGACTGCGTCTTTAGTTCATCAAGAGCAATCTTCAGGTCATTATGAGCTTTCTCAATCCACTTTTTTGATCCATGATTATTTTCATAAATTTCCCCTTTTTCTCTTACCAGGGAATTTATTAATGTTCCAACCATCTCTTTCTCAACTTCATATTCTCGATTTGTCTTCAGGATGATATCAACCGCGTAAGGAAACCCGCGCAGCTTATGATAAATCTCCCCAAGAATATTGATTTTGTCATTAAATCTTAAAGGGCGGTCAATAACAACCAAGACATCAAAATCACTATATTGATCAGAATCACCGTGAACCCTTGAGCCAAAGAGTATAATTCTGGCACCTGCGAAATTAGACTTTTGCAAGGCTTCTTCAATCCGTTTCCTTAGTTGCTTCCAATCCTTTTGTGAATTCATGGTCTTTGACTCCTTTCTACATCCCCCTCACCCTTACCCTCTCCCACCAGTGGAGAGGGAATATATGGTAGTTCTCCCTCGCTTTGCTCGGGATGTTCGATTTTAAAACCAAATCGAAGATTTGGATAAAATCGGCATCGACTTCGCTCGCCTGTCTCGAATAAGGTGAGAGGAACAGTAATATTGTTTTTGAGATTGCTTCGTCACTACGTTCCTCGCAATGACAATGAGAAGGTTCTCGATTCGCTTCGCTCTCTCGAACGATAATGCTGTTATTCATATTTCAGTTCCTTCAGAAAACCTTGGATTTTTTTGGTGGTTTTAGCGATTTCAGTATCGAGTTCATTGAGTTCTTTCCATTCTTTGGGAATGTCGATTTGTTCGATCTCTTCCTCAGGAAAAACATACAATGTGACGTTGAGATTGAAGTCGTTTTTCTCAATTTCATCACGGTCGACAAATCTGGAAAAGCCATCGATTTTTTTACCTTCTTTATAGACATTTGCAATCTTTTCTTGATTAGCCTCACTTAAACAATTCAGTTTCCTAACTTCAGGATGTTGTTCGAATTCCTGGCTTGCATTAATAAAAAGAATTCGATTTTCTCTAAGTTTAGCCTTATTTTTATTAAAAATCAAAATGGCACCAGGAGCACCTGTATTATAGAAGAGCTTTTCCGGCAAAAGAATTACTGTTTCAAGCAAGTCATCTTTTATCACACCAGACCTTATTGCCTTTTCTCTGCCGCCTCGGAATAGACACCCATTATCAATTACAATACCAACCCGACCATTTTTTTTATTTACTGAAGCAATCATGTGCTGAATCCATGCCCAATCTGCTGATTGCTTTGTAGGAAAGCCATAACTAAAACGTTCGTGCCAGAATTCACCCTTTTTGAGTACATCTTCATAGGAACCATCATGATTCCAAGGAGGATTTGCGATACAAATATGAAATTGTTGTAGTTTATCACCTTCTTTGAATTTTGGATAGAGAAGTGTATCACCGAGCACCAATTTTGCGTTTCTTATATCATGGATGTATAGATTCATCTTAGAAAGAGCAAGAGTCTTATAATTTGCTTCCTGGCCATACAGAAAAAGCTTATCCGCCGCTTTTTCACCATTGTGTTGTTTGAGATGATGATATGAAATAATAAGCATACCCGAGGATCCCAGAGCAGGATCATAAATGCTTTCATTGGGTTTTGGTTCGAGCATCTTAACGAGCAAACATATTACTTCTCTTGGTGTGTAAACTTCACCTTCTTTTGCCTTTTGTGGCGCAAAATATTTTAATATCCATTCATAAGCATCGCCAAGAATATCAGGTGAGACATACTGTAATGACTGGGCACTGAATAATTCGACAAGTTGTCTGAGGATTTCGGCATTTTCTCGGTTATTAGTAAACTGAACAAAATCCACATTTTCAAAGACATCACGTAGTTCAGGATTATGGTCTGCAAGACTTTTCATAGCCTTTGAAAAGTTTTCTGGAATCTTTGCTGGATCCTTACGTATTTCTTCCCACAAATATTCTTCAGGCATATCAAAGTCATGATACATAGCATTCTTTGCCTCTTGCTCTGCCTCTTTTTCGTTTAAACCATCCTTAAGTGCCTCTTCTTTTGCCTTTTTGAATTCCATATCCCATTTGTCGCTAATACGTTTGTAAAAGAGGAGGACAAGAATAAATGTGTAGTCAACTCTGGTACGAATAAGGTCTGCTGCTTTTTTTAACAAACCATCAAGGTCACCACGAGATAATGTAGAAAAGGTCTCGGAAATATACTCAACTTTGCTCCTCATATTATATATTCTCTTTCGTGCATCTTCGGGATCGAATTTACTAACCAAATAACCTGCTTTTCTTAATTCAGACAAAGCAATCGTAACCTGCTCTGAGCTGTCCCCAACATGTTCTTTTAAAGCACTCACTGCTTCATTAAGTTTAAAAGGCCTACTTTCAAATTTTTCCCAAAGAAGATTGTACCTATTTACCAACCATTTTTTAAGCTTCATGTACGTACCTCACTATTTATTAGACAAACGTATTGCATAATTCGTTTATATAATAATTATATCGAAAATTAGTGATATGTCAATAGGTTACTTAAAAAGCCTTTAAATTACAGAGGTTTCATTATGATTATGCCAGAAAAATGTCAAAAAAGTCAAGCCTTCGACACACAGATTATTATAGCGATGCCGCTGATTGCACAGATAATGTTTAAAGAAAGGATTTTGTTCGATAAATCCAGCTCTTTTGTAAAAAGGCGGGATAAATCGAACGACTACATTTTTTAATATTCAACAGAATTATGGAAAAAGAAAAAGGAAGGCAATCATAGTTAGTGAAGATAGAATCCTTAAAGGAAGACTGTATTTCACAGGGTAAAGGATTTTCCGCCAGAGGTGGATCAGCCTTAGGCTGAAGATATTAGAATTTAGTGCTTGATCCGCCATGGTGGATTATTATCTTCCAAATCTGCTGGCGAGTTCGTCAAGTGTATATTTTATAACAATAGGCCGGCCATGGGGGCAGGTATATGGATTTTCACAGGCAAATAGTCCATCAATGAGGTTCTGCATTTCAATAATTGAAAGTTTTTGACCTGCTTTAATCGCACTCCGGCATGCAACAACCTTGGCTATTTCACTTTTTTCTTTCATTAAATTACCCAGTTCATTTATCTCGCCAAACAATCCGCTAATATCTTCCCGGTTAACCTGTGCGTTAGCCGGTAAGCTATCTATTACAATGGTACGGGATGAAAATTCTTTGAATTCTATACCGAGTTCCTTCAGTATTGGCATGGTTTTCTTATAGACTCGATATTGTTCCGGCGTGAGTTCAAGAGTAATTGGAAACAATAACCTCTGTGCTCCGCTCCTACCTTTCATTATTGACTCATAGATAATTCTTTCGTGAGCAACGTGTTGATCAACGATTATTAAACCTGATCTCGTTTGAGATAATATAAAAGTGTTGTGCAGTTGCCAGAACTCATCAGAATCTTTGGTGGTCACCTCCTTTGCCCCTTTTTCCGGCTCGTAAGGCATGACAGTTTCCTGAATAAACTTACCAGCCATTTTTATGCCCGGAGTTTTTATAGCTGATTCTTGTGGTTTATAATCAACGACTGCTGCTCTTGAAAATATCTTCTTCTTTATTATTTGCGTAAGTAAATCTATAATATACTTCTCGTCCCTAAATTTTACCTCATTCTTTGCCGGATGAATATTAATATCAACAAATTTCGGTTCGACTATAATATTAAGTATAAAAGCGGGGGGATTCTTAGGATTCTGATAGGTATTAATAATTGTCCGATAAATTCTCGGGTATCTAACTGGTCTTGAGTTTACATATATGTAATTCATGTGATGGCGTTCAAAGAATTCGGGATGCGAAAAAAAACCAAAAATCTTTATTTTACCAATATTTGTATCGATATTTATTAAAGATTCAATAATATTTCGCGGAAAGAACATTTTAATCCTTTTCTCAATCGAATCCGTACTTAAAAAATCAAGTATTTTACGCTCTGATTCTCCAAGACTGAAATGTACTTCAGGGTTAACAAATGCGTAAGTTTTTACAATCTCTGTAATCAATTGGCGTTCCCATTGGCTCGATTTTAAAAATTTGAATCTCACCGGCAGATTAAAAAATAAGTTTGAAATCTTAATCCTTGTACCTCGTGGGCGGTGTGAATCGAATACTCCCTTTACTTCACCACCTCTTACTTCAATCTTTGTCCCCTTTTCACCATCTGATGTTTCTAACTCAAAATATGAAACCTGGGCAATACTTGCCAGCGCCTCGCCACGAAATCCATAGGTATTAATGTCCTCAATATCGTCAATCGTCCCGATCTTACTTGTGCTGTATCTTTCAATGGCAAGCAGGGCATCATCTCTGATCATACCTATGCCATCGTCATTCACCAAACACTTTTGCTTACCTCCGTCTGTAATATCTATTTCAATCCGCTTTGCCTGGGCATCCAATGAATTTTCAACCAACTCCTTAATAACCGAGAACGGCCTTGATATAACTTCTCCAGCTGCGATCTTACCCCTGACCTCAGGCGATAAAATCCTAATCTTAGACATAGTTAATTCCCCGCACTACCTCTATATCTCTTGCAATAGCCGCTCCCAGTGTTTCATTAGTTGGAAATCTTTCAATATTCCTGATGCGTTTGAATAGTTTTATGGCAACCTCTTTTTTATAGAGATGACCAGAAAAATTGAGGAGATGAACTTCTAACAGATTATGCTGACAAAACATTGCACCGAGGAATTCTTTATTACGAATAAGAACCTTTACCTTGTAAACGCCATCAAGCGGTATTAACTTCTCCTTTTGCACGTTAATATTAATCGTGGGAAACCCCAGTTTTCTTCCTTTTCCTTTACCCTTTATTACTCTACCCGTAATTGTATACTCCCTACCCAATAATTTATTAGCTGCTTTTATATGTCCCAGTAAAAGAAGCTCCCGAATACGCGTACTCGATATCGTGCCCTCTTCTTTAACTCGCGGCAGAATGTGTACTGAAAAATTATCAATTGCAAGTTGCAATAATAATTTAGCTGAGCCTTTTCTATCTTTGCCAAAATGAAAATTTTCGCCGATCACAACCGTAGAAGGAGAAATTTTTTCAGCAATTAATCTTACAAAATCATCAGGTTTCAACTGTGAAAATTTTTCAGTAAACTTGAAGTAGTATATAAAATCCACTCCTAATTCCTTAAAAAATTCTTCTTTTTCATGTTTCACAGTGAGATAAATGATTGGGGCTGATTTTAATACAAAAAATGGCAGAGGAACAAAGGTTATAATCCCCACCTGCTTCTTAGGTTCAACCAATTTCTTTAAATATCTTACAATTTCTTGATGACCTCTGTGAACACCATCAAAGCTACCAATACCACAGACAGAATCCTTGGTTATAGGATATCTCTTGTCAATTAGTATTCGCATTTTGTTATATTTCCCCCAAGGGAGGGGATAACAATATATCACCCATTTTTTTTGCACTGGCGACTTCGTACTTACCGATCCGTGTTCTTCGTAATGACAGCAATGTTGCTCCACAGCCCAACTTATTACCAAAATCAAAGGCGAGAGAACGCAGGTAGACACCTTTGTGGGAAACCCCAGTTTTCTTCCTTTTCCTTTACCCTTTATTACTCTACCC
>JABUBM010000389.1_pt1 | contig 10730 bp, 6 predicted proteins | sample 7240321 | NCBI WGS metagenome assembly JABUBM01 (sample SAMN07256344, study PRJNA390944) | subsurface metagenome | isolation source: Methane hydrate marine sediment | place: Pacific Ocean: Eastern North Pacific, ODP site 1244 | collected 2002
CTTAACGCGTATAATTTTTTGTCTGCGGGAGCCAAATCTGAAGTAGGACTGATAATTGATGCTCCAACTTTCTTAACGATATCTATAAATTTATTCAGACTTAATTCTGTTTTAAACCCTTCAATTGATTCTAATTTATCGATTGTACCACCGGTATGACCTAAACCCCGTCCTGAAATCTTGGCTACCGGAACATCTGCTGCTGCCACCATGGGAGCTAAAGCGAGGGTAGTAGTATCTCCTACTCCGCCAGTACTATGTTTATCGACTTTAATTCCGGGAATAGAACTAAGGTCGATAATTTTTCCAGAATTAACCATAACCATAGTTAAATATTTTATTTCATTAATATCCATCCCTTGAAAATAGATAGCCATCAGCATGGCAGACATTTGATAATCCGGTATTTCCCCTTCAACAAATGCTTTAATAATATAATCTATTTCTTTTTCGCTTAACTTTAGCCCATTTCTCTTCTTTATAATTAAGTCACAAAATCTCAATTGGAATCTCCCCTTAAGCCAATTTACTGATTAACCAATTTACCAATTAATCAATTAAATTAGTTGTTAGTGAATTGGGAATCTAATTTTCTTTATTCTCTATCACCTGTGGGCACGATGCATCGTGCCCCTACCTCTCAATCCTAATTTTCTTCACGCGATACGCGATACTCGATACGCGATACTATTTTATAAATAGAGGAACAAACACCAAAGCGACTATGGACATAACTTTAATCAATATATTCATAGAAGGACCAGCAGTATCTTTAAGTGGGTCGCCTACAGTATCACCTATAACTGCGGCCTCATGGACTTTTGTACCTTTTCCTCCATAGTTTCCCATTTCAATATATTTTTTAGCATTATCCCAAGCTCCCCCGGAATTAGCCATCTGTATAGCCAACAATACTCCTACTAACACCGCTCCAATTAACATACCTCCCAAGGCTTCGGGACCAAGCACTATTCCTACTGCTATAGGAGATACTATGGCTAATAATCCAGGTAATACCATCTCCTTTAAAGCTCCTTTAGTGCTAATATCCACACATTTCGCAGAATCCGGTTTAGCTTTTCCCTCTTTTAGTCCAGGTATTTCTCTAAATTGCCGACGAACTTCTTCTATCATTAAGAAAGGTGTTTTCCCTACTGCATTTATGGCTAAAGCAGAAAAAATGTAAGGCAAAAGACCACCTATAAACATCCCTGCTACCACTATCGGATTAGTTATGCTTATAGTTTCTAATCCTACAGATTTACAATAAGCTGAAAATAGAGCCAAAGCAGTTAATGCTGCTGAACCGATAGCAAAACCTTTTCCAATAGCAGCTGTGGTATTTCCTACCGCATCTAATGAATCGGTAATTTTTCGAACCTTGGGATCCAGCCCGGCCATTTCGGCAATTCCTCCCGAATTATCAGCAATCGGACCATAGGAATCAACAGAAACTGTCATACCGATTATAGAAAGCATCCCCACCGCTGAAACAGCAATACCGTATAATCCCGCGAATTTATGGGCTACTAAAACCGTAAGAGCGATTACGATTAGTGGTATAGCGGTACTTTGCATACCGACAGCCAATCCTGAAATAATGGTAGTTGCTGCTCCGGTAAGTGATGACTTAGAAATTGCCTTTACCGGAGGATAATGATAGGAAGTATAATATTCAGTTATTAATCCGATAATTATACCAGCAATTAATCCAGCGGCAGTTGCATAAAATACATTTAAACTATTAAATAAAACATTAGAAAGAAAAGCAGAAGCAATAATTACTAAAAATCCGCTTACTAAAGTTCCCTTAGTTAAGGCAATGTGTAAATTCTTTTCGCTTTTGGTCTGTACAAAAAAAGTACCTATAATAGAAGAAATTACCCCGCAAGCTGCTAACAATAGAGGAAACATAATTCCTTTAGTTCCTTCAAAAAATAATCCACCCAAAATCATACTGGAAATAATTGAACCTACGTAAGATTCAAATAGATCTGCACCCATTCCTGCTATATCTCCTACGTTATCTCCTACATTATCAGCGATAACTGCTGGGTTACGTGGGTCATCTTCAGGTATTCCTGCTTCAACTTTTCCCACTAAATCAGCTCCCACATCTGCAGCTTTTGTAAATATTCCTCCACCTACTCTGGCAAATAAAGCTATAGAGCTTGCCCCCAAAGCAAATCCATTTATAATTTCCGGTTCTCTGATGAAGTAATATAAAATGCCTAAACCTAATAATCCAAAACCTGCTACCGACATACCCATCACCGCACCGCCAGAAAAAGCAATTTTTAAAGCTTTGGTTATTCCTCCCTCTATGGCCGCATTAGCAGTTCTCGTATTTGCTTTAGTTGCTATTTTCATTCCGGTTAAACCTGCTAATCCGGAACAAATTGCCCCTATTACAAAAGATAAACTGGTAATAGGACTTCTCACCCAACCCAATATGAGACTGACTATAATAATAAAAAATACCAAAACACTATATTCTCTTTTTAAAAAAGTCATAGCTCCCTGTTCAATCATTTTTGATATTTCTTGCATTAATTCATTTCCCGGTTTTTCTCTAATTACCTTCAGAGAAAGAAATACAGCAAATATAAGGGCAATTATACCACTTAAAGGGATTAACAGTTCAATTTGCATATATTATTTTATCCTTTCTTTTTATTTACATTTCATTTCTATTTATTTAAATTTAAGTATTTAGGGCGTATTGCAATACGCCCCTACAACTTTTGCTTTAAATTTTGGTTTTATATTTTGTACTTTTTGATTATCGCTATAATCTATTTTATAATATTTTCTAATTGGAGAATTGGCCAATTAGTGAATTGGTTGAATTAATATTGTTTTATCTTTAATCCTTTTCTTTTATTACCGCCTGGGCAGCTGCCAATCGGGCAATGGGAACTCTAAAAGGTGAACAGCTCACATAGTTTAGGCCTATAGAATGGCAAAATTCCACCGAACGGGGATCCCCGCCGTGTTCTCCGCAAATACCAACCTCTAAATTAGGACGGGTTTCTCTTCCTAACTTTGTACCCAGCTTAACTAATTTTCCTACTCCTTCGCGATCTAAAACCTCAAAAGGATTTTCTTCTAAAATTTTATCATCAACGTATTTTAATAAGAATTTTCCTTCAGCATCATCCCTGCTTATACCAAAAGTTGTCTGGGTTAAATCATTAGTACCGAAAGAAAAGAATTCAGCTTCTTCTGCTATCTTATCAGCAGTCAAAGCAGCCCGTGGTAATTCAATCATGGTTCCCACTTTATATTCCAATTTTATCCCTGCAGACTTTATTTTTTCATTGGCAATTTTTCTTGCCTTTTTACATATTGGCTTAAATTCATTTACATGGCTAATTAAAGGAACCATTATTTCTGGCTTAATCTTGATACCTTGTTTAGTTAATTCTATTGCTGCCTCAATTATCGCTTCTACTTGTATCTCGTATATTTCCGGATATAATAGGCCTAACCTGCACCCTCGAAGTCCTAACATAGGATTCATTTCATGCAAAGACTTTATTTTTGCTAATAATAATTCTTTTTCTGCAAGTTCGTCAGGATCTGCATTTTTTAGTCTTAAGATGTTTACCTCTATCAAAACATCTTCTAAATTGGGAAGAAATTCATGAAGTGGTGGATCAAGTAATCTAATAATTACCGGCAAACCTTCCATCACTTTTAAAATACCTAAAAAATCACCCTTTTGCATAGGTAACAATTTCTTTAAGGCTTCTGCTCTACTCTTTTTAGTATCCGCCATTATCATTTCTCGTACAATGGGTAATCGATCTTGTTCCATAAACATATGCTCTGTTCTGGTAAGTCCTATACCTTCCGCCCCTAATTCTCTGGCCTTTTGCGCATCTTCCGGTGTATCGGCGTTAGCGTATACACCTAAGCGTTTTATTTTGTTAGCCCAGGATAACAGGGTTTCAAATTCCTTACTCATTTTCGGTTCAATGGTAGGAACTTTTCCCAGAAATACTTCACCGGTTCCGCCATCTATAGTGATAAATTCATCTTTTTTTATTACCAAATCATTAACAGAAATAATTTCTTTTTTTGTATTAATATTCAAAACACTACAGCCGGCTACACAAGCTTTCCCCATACCTCTCGCTACTACTGCAGCATGACTGGTCATACCTCCTCTGCTGGTGAGGACACCCTGGGCTTCTACCATACCATGGATGTCATCTGGAGTAGTTTCTGCTCTTACCAATATTACCCTTTCTCCTTCTTTTCCTAATTCCTCTGCTTCATCCGCGGTAAAGACCACTTTCCCATAAGCAGCCCCTGGAGAAGCCGGTAATCCTTTGGCAATTACTTCCACTTTTGCATTGGGATCTATTCTTCTATGTAAAAGTTGATTTAATTGATTTGGTTCTACTCTTAAGATTGCCTCCTCTTTGGTAATTGTTCCTTCTTCGACCATATCAACAGCAATTTTAAGAGCAGCCTGAGCGGTTCTTTTCCCTGTTCTGGTCTGTAGCAAGTAAAGTTTCCTTTTTTCTATGGTAAATTCATAATCTTGAACATCTCTATAATGTTTTTCTAAAATTGTAACTATTTTAATAAGTTCCTTATATACTTCCGGTAGATCGTTTTTGAGATTAGATAAGGGTAAAGGTGTTCTTATACCTGCAACCACATCTTCTCCCTGGGCATTCAGAAGATATTCTCCGTAATATTCTTTTTCTCCAGTAGAAGGATTTCTGGTAAATCCCACCCCTGTTCCTGAATCTTCTCCCATATTGCCAAAAACCATCTCTTGAACATTTACTGCTGTCCCCAAATCATCGGAAATTTTATTAATCCTACGGTAAGTTACTGCCCTTTTAGTGTTCCAGGAATTAAACACAGCATCTACAGCCATCTCTAATTGAGCTTTAGGTTCTTGAGGAAAATCTTCTCCGGTCTCTTTTTTAGTCAGTTTTTTGTATCTCTCCACTAATATTTTCAGACCTTCACAGTCAATTTCCGTATCTAATCCTACTTTAAGTTCTTTTTTAAGCTCTTCCAAAAGATATTCAAATTTATCATGCTCAATGCCTAAAACTACATTTCCAAACATCTGCATAAAGCGTCGATAACTATCGTAAGCGAAACGCTCATTTTTTGTTTTTTCGATAATTCCCTGAATAGTAACATCATTTAATCCTAAATTTAGAACTGTATCCATCATACCGGGCATGGAAATTGGTGCACCGGAACGAACTGAGACTAATAAAGGATTTTTAGAATCTCCTAATGTTTTTTTGGATATCTGTTCTAACTTTTTTAAATTTTCCTCTATCTGCTCCTCTAATCCTTGAGGATATTTATTATCATTTTTATAATATTCAACACATACTTCTGTAGTTATAGTAAATCCCTGGGGAACGGGAAGGCCTATTCGGGTCATTTCTGCCAGACCTGCACCCTTTCCTCCTAAAATGGATTTCATATCTCCTTTTCCTTCATTAAAAAAATAGACATATTTTTTCATACTCATTCTTCCTCCTTTATAATTTTAAGTATATTTGTGGCAATGTCTTCTATAGCCATATTGGTTACGTTAATTATCGGACACCCGATCTTCTTGTAAATACTATCAGCATATTTTAACTCTTTAATTACTCTTTCCTCTTTATTATATACGCTCTCATCTGGTAGCCCCAATGCCTTTAACCTTTCACTCCTTATCTCAATTAATTTATCGGGGTCCATAGTTAAACCAACAACTTTCTCCGGTGGTAAACTAAACATTCCAGACGGTGGTTCAAATTCAAAATCCAATACTATGTTGGCTACCTTTATTCCTTTATGGGCAAGATACATACTAAGTGGTGTTTTTGAAGTTCGAGAAACCCCTAATATTACCAGATCAGCTTTGGATAACTCTAATTCTCTCTGGCAAGCATCGTACTTCACCGCAAATTCCATTGCTTCCATTCTTTTAAAATATTCTTTATCTAATTTTCTAATAATTCCCGGTTCTAATTTAGGTGTAATTCCGCTTATCCTTTCAACGTTTTCCATAATTGGACCAAGCATATCGAAGGAAATAACAGATCGCTTTTTAGACTCCTCTTTCAGAAATAATCTTAATTCTGGTTTTACAATAGTATAGACTATAAAACTTTTTTCTTTATTGATTTGACCTATTATCCCTGTGATATCTTTTATAGATTCAATATGGGCAAACAATTTCAACTTAATATCATCAGAATCAAACTGACTAAGCGCAGCATGAACTACATTTTGAGCAGTTTCGCCGGTAGAATCAGAAATTATATAGACAGTAGGTTTATATTCGACACTCTCCATAATTATTCCCTCCTTTCTTTTGTAGAAACAATTTTTGATAAATCAGCTACCTGATTAAACAATATTCCTATTCTCTTGATAAGTGCGATCCTATTTTTTCTGATGTCCTTATCTTTGTCCATTACCAGTACCTGATCAAAAAATTCATCGATCGGTTCGCAAAAATCTCTTAATAACTTAAATACTTTTTTGTATTCTTTGTTATAAATAAATTCCCTTGTTCGCGGATAAATACTTTCATAATTATGATATAAACTTAACTCTGCTTTTTCCTTTAATAGTGACCGGTCAATCTCGGTTTCTTCATTATTTTTTGATAAATTTAACACCCTGCTTGATGAGTTAAGTATTTTTCTAAAAATGGGCTGATTATATAATTCCTCTATAGTTTTTATCCTATGTTTAATATCAACTACATCTCCATCGCTATCGACAGCCAAAACTGCGTCAATTACATCATAGCGAATTCCATCTTCTAAGAAAATATTTTTTACTCTTTGTTTGAAAAAATTTAATATCTGGGATACAATCTCATTTTCATCAATTTTTAATTCCACTGAAACATTTTCTTTATATAATGATAAAGATTTCCGAATAATATCTTTTAACGAAATTTGCAGATTATTTTTCAAAATTATGGCAATTTTCCCGCGAGATTGTCTCCTCAATCCGTAAGGGTCCTGTGATCCTGTTGGAGTTAAGCCCATCACGAAACACCCAATAATACTATCCACTTTATCAGCAATCCCTAAAATCATACCACTTTTGGTTAGGGGTAACCTATCACCTGAAAAACGGGGGAGATAATGTTCAAAGATAGCTTCCGCTACTTCTTTTCTTTCACCAGATAAAACCGCGTATTCTTTCCCCATTATTCCCTGTAACTCTGGAAATTCTTTCACCATTTCAGTAACCAAATCTGCTTTGCATAAATGAGCAGACCTTAAAAGATCTTTTTTCACTTTCTGTTCAATCTGTAGAACATCTGAAATATAATCACACAATAACTCTAATCTCTTTGTTTTATCAAAAAGGCTTCCCAGATTTTCCTGGAAAATAACCTTTTTTAATTTATCCACTCTTTTTTCTAAAGGAATCTTCTGGTCTTCCTGGTAGAAAAATTTTGCATCTTCCAACCTGGCTCTGAGAACATTTTCGTTGCCCTCTCTAATTTTAGAGGCATGCCTCTTGGAGTTATTGATAATTACAATAAACAGAGGAAGCAGTTCATCTTTGTTTTTAAAAACAGGAAAATATTTTTGATGCTTTTCCATAACTACGGTTAAGACATCCTTGGGTAATTCTAAATATTTTTTATCATATTTTCCTAAAATTGCATTGGGATATTCAACTAAATAAATTATTTCCTTTAACTGTTTTTCATTTATTATTATTTCCCCACCAATTTCCTTAATTATCTGTTTTATATCAGTTTTAACTATATTTTCTCTAATTTTGGGATCGACTATTACATAGCTTTTTTCTAGCTTCATGAAATATTCCTGAATAGAAGATATTTTGATTTTTTGGGGCGCTAAAAGTCTATGACCATAAGTAATATTTTCAGAATCCAAACCATTTAGATTGAACTTGATTATTTCTTTTCCATACAGGGCAAGTATCCATCTTATAGGACGGATAAATCGCAATGATTTTTCTCCCCAGCACATTGATTTAGGAAATTGCATGCCCTTTATTATTTTAGGAAATATTTGGGATAATAGGTCAATAGTTGGCTGGCCTATTATGGATTTAGGAGCAAAAATATATTTCCCTTTCTCGGTATCTTCGACAATTAAATCCTCAACATTTACCCCCTGGCTTTGGGCAAACTTTAGAGCAGGTTTTTGGGGCTGCGAATCTTTATTGTAAGCAATTGAATAAGCAGGTCCTTTAATTTTTTGAAAAATGTCTTCCTGTTTTTCCTTAATGTGGAAAATAAATAATATTAATCTTCGAGGAGTGCCGTAAACCTTTACTTCTTTATATTTTATCCTCGATTCTTCCAAATACTTTTTTGCTAACCGATTTAAATCTTTCAAGGCATTCTCCATATACTGAGCTGGTATTTCTTCGGTTCCAATTTCTAAAATTACATTATTCATTAAATTTTAGCCTCTACCTGATCTTTTATTATTTAATTAAAGGGAAACCCAATATTTCCCTCTGCTTTACGTATTCTTCTGCACATAATCGTGCAATATTTCTTACCCGAGAGATGTATCCTGTTCTCTCTGTAACACTAATTGCTCCCCGGGCATCTAATAAATTAAAAGTATGTGAACACTTTAATATATAATCATAGACTGGCAAGATTAATCCTTTTTCTATTAATCTTCTAGCTTCTTTTTCATAAATATTAAATAGATTAAATAACATTGCCACATCTGCTTCTTCAAAATTATACTTGGATTGTTCAACTTCTAATTGATGTTGTACATCTCCATAAGTTATATCTCCGCTCCATTTTAAATCAAAAAAATTATCTATTTCTTGAATAACCAAAGCTAACCTTTCTAACCCATAGGTTATTTCAACTGGTATAATATCTAAATCAAAACCTCCGGCTTGTTGAAAATAGGTAAATTGAGTTATCTCTAATCCATCAAGCCAGACTTCCCAGCCTAATCCCCAGGCACCCAGGGTAGGAGCTTCCCAATCACCTTCAATAAATCTTATATCATGCTCTTTTCTTGGTATTCCCAAACTTTCTAAACTTTTAAAATAAATCTCCTGCACATCTTCAGGAGAAGGTTTTAATATAACCTGAAATTGGTAATGTTGTTGTACTCTATTGGGATTTTCTCCATAACGTCCATCTGCAGGTCTTCGAGATGGTTCAACATAGGCAACTCTCCAGGGTTCAGGACCTAATACTCTTAAAAAAGTGGCTGGGTTCATTGTTCCCGCCCCTTTTTCTGTATCATAAGGTTGCTGAATAACACAACCCTGTTCCCCCCAAAATTTCTGTAAATTAAAAATTATTTCTTGAAAATCCATATTGTCATCTCTTTCTCTTAATTATAAATAAAATTTCCTCTCTCTCATAGAGATTTTCTGAAAACCTATTGTCTGTTAGAGAGAGGGACTATATTTTCTTTGTTAATATATCAAAATTGGCCTTAATTGTCAACGACTTATCTCGTATATCGTATATCGTATGTTGTATATGGTAAAGAAAAACTAGCGTAGAGCGTTTAGCGTTTAGCGTATAGTGGAAAGAACACAGTAATAAGTAATTAGTAATGAGTAATAAGATTAAATTTCAGAAATTATAAAAACAGGTACTTATTACACGTTACTTATCACATGTTACACATTACATCCCTTGTTGGTTAGTTAGTTACCTGATTAACCAGTTTACCGGTTAATGGAACAATCAATACGGTCCTACTTACTGAAAACCGAGAACAGAAAACTGAAAACGTGTATTTAATACTAACGACTATTCAGCTAAAGAGTTTTCAAAAATCTATCTGTCTTAAAACTTTTCTCCGAATGATAAGCTATATATAAATCAGTTATTTTCTCTAATTCTTTCATCTTTTTATCAGGAATGGTAGCGTTTGATATAGTAGATAAAGGTGTAATTAGTATTTTTCTTACTAATTTTATAAAATAAAGATAGACTTTAATACATTCTTCCTTATCTTCAGATATACAATTATTACATACCAGTCCACCTTCTCTTATATTAAAATACATCTCTTTTTGGTCTTCTGTACTTTTATTACATCTACAGCAATGATTAAGAGATGGTCTATAACCTAAAATTGACATGGTTTGCCATTTAAAAGATAAAGTTAGCAGTTTTGGGTCATTAGTTTCCCTTAAATAATGTAAAACTTCTTTTAATAAATTAAATAGACCGATATTTATTTCCCTCTCCTCGGTTAATTTATTAACTATCTCCACACAATTGGCGGCAAATGCAAATTTAATAACTTCTTTGCTCGTTGAGAAAAAAGATTCTAATATTTCGGTCTGACTGACAATATCAATATTTCTACCTTTATAAATCAAAAAGATTGAGTAAGTTAATATTTCCAAACTGCTTCCGAATTTACTTTTTGTCTTTCGGACTCCTTTGGCAATGGCCGTAATCTTACCGTAATCTTTGGTGTATATAGTAACAATTTTATCAGCTTCTTCATATTCTATGCTTTTTAGAATTATACCTTCCGTTTTATACAACATACTATATGATAATCTCCACTATAAAAGATCGTTTTTGCCAAATGCCTCAGGAAGCAATTCTTTTATTTTTTTAATCTTAACATCTCCCCTTAAATTCGCCATAATCAGGGGGATATCTTCACCAAATTCTGATATCACCTGTCGGCAGGCGCCACAGGGAGAACAGGGTTTATCTGTATCACCAATAACAGCTATAGTTTTAA
>JABUBM010000390.1_pt1 | contig 10726 bp, 16 predicted proteins | sample 7240321 | NCBI WGS metagenome assembly JABUBM01 (sample SAMN07256344, study PRJNA390944) | subsurface metagenome | isolation source: Methane hydrate marine sediment | place: Pacific Ocean: Eastern North Pacific, ODP site 1244 | collected 2002
CACGGGGGGTATAAAAAGCAAAGGACACCCCCTTGTAGGAAGTGCCTTTCGCCTTGTAATTTACCAGTTTGAAAGCAAAAGGACACCCCCTTATAGGAAGTGCCTTTCCCTTGTGAATTATCGGTATAATAGCAAAAAGACACCCCAGTAGCGGAGTGTCTTTTCACTTCGTTTTTTATGCTTTAGTGGCTATAATAATCCCTGACCGCTTCTAATACTTTACTGCTAATTGCCCTCTTTACTGACTTTGGTAGAGCCTTGCCATATCGGATAGCCTTTCGCCTTTGCGACTTGCTAACTTGCCTTAATGCTTCGCCCAAATCTACATATAATCTAATGTAGCTTGACGCTAACCGCACTCTAACAAAGGGTGTTAAGGTTATACCGCTAACCGCTTGACCCTCTAGGTAGTATAGGGGCTGGCTTTCAGCGTAAATGTCCCTAGATATAGCAGAGAACTGCCCTCTAATGGGGTATGTCCTTTCGCCTAATGAGTGTAACGCCTTTCGTTCAGCTTCCCACAAGGCGGTGTCTAGCTCTCTGTCTAGGTGCTTCCAGTCGGCTATAATGGGCTTAATTCTAGCCTCGTAATCAAGGTTGTAAAACTCGCCTGTCATCAAGTCTAGTTTCCAGCCCTTAATAGCTAGATAATCGGTTAAGATGGAAGCTAAAACATTTCTGCGGTCAAGGGTTGCCCACTTTGGCAAAGTTTGGGTTGTTGCCATTGTATAGCCCCCCTTTCGTTTTGCTTCAGAGCCTAGATAGGGGGGGCTTGCTCCCTATTTACTGGGCTGTTACCAGCTCCTTTTGGGGTTCTGGGGCTTCTGGTATGGCTTCCTCTTGGGCTTGTCGCATAGCTTCCTCTAGCTGAAGCTGGATAGCCTTGTCAAGCTCAACCTTATCGTGGGCTATAATCGGCTTGCCCGCAATAGTGGCTTGCTCTGCCTGTTTAGCATAATCCTTCTGCCTATCGGTGGCGACTTGCTCGGCATATTGCTGGAGATTAGCAACAAAGTTCTGCCGAATAAGGGTTACACTATCGGAGATAGGTCTAGCCACTCTGGACACAGGTCGCCCAGTCTTGGAGAACCTAACAGAGCCATCTTTGTCATAGGCTAGGCGTATCGGTGAGCCTAAAGCGTCAGCAGGAATAGCGGTGTCGCCCATAGTGTTGGTTGCCAAGAAGAAGGGTAGCCAAGTGGTTTCTAGGTCTATTGACCATACCCTTCGCCCTCTTGGGCTTTTGGCGTTGGGGAGTAACAGGCTTTTGATGTAGTTAGGGGTATCTCTCATATTATCACCATCCTCAAAGGGATAGCCCCCCCTAACTAGGCTCTGAAACTCTATGACCACTAGGCTATATGCTTTCGGGCTTCAAAATGCCAGTGGTTTGCCCTATTCACTCTGTAGCTTTGCCCCCCGAATATAAGGAAAGTTAAGGTTCGGACTCGCCCTAGAACTTTTTGGGGTAAGTGGTGTTTTTTAAGGTTCTTTTGTGCTTTCGCACAATACCAGTTTCTCACAAAAATGCTTTAAGTAATATGAGATAATGAACCTATATTATCCTCTCCCCTCCGAGAACAAGGAACTTTTACCAATTTACCAAAACCCTCAGGGTGGTCCTGGAGCCGGTTAATACGGGGATGGTCTATGCTGGTTATTACCACACGCACCAGGATTGAAATTTAGGCGGGTTGCCGGACAATTGCGAAGAAAACTATGCGGATGAGGTGAGGATTTTTGACTTTGGGGGCGGCTCCCGATTCTGGGTATAATACCCAGAATTTTTAACGGCCGGCATTAATATTAATAATACTGTTGCTCAACTTGACAAGCGTAAGCGTAGTCGCTTATACTAAAACCTAGTGGAAATACGATTCAGCCGCCATGCCAGGAATAAAATAAGGCTGTATAACCTAACCCCAGAGGAGGTTGAAGAAGTTATTGCCTCTGGGCAAAGGCTGAGTCGAGGAGACAAGTGGGAATCTCAACATGGGAGACTAAAGGTAATATGGCTGATGGTAGGCTCCTACGCCCTGGTGGTGACTATAATTAAGACTAGATAGAGGTGAGAGATGGTAAAAGAAGCAAAGGTACAAGAAATGCCAAAGGGTGCTTTGAAGATTGAGTATGAGCCTGAGGTTGATATCCTCACCATTTACCTCCAGGATCCTGAAACCCCATTGAGTCATAGTAGTGAGGCGAACCCCGGGGTGATACTGAATTATGCCGCAGATGGCAGCCTTTCTTCAGTAGAGGTCCTTGACGCTAGTAAGCTTTATTCCCCAGGGCAGCTGGTAGCCTGCAGCGTTGATGAATTTATTGACCTGAAAATGGCATCCCAGCTAGCTGGGCTTGCTCCGGTTACCTTGAGAACACAGGCAGAGAAGGGAAGGCTGTGGGCGATAAGGCTTGGTGGTCAATGGGTGACTACGCGGGAACGACTTCAGCACTACCTCGACAGCCGGGTCAGGAATGTTAAAGCCATAGGTTAACAGGAGGAGAAATTCCATGGAAAACAACACACAGTATCGAGTGAAAGCGCCAGATGGGAGAGTGGAGTGTTTCACAACCAAGAAAGAGATGGACGATTTTATCCAGAAAGACAGTAACGGAAATCAGGAGCTTGCCAAACAATATGGTTATGCGCATTATCATCTTGAGGCTGTACAAACAAAGAAACACACTACTGTTTTTTGGGTAAAGGATTCTGGTCCCACAGATATCGAAGAGGCTTTGAGGGATGAACTTATAAAACACGGCTATTTAGAAGCCGAGGACTTTGTTTATCAACACCCAGTGGGTGGGTATCGTCTGGATTTTGCCTTCGTCAAAGAGAAAATAGATATCGAAACTGATGGTGAATATTTCCACCCGGAAGGTAACCCAAAAGACGAAGCACGAGATGCTCATCTTAAAAAAATGGGCTGGAAAGTGTTGCGATTTCCAGGAAGTCGAATAAAGCATGGTTTAGGTAGAGTAATACAAGAGATAGCCGAGATTGTACATCGTTATCGGGCAGGCGGTGGAGGGCACCGTCAGGGGATGCTAAGCTGAGGAGGATTAGATGTGCAACACCCTGAGAGCACAAGGGTTCCTAAGTAATGGGATAAGAGCACTAAAAGGAATATGATGCTATGCCAAAGGTAGCCAAAGAGGTGGAGCAAGAGGAAGCGATAAGAAAGTTTAAAGCGTGTGGGGGGAAGTATAAGCCACTTAGATAAGTGAGGATTAAACATGATGCGACACCCTGAGGGCACAGGAACAATGGGGATTTATATCGGAAAAGATAAAGGGCGATGGCCCAAAGGGACAAGGATCAGAAAGGTGGGCACCAAGCCCGGCGACACTCACCAGGACGGCGCACTGGGTACCATAGTCGGTGCTTTGGGTCCCACCACTGCCAGCCAGCGGGCTGAGGTCATCATTGACTTAGCCAAACAGGGAATAAACGGGGACATTGAGTATATCTACTGGGTGGAGTGGGACGACATCCCGGGCATACCGGTAGCTATTACCGATAATCGCATTGAGCCAGTAGAGGCTTAAACATGAAGCGACACCCTGAGGGCACAAGAAGAAAGGGGTGAGGTTGAAGATGGAAAAGGCAACTCTCATTATTGAAATGGGGAAATTCACTAAGAAACAAGGACTAGAAGTTTATGAGCGATTCAAGCATGAAGTGGATGAGCAATGGAAGAAGCTCCAAGAAACACAAATTAGGAAGTCATCTGCAGTTGGGAGTCGAAAGGCTATTGAAGAACACATTGTGGTGAAAGCACTTGACAAATTTCTAACGCCATTATCTGCAAAGGAGGAACTGGAAATGAAAACAGGGCAAAATATCCCTCCTTTCCTTTTCAAGGTGCTTACCCAGATCGATGAAGACTATGCCAAGGAGGAACTGCAAGCAATGTGCCAAGAGAAACATTTGCCTGTAAGCGGAGATAAGAAAACACTAGCTTTGAGGCTACTAAGATACGAGCTCGACCGTGGAGGAAGGGGATTAAGAGAATAAGGAGATAATATGGTAACGCCGGAAATAGAAAAGACTCCAACTTGTGGGGTTTGTGGAAACCAAATGGTAAAAGGTAATTGCAAGACCTGCGAGTGGTTCTTCGGGATGAGCAGCAAGCTCAAGAAATGTGGCCAATGTGGAGCTGAATACGGCTCCTACCCCGCAGTAGAAAGGAAAATTCGTGACATTGATAGCATTCTCACGACAAGCAAAGATAAGGACCATGTGCCTAAACTTTGCCCCGAGTGTAGAACCAAATATACTTATCCTCTTACTGAGTATAGCAATATTAGAGGTAGCTTTACAGAGATGATAGGAGCAGCACTAGCAAAGCGTGACTTAACCCCCAGCGGATTAGAATATCACCTCCGAGGCTTGACTACCAAAGTCAAGGAATTTGTTGATTACTGCCAGGGGCGGATGAAGCCTTATTTTGAAAAGTAAAAGTATGTCTAAAGCATCTGAACTACCGTTACCGCGACCTAACCCTAGTGTATTTACGCTTTCGCCTCAGCTCCCTGAGGTGCTCCCTGGCTGCTTCTTCGCCACCCCACCGGTCGCTATAGAGGGCCATTAAGGGATTGCTCCACTCAGGATTCGGAGCTGCTCTCCCCTTATCGGTCAGCCTGAAGTACCTGCGCGGTGGGCCCGGGGGATAATTGTCTTGAAAGGCACTTGCCTCCTCTTCACCGGTAAACTCCACCCAGCCCAAGCGCTGCAGGTTTGAGAAGTAGACGACAAAGCTGTGATACCTCATGCTGGTCAACTTGTAGGGGATCCTGGTTAGGTAAAATTCAGCCCTTGCCTCAATCTTCTCCGGGCTGATTGGCCTCTTCTCACGCCTTGCTTCTTTCTCTTCTTCCCTGACGGCAGTGTCCAGGGCAAACTGGCGGCGGAGGGTATCCTTGTAATGAAGGAATATCTCAGACTGGGGAGCTCCCCGAGCAGGGTCGATTTTAGGTGTGTCAAAAGGACCTAGACCAAGCAGAAAGTCCCGGATAAAGAGCGCACACCCTATCGGCCGCAGGAAGCCCCCAGGGGGATTCGGTCTTAATGGCAATGTCAATTTAATCTGCTCCCTTGGTTACTGTTTCCTCAAACTACTACTCTTGTAGGCCAATCTCATAAGATTGATAAGACCAAGAATACCAACATTAAACCCAGTAAGTTTTGAGCTTTCTTTACAGGCCAAGATTAAATTAAAGGCTTTTACAACTGGGTTGTTTGACCTCAGGGCTACTGCTCCTCTTGATAAATAACCATAAGTATGTTTAATATACTCTTCGTACCCTTTCAGGTCATACCAGTAATCTATTAAAGCTCTTGCGGAGAACATTGCAGGTATAATACCAGCGCCAGTAAGAGGGTCAACGAGACCAATGCTCTCTCCAATACCACAGAATTTACCATAAGTCACTGGGAAAATTGGTCCACCCATCCATAAATCGCTGGTGCAAGAGCATATGATTGTTCTACCAGCTAATAATGCCGAGATTTCTTCAGTGCCGCTATTTTTAATTGAGCCATACCCAATATGGGTAGTATTCCCTAGAGGAATAAAGTACCCAAGACCGTGGAAGTTATCTGCAATATACTCTGGAAACTCCCCCCCATTTCCCTCACACCTAGCTTGGTTGACTTTTACCAATAGTCTTTCGTCTCTTTTAGGGAGGAATGCCCTTCGGCCTGTTGCATCAATAACCCTATCATATTGTGAGACATCTGGTACTGAATACTCCACCTCTGCTCCAGAAAGAAAGTCCTTAATAAGCCTTGGTTTATCGATTGTAGCTATACTAGCAGGAATGTGCTTTCCAAAAACAAGAACAGTGCTAAACCTCTTCAGGACATATTGGTCAAGGTTCATACCTACTTCTTTGATTAGCTTTATCATTTCGGGGTAGTTTACGAGCCAGCCACATGGCCGTATTAAGCAAGCGGTTTTACTCTTAATGGAAAAAATATCAACGGTAACATTCTGCCTCCTTTGCTTCAGCAGTCTATAGAGGTAGCTTCCACCAATACCTGCGCCAACTATAGCTGTTTTCATTTCCTATCTGCCTACCTGAAAGATTTCATTAAACCAGACATTAACATTGAAAGGATACCAATACCAAGTAGCGGAGTAATACTGCTCATTATTACCTCCATACCTATCGCTGGTCTAAACCCTACCGCTTGCAGAATAGTATCAGGGAATGGTAAACCATTCCCATAATCATTATCTTTGCCTACTATTATCCCAGCCGGCTTAACACAAATGATAGGGTAATAATAATCAATTAAATCTTCTACCGTCATTCTCCACCCTGTCTCTGGGTCAAGACCAGCTACGGGGTCTGCCAAAACCGCCTGGCGATACATTCCCTCTCTTGTTAGAATAGCCATTCCCGCCGCCAAGGGGTTTGAGAAGCTAGTTCCTGATTTGGCCACAGTAGCCGTATCACTAACACTGGAGGCTACGATAAAGTTTTCCCCCCACATGCAAGCGTCGGGTTTTGTTAAATTTTCCTTGGTGGGCCCTCTCGAACTAAATTCACTAATCACATAGGGGTCATACTTTACAGAACCGGTGCAACTAACATATTTCTCGCAGGCTGGACTCATTATTGTGCCGCGGGCAGGACCGTCATTTCCCCCAGAAGCGAATATCCAAATAGCTCTATCAATGGCTGCTCGGCAGGCAACACGCATCGGGCTATTGGGGTTGCCCTCATCGGGAGAGCCTAATGATAAGTTGATTATATGTGGTGCAATACTAGAGCCACCATCTCTTAAAGCTATACAATAATCAAGGGCAAGAACTACCTCTTCCTCCGTACCAAAACCTTTACTATCTAATACCTTCAGGTTTAGCAGGTTGCATTGAGGTGCTACCGCTACCGCCAATGAAGCTACGCCAGTATCGTGGTCAAATTTATCTTCCATTACATCAGTGGTAAAGTTTTTAGAATGGACAACTCTTCCCTTTATCATAGAATGAGTGGACCTGATACCACTACCTATTATTGCTAGATTAAAGCCAGCTCCATATAAAGGAGGAGTGGTGATTGAGCGGAGCCTATCATAGCCAGCAACAAAAAGGAGTTCTTCGGCATAATATATGGGCTCAGCAGCAACGGGCGCCGGCACCCTCGGTGAAGGCATAACCGCTGCTTTAACGCCACTCACTTTACTAACTATTACTCCTTGAGCTTTGAGCTTGGCTACTTGTTCGGTAGTTAGCTCCGCAAAGATAATGTTAATACTCTTTGCCTCTTTTATACCGCTACCCCCAGTAGCTTTGACCTGTTCAACTGTTCCTTTTTGAATTGAGTAGCGCATTATTGCTCCGGCTCTCCCAAATCACGAAGGAGACTGTTTAATGATTCCTTATCCTGAATGGGTATTTTACCCTGTAATAAAGGCTGTCCCTTTAACATTTTAGTAGTAATCCGGGCATTTTCTCTAACTAGGCAGACCTGCCCTTCTTCGTCCCACATAACACAAGGGAGGTCTCCGGGGTAGCCCTCATCACAAAGTCCCACTATATAAGGACAAAATACTTTCATATTACACTCTTACCTTCTCGTGGCACTTCGGGCACACCGGCTCTGAAGCGGTGAATCGGCAGCCACACTCACAGACATAGTAGGCTATCGGTGTCCTGGGGTGCCTAACCGATTTGACTATACAAAAGGCCATAAATTTGAATGGGTTATTTAAGTCCTTCAATTCTTACTCCTCCTCTATACCCGGACACCCGGGCGGTTCGGTCTAACTGGCAATGAGAGTCTCCCTTTGGCGCTTCCAAGCTTCCCACATCAGCCTGGCTTCTTCATCAGTCACAGTCTCCCCCAACTTTACCAAATCCCGGATGTACTCGACAAACAGGATATCGCCCCTCGCTTCCTCGGGCAGTTTGGGCATTACAATAATGCCAGGGCTGGGCTGATGTTCCCCTTCCTTTGTGGTGAATGCCTTCAGCATCCCAGACACAAAGTAGCAAATCATGCCTATGCCTGCCAGCACGGTAATAGCTTGCGAAACCCATAGTGCCTGGACCTGGTAAGGCTGGACCTGCTGAGAAGGATTTACTATTGCCATAAGCTACTTTCCCCCCCCACTATTATAGTAGAAAATCCTTATTCGGCAAACTGGGCACCAAGTCGTATGGCCACCGCGACAGGGTTTTGGCTTCGGGTCATGAGGACACAGCTGACCCCCATAGCGAAGCCTGCCCAACAACGCGGGGTTATCAAAAAAGGTTATCGCCCCACAGGCTACACAATGTGCCATATAGCCCCTCTCCAACTCGAAAATAAGAGCCTTTGCCCCGCAGGGGCAGTCTAAGGAAAACTCGGTGGGTGTTTTCTTCGCTGCTTTCTTTCTTGGCATATCTATTCCCTCAATTGTAGCTTAATAGGTTCGCCAACAGGTTGGTTTAAAGCCTGATAGAGTTTCTCATCATATACCACGTTGGGATAATTACAACAGGGACACCTGTTCGGAGGTTGCCTTTCCGTCCAGAACCGATCAGCAAAGAGGGGATTATTGCAGCGTGCTAAAAATATGCTCCTCCAAGTGGTCAGATGCTCCATCAGTGGGCTTACAGCTTGGTAGCGCTGGTAAAACCGCCGCAGCTCTTCCTCATGCACTACATCAGCCCGCAGTTGAGAGAGATTACCTTCCAGTTGCTGGCGGTTTCCCTCAAGGGCTTTTATATCAGCTTGTAGTGCATTCTGCCGCTCTTCGGCTTGTTTATTATAATTGGTGAGCGTCTGATACTCCTTTAGTGCCTTGGCCAATCCTTCCCTGGCATTCTCATTCCCCGCAAATTCCTGGCAGAGGTCTAGGGTAAGCTCAATAGTAAAGCCGCGGCTTGTCAGTTGGTCTTTGAGTTGAGTGGCGCCAATAATTTCTTCCTTGGTTACACCAGCTTTTTCCCGGTACTCCTCGAGATCTTGGTTAATACCCTGCTTTTCCCCCTCAGCCCTCTTTTTGAAAAACGCTAACCCTTTCTCCTCCCCTTGCCGCTCTTTCCTGGCTTGCTCAATAGCCTCTTCAAGCTGGTGAAGTCTATCTTGTGCCTGCGTGACTTCCCCCCTCACCATTTCCAGCGTTACTTGGTAGTCGGCGACTTTTTGCTCCAACTCCTTATTCTCTTTCAACAACTGCTCGGAAGCGTCCAAGGCTTCAGTGCAATGAATACCCCTTTCCTCCTCCCAGCGACTCAGGCCAGCAGCAGCTTCCAGGTACCCCGACTCTCCAAGGCGCCTTCCTAGCTCCCTCGAGGCCTGAAATCGCTCATCAGTAAGACCTGGAGAGTAGATACGAGCTATCGTGACAGCCTCCCTTATTTCGTCAACCGTGAATTCGTATCCCATATCATTCTCCTTTCCCAGCTTGTTGGAGGACTATCCGGAGCGCCTCCTCCTTGGTGAGGTCTGCCCTAAGGTAAGGTGCTGCACGTCTAAGCATATCTTTAGCCTCCGTCAGCGTGTAGACCATCCTTTGTAGAGCGCTGAGTATAAAATCCTCACTCCAGGGCTGGTCCCCCGTGGGTATAAGCTGAGTTGTGCCCATAGATTGCAAACCCCATAGGGCACCAACGACTAAAGGTATGATTCTCCGGGCCTGCACACCAAAGCCCCCTAACCAGCTGGCCGCAGATTTCCTCTCTAGTGTTTGTCTGAGTTTGGCTAGAAATTCGTCGGGAAGCTCCACCGGTGTAGCACCTGGTATCTCAAAGGTGGTTCGGTTACCACTTCTGGCCAATATCCGAAATCTCCCCAAATCGTCATACAACACAGCGTAAAGCAAAACCATAGGAATGGTTAACACCCCCCGGCTGGCCTATGGCTCCCACTGCAACGATAGAGTAAAAATCGTCGCGGACACCAGATATGAGTGGGTCATGATAGTTAGCTGGGGAATGAGCTTGGTATCAAATCCCAGCTCGGGCACTGGGATAAACCAGTATTTCTTTTCCCATGTAGCCTTGCCCCCAAATCTCTCACGGATAGCAGACCTTATGCTTTTGTCAGCCTCGCCCCTGAGCCTATTGCTATCTATGACTGAGGTGAACAACTCAGTCAGCTCAGATGACATATCATCAACCCCGGCTTCCTCAAGGGCTAGGGCAGCCGCCTCAGTAAAGTCTCTTGCCCATTTGTCGTGTAAAATCTTCACCGCTTTCAGCTTCCTCGTAAATTTTACCCCATCCATTCTATTTAATAAATTCTATTCTATGAATACTATTCTATCTATAAAGCTGTTGCTCCTTTTCTCCATATAGAAAGTGCATAAGCCAATCCCCTATATCAGGGCATCCTGGGGCCACCCCCCTCTATCTTCATTGTAGCATTCATCCTTATGGTTTTTAATCGCTTAAAGTCTCTCCTTACCAGTATGCTTGCTTTACTAAATTCCTGTGGTATAATTCGGAGTTGAGCAGGGGAGTCTACCCACTCCCCCGCTCGGAGAAGGGGCACCGCGACCCTGATTACGCCCTGGCGCTCACAGGACGGCGAGGTGATGTCGGGCTGGGGGCAATGGCCTCCCTCAGCCCCAAGCCAGGTTTACCGGCGGTACCCCAGTCCGCCACAGCTTGCCCCGAGAGAAGGATAAGACCCGGAACCCGCTATGGCAGTTCCCTAATGTTTGATCATTTCTTATCGCCTCAAAAAAGTGGTAGTTGTCTCTCAACATCAAGCTGGTCAATGATAT